>Ga0307513_10004838_pt1 | contig 17877 bp, 11 predicted proteins | sample 15_EM_MG_FD_202174 | JGI IMG/M metagenome (GOLD analysis project Ga0307513, IMG submission 202174) | Populus trichocarpa ectomycorrhiza microbial communities from riparian zone in the Pacific Northwest, United States - 15_EM | ecosystem: Host-associated > Plants > Roots > Unclassified | place... | reverse complement strand
TGAAAGACTGAACATAACAGAAATCCATGAGAAGAACCATCTCCAGTGGAGAAGCTTAATATTAGGCTACAAAACGTTTAGGGTTTAGTGGTTGAGAGATCGCAGAAAAACGTCACTTTCGAGTTGGGTTTCTGATTGTGACAAGGAGAGGAGCCAGAAGGAGGAACAGAACCCTTAGGAAGCATGGCAGAGAAAGACCTGGTTTTGAAGTTCTTGATCATCTCCTTTCTCCTCTTCATCATCATCATCTTTCTCTTCTCTTTACGGTTCTTGTTGGGTTCTTTGTCCAAGATGAATGGATTAGTGTTCTTGATGTAGACCACTTGGTATTGGGTTAGTTCTTTTGCGGGAGTACTTGGTTGGATTACGATATGGCATGAAGAAGCGGAAGAGAAAGCAACGATGGAGATGAGAAGGAAAAGAAGGAAGGTGCAAAAGAACTTGATGGTTTGATTGAAACCCATGAGAGTAGAGAGATGGAGTTGTGTCGCATTTGTTTTTTTGAATGGTAAATCACTGTGAGAAATTATTGAGATTGGTGAATTGTTAATCCCGAAAGGTTTGTTGTAGCTTTTCAGAGAGAGCAGACGTGGAGGGATGAATCTATGATGGGTTTGCTATGGATCACCAAATATATTCCTAGTCCCACTAGTTTGATTCCGGGCGCGCTTTGAGATGATTTTTTTTTAATGACAAAAAAAAGAAGATAAGAGCCATTGTTAGAGCTTCACTTTATCATTCATTCCAAATTTGTTAGTTATAACCAATAATTGAGTATAAAAATTAAATTTATAAAGATTTAATTGTTTTAAATTAATAAAATTAATTTTTATTTTACTAAATTGAACATTAATTTAGACCTCGTTCGTTTGACGAAAAATAGTTTCTTGTAAACCACTTTCCAAACTTTCCTTTGTTTGTTTGCCATTAGAAAAATTGATCAATGGAAAACACTTTCCAGTCAAAGGAAAATTTGGCTTGGTTTCTAGAAAAGTATTTTCCTTTTATTTTGGACGGAAATCGCATTTCAGAAGTTGTGAAAAATTTAGAAATATCATATTATTTGATGATTGTAAAAAATTTGATTCTCAAACTTTTGATTGCTATATATTTTGCTTTGAATCTTTTTTTTTTTAAATTTCACCCCTTAGAATTTGATTTAATTTGATTTTTATATTAACTTTGATCCTTATTTTTATGATTGTTATTTGCTTTTCTCTTATTATTTTTTAATTGAAATTTTTTATCTATCAAATTTGGTCCTCATTCTTTTGATTATTACTTATTTTATTTGAAATAATTTATGAAATTGTAATTATTATTATTTTAATTTCATCATCTTTCAAATTTTTTTATCTGTTAGATTTGATCTCTATTATTTTGATTGTTATTTATTTTATTTGACATAATTTATGAAATTAGATTTATTTTCAATTTCATTCTCATTTAACCTTTTAATTTGTAAGATTTGTTCCTCATTTATTTTAATAAACTTGAAAAAATATTAATAAGTTATTTTCTAACTCATTTTCCATGACATAATCAAACATTGAAAAATATTTTCCAACTAATTTTCCATGACACTACCAACTATCGAAAAATAATTCACTTTTCAGGAATCTACTTTCCAAAAAAACCACTTTCCAAAAGAAAACTACTTTCCACTAAACAAACGGGGCCTTAATGTCAAAACATATTTTTCACATCATGAGAGCCTTATATAAAGCCAACTAAAACAAAACATCAAACCAAATCTCAAGTCAATTTAACATGAAATTGAAAATAAAAATTGTCAAGTAACAAAAACAAATTTTATATACACACATTTATTAAATGGGAAGCAAGAGGATTAATAATAAAAAAAAAGAATGTAAATGAGAAATTTTTTTTGAAGGACCCAATAAAACAATATTAAGGTGATAAAATTTTCTTGAAGGACTTCATCAAAAAAAAAAAAAAAAAGAATGAGGCAAATGTAAAGCCCAAAAAACTTGAGATGGTTAACTTTTCATATGAATAGTGTTTTTAATGTATACTTGTATAGTATAATAGACGTATAAGCATGAACGATTGCCAATAAAAACTCTATGACAATTCTGTTTTTCAGCATGCAATTGAATTAATGGCAACTTTTAGTTTTTCTCTTATTATTTAATTTTGTTATAACATGCAATGAAAATTTTTTATAGTATTAAAATTGTTAATAATGACATCTCATAGGTTACGGTATGATTTCATTAAATAATATAACACATTATTGGCACACATCTATAATTCTTAAAAACCAATAATTCTTAAATTTACAGATACTCAATTTTTCTCTTTCTCGAGCCATTATTTTGAGAAGTGACACTTCATTAAATTAGTAATTATTACCATTAGAACTAAAGGAAATGACATTTTTTATGGTGCTTTACTGTATAAACAATAAAGCACATCTCCTTTTTTTTTTTTTTTTTTTTTTTTTTTTTTTTATTTATTCAATTTAATGTTTTGGTTTTTTTATTTTTTTTTTTTTTAAATTTTTTTTTTATTTTTTAAAAAATTAAATTTTAAAAATGAATTAGAAAGATGAAATTTTAAGTAAGATGATCAAAATGTAAACCATGAAGAAAATTAAGAAAATTCATAGGCAATCCTACAATTTTTATCATTTTTATTTTAATCAAAAAAATTATTTTATTTATTTTTTAATCTCTATGCTAAAGAGAAGATAGAAAAACTTACTAAAAAATAATGGAAGAGAGATAAAGTTATTATTTGGTCATAATTCAATAATAATAAAAAAAGATTTTTGTATCAATGAGTTCTTCTTCTCAAGAGAAATTCAATGGAGTGATTTTTGTTTCAAAAGATAGTGAGTAAGGCAGATTGAGTTCAATTATAATTGTATAAATTCAATTAATTTTTTTAAGTTATTTTAAAATATTTTGGGATTGTTGGGTAGCTTATAAAGTATTTTAAGGTGTTTTTGGAATAAAATAAATTGAAAAATATAATTTTATAGGAAAATCCCCCTCTATTTTTTAGCCACTATAGTGGTGGCCAAATTCTATGCAATAGATGAAATGTTACCCATTTAAAAAAAAAAATTGATAACATGTCGTTTGCCTCTTTAGTCAAATAAAACAAAAAGGTCTAGGCGGGTGGGCTTAGTTTTGCCATTCCACACATGAGATCCTCAATGATCCATGCATCTGCCATATTTTCTTTAACCTATTTTTTACATTTTTTTGGAATTTGTTTTTATAAGATTTGGAATAAATTCTTTTAATGATTTAAAAATATATAGTTTTTAATATTGACATAATATTGTTTTAATAAGATTATTGAGCAATTTTTATCCAACCTTTCATGATTTCTCTTTGTTTATCTTCTTAAGTTTAATTTTTTGTCTTTTCTTTGCATGTTTTTCTATTATCTTATGATTACATTGAAAATAGACTCTAAAAAAATTCAATGTATAATTTGTATATTTTAATACATGTGTGGCATGGTTATGAAAACATTATTTTTTACTAAAATTCTCTTTTATGATTCTCATAGTTGTTTGGTTAAACAAATCAATATTTTGACAAACAAAGTAAATATAAAACAAATAAATTTTAAATATCACCCTCTCTTCTATTTAAAAAAAAAAATTTAGTTTATAGTTTTTAATTAGTAGTTATTTTTTTAAAAAAAATAATTATTTATCTTTCAAAGAGATTGTTGTAATTTATCTTTATTTTTTTCCTTTCATATTTTATATAAATAATTTTATTTTTGTGATGTATATATACAAATAAAAATGATTTGTTCTTAGTTAAAGAAAAAATTTCAGTTGTTGATGATACTTTCTTCTACACTCTTTATGATGGTGAGTTGTATTTACTTGTTTTGATTTATGTTGATGATATAATCATTACTAGTAAAAATTTCAGTGTTGTTACTAAACTTTTTAGTCGTTAATTTGTCCATTGATTTTCCTATTAAGAAACTTGGCATCTTATATTTTTTTCTGAGGGTGGAAACTATTTAGGATAAGAGTGATCTTATTATTACCCAAAGAAAATATATAGCTGATCTTTTATGCAAAGTAAAGCTTGATAAAGTTAAACTATGTGCAACCCCAGTGTACACAACTTGTAATCTTTCCTTATATGAGGGTTTTGCCTTTGAAGATCCTTAGTTGTACCGAAGCACAATCAGTGTTATTCGTTATCTAGGTTTCACATGGCCAGACACGAGTAAGTATATGCATTAACCTCAAGTTCCACATTAGCAAGCCATAAAACGAATCCTTCAATATCTCAAAGATAAAATCTCATTTACCTTACAGATTATGAGTCAATTTGATCATTCTCTTCATGCTATAATGATGTTGATTAGGTTAGGGATAATGAAGATCATTGTAGTGTTGATGCCTATTACTTGTTTCATGAAAAAAAAAACCTCATCTCATGGAGCTGCAAGTAGTATTAAATAGTTGATCGAAGAAGTACAAAATTAGAATACAAGTTATTATCCAACAGAGGAGCATAAAATCAATGGCTTCAGTCATTACTATCCATTCTTTATTTTCTATTGCGTAAGTGTCTAACACTCTGGTGTGACAATATTGGAGCAATGTATTTATCTTCAAGTTCTGTTTTCCATACATGTATGAAGCATATTGAAATTGATTTTTACTATGTTCGTGATCAGGTTCACCAAAAATAACTTGAAGTATCTTTTTTGTTTACATGAGATCAACTAGTAGATCTATTTATAAAATCGTTGGTTGCTTCTTGTTTTTATTTGTTATGAAGCAACATTCATATGAAGGAGCTGCCCCTTCGATTGAGGGGGTGTATTGGAGCATTTGAACCTTCCGTATGTAGATAATGGAACTAATGATTAGGTTATTAGTCGAGAATCATGCAATAGATGAGGAGAACCGTAATCCTAGAAAAGTTTAGTTTCAAATGTTTGTTATATGAGTTGTAAGGAAAAGATGTACACGTTTAAACAAGAATTAAAAACAGCTTTCCATCCCATCTATTGCCTAGTTTTTACAACATTATAAGAAAAAACTACGAGTCCTCGGTGAAACACTGTGGACTATGGGTGAATCCATTGTGGATTCACATAATTTTTATCGTTGTTTTGCTTTGTTTTTTTGCCTGCCTTCTCACATGAATTAATGTTGAATCCAACCTTTCTTAATGGCTTCCAAGGTTTGATGGTGTGTTCTAATTGACTTTTTATGATGCAATTTAACATTTGGTCATACTGAGAGGTGACTGTCAAAAGTTGGTGTTGCTTCTATGTCCAATTAATTTCTAGCATGGCTAGGCTGGGTAGGGATAACTGTGTTGTGGCTGGCTTATATAGGGCTTCTCCTTTATCGATCAATTGATGTGTGTCATTGTGCATTATATGCATATCCACTTACAATGTACTAGGCTTTCCCCTATTCATTGGGATAATGGGTTTAATGTGTATGGATTTGATGTTTGGTGGGTTACGAATGACATGGTTGGACTTTTTTCTCCAGTTTCTCTCTCTCCCCTCTTATAATTTCATCTAATTTTTACGAGACGAGTCTCTATTTGATTTTTGGTTTGGTTTGGTTTGCTTACCTATTTTTGCTACAATTGTTGTTTCCTAGGATTTAATGACATTTTTTTTGTTGGCTTGATTGTGATATTGGTTCTTAAAAAAAATGGTTGTTGCTTTTTTTATTGTTTTATTTCCCTTACTTGGGATTGGGTTTGCAGGGTATATAGGTGTTTTTGCTTGGGCTTTGCTTGTTTGGCTTCTAGGATTTGGCTATGAGTTTTGTCAATATTCATTCAAAAATTTTTTGGTCTTTTTTGTTTTGTGTTTGTTTTGGCCTTTGCTTATACTTTGTTTTTTTTTTGGCTTTTAGTTGGTTCCTTGCTTTTAGGAGGATGGTTGGCTGGGTTTGTTTTTTATAAGGATATCATCAACAAGCCATCTCATTGTCTTTGTAGGTGTGTGCACTTTCTTTTATAATGTTCTTTATTGAACCCTATCTACTTCTGTGTGTTACTTTTGATGGATTTTCATTTTATTTTTTTATATAGTTTTGTGTTTAAACCATACATGTGTTGCGTAAAACTTTGAATGCCTTTTTTTTTTATAGGACGTGAGGCTTTGTGAATCTTGTATTTTGGTTAGGAGAACATTTTTAGTATGTTATATGTCTTAAGATTTGATTGGATTTGTTGTTTCAAATCCCATTTGGTTTGAGTTTTTGCCTAGGTGGATTACAAATTATGTGTTCTCATAACCCAATTTTGGATTTCCACATAATTACCATTTTCTTTTAAAATGAAAAGCAACAAAAAATGATAAAAATTAGCAACTTGACAAGAGTAGACTGAGAAGGGTTTAAAATGCATAAAGGAACCAAGCTAGAGTTTTGGACAAAATTGAAAGCCCGATTGTACCCTATTATACCCAAGACTAAAAGACAATGCAAATTTAAGGTCAAATTAAATGATTATTTGATGAATTATAAAAATTAAGTCTGAGGACTTAATTATATTTTTAATAGGCTAATTTGATTTAATCATGAATCCAATTAAAAGGATCAATTAAGTTCAAGAATTAAATTGGATCAAATAAAAAGAATTAATTAAGTGCAAGGACTTAATTAGACTTTTAATGGGTCAAATTAATTTTATTAGAGACTTAGTTGGTGAAACATTAAGTCTGGAAGCCTAATTTGGGCTTAATTGAAAATATTAAAATTTTAAAGGACCAATTTTAATTTTTACAAGCTCAATAGGGCAAAATCATGGCCAATTTTGCAAGAAAATCAAAGTTTACATATCAAATTGAAGAATTTCAAAACCAAAAACTACTTTATAAAAAGTGCAGAAATTTGAGGGTCCAATCGAAGAGGTTAAGGGTGAAATTGCAAGGAGATCAAAAGATTAAGGCTGATTGGGGGTTCTATTATAAAGTTCCAAAGGTTCAGGGATGAAATAAAAAAATATCGTACTTTCACTATTCATCATCTTCTTCCCATTTAAACAAGAGAAAAAGATGCCCAAGGACCCACTTTTCAACCCTAATTTCTCCCTAACCTCTTTACCATACCACAAAAAGCTTATGCCAACTTATACCATGATATTGTTATTTTACTCACCATAAACACCTGCAGATTCTCTCTCAAAAACATTACCTAACATTGTTTTGCCTACAAAACAGCCTTGTGTCTTTCCTTTGTTAGTTGCAGAGTAGGACAAGATTTTGTTCATACCACACAAATTTTATGACAACTCATACCCAAGTATTTGTACTTCACTATTAGCCAAAATTCTAGCTCTAATAACACAAAAAATACCTGCAAAATCTATCCCAAAAATACTGCCCAGCACTGTTCGGCTTGCAAAACTACCTTCGTCCCCCCTTTTTTAGTTGCAAAACAAGACAAGCTTTTGTCCTTAGCTCCAATGAATGATTGACATTTATTTTCCAATATCAAAGGTCAAGATCTCATCAACCCATGAGTTATATAACATTCTTTTTTTTTTTTCTATACAAATCCTTCAAAACCCTAACTCAAGGGGGGCTAGACAGAGGTGAACACTGCCATAAAAACATTGCTATAAACAAACCTCCCAACCATGAAAACTCCATTTAAAACATCTTAAAACATACCCTAAACTATACAAAGCTTCAACCACTAAAATACCATCCAAACAACCATTTTCCATACCAGACATTTTCAAATCACCCTAAAACAACTCTCAAATCATCATAATATAGCCTTTACAAGCAATGACAATAGTGACCAACTGTGAAGAAACAAAAGGAGCAAACATCAAACTTCAACGTAGCAGAGCTCCATTTACATAGATCTATTTGTGGCACTACTAGTCAGGAATCTAAGAGGTGATGTAGTAGTTTTAGATTTAAAAATTTCTCCCACCAGTAACAATACTAAAACACAGCGGTATAAAGAATAGACAGACATAGACTGAAAAAAAAAGGAGTAAACATAGAACTTCAATATAGGAGAGTTCCCTCTACATAGATCTGTTTGTGGCACTACTAATAGAGAATCCAAATAGAAATTTAGTAGTTTCATATGTAAACTTTCTCCCACCAGTAGTAACACGACATAGTAGTAGGGAGAAGAGATAGACTTGGGCTGAAAAACAGGAGCATATATAGAATGTCAACGTAGGAAATCTCCCTCCACAAAGATCTATTTGTTACACTGCTAGTGAGGAATCTAAGAGGGGATGTAGTAGTTCCATATGTTTTAAAACTTTCTCCCACTAGTAGTAGCACTAAAATATAGTAATAGCGAGAAGAGATAGACTTGGGCTGAAAAACAAAAGCAGATATCAAACTTCGACATAGCAGAGCTCCCTTTATAAAGATTCGTTTGTTTCTCTGCTAGTGAAAAATCCAAGAGGGGATATAGTAGGTTCAGACGATCTAAAATTTTCTCCACTAGTATCATCATTAGAACATAGCAATAGGGAGAAGAGACAAACCTGGATTGAAAAACAAGAAGAAGACTTTAGTTCTTCAAGCATAAAACATCTGTCATGTATTGTAGTTCCCATTATAGGTAACGACAGGCCTTGTCAAGACGAGCTTTAGTGGACCATTCTTGGTATATTGAAGCCTATACATCTTTAATTTCTTCTTTTAAAAACTTATCATACCTACGACATCATCTATTTGTTCATTCTTTATTTGTAACAGGGCTCAAGTCATCATTTGTATCACCTTCTGGTAAAATTCATTACATTCATCGATGTTATGTCCCTTTGCTTCATGGAACCTATAAAAATCATCACTCTTCCTTGAACCTGATTCATTTTTTATTGGAAAACACTCAGCTTGCACCAACATGTCATATAACTTATCCGTGGTTACCTTTAAAAACTTCTTCTTTTTTTCTTCCAAACTCTACGATATTTACTCCCTCACTACTAGAAGCATGATTAGGCAAGGGGTTGGAATTGATGTTAGGGATATCTTCAAAGGTTATCCACCCTACTTTGATTCACTGCAAGAGCTTCCTCTTGAATGTTGAGCAAGTATTAATATTATGGCCAGGGTTTCCATTATAGTACTCATAAGTTAGATCTGGTTTGCACCAATTTGGGAAGTGATTAGTATTTAAAAGTGCATTTTTATCAAAGTTTTATATCATCATATTGCACTTAAAGTATCATTAAATTCCCTAACTTAAGCATGTTTTATAATAACAAGTTTGATAACATAAGATATCTTTAATTTATAGTAACTGCTCATTTTGAATGCAGGCATATCTAATAATTTAAAGGATTGATTGATGTGTTTAACTATTGAAAGTGAAAAGACAGAGAGGGCTAAACTTAAAAAAGAGATGTTGGTTCAATTCAAACTGGAATATCATTCGGTTATTGGATCATAACTGGAGCTGTAGAACATGAATTTAGGTGTGGTTTATATGGATGGAAAACTAAGATATAGGCCTAAAATTTTCATAAAGATTCCAAGATTCAAAATGGTCATTTTCAAGTTCAAATTGTAGCAACAAAAGAGAAGTCGAAATCTATCTTGCAACCTAGATACTGCTTAGTGTTCAGCCCATATCTCGAGTTCTAGAAGTCCAAATAAGCTCATTCTTATTTTGTTGGAAAGCTGAGACAAATTCCCAGAACTTTCAGGAAGACTATCTGTTCAAATTCTAATGTTAGAAATAACATTTTGTCCATATAAGAAGATAATGGTTGTTACCAAGTCAAGAGGTGGCCACTCACTCAATAATTAGTCATCAAATCAATAGTTTCGAATTTTAGCCTATAAAAGGAGGCATTTGCCATATATTTAGACATTTTGGTTTTCAGATCAAGATCATATTCTTGTTTTTTTTTTGTATTTTTGTAATGTTTAAGTTTTACTTTCATTAATCTCTTGTTTATGCTTTTTATCATAACTATGTTCTTATCTAGTTTATTTATATTTCTCTTCTTCATTATGTTTAACTAAGTTTATTATGTCAAGGTGAAAAGGTTTCACTAATGTTGTTAGAATATGTATAATATAAACTCAACATGGACTTCAATGTTTATATCCAAGAAAGTTTGTTATTAACATGTCTTATCTTTTATCTTACTAATTCTTAATACCTTGCTTGTTAAATGATTAATTTAGATTTGTGTTGTACAACCTTAGTACAACAAATATTTGGCACTTTTATAGCCTACTGTATGGTATAACTGACACCTGTGCTATGAAAGGAACCTAATTTGTTGTTAACATAAGTTAACATCATGAATTCGTGACAATATTTTAAAGTATGGTGTTACTAAAATAAGATAATTAATATGATCATGTTAAAAATTTATAATAAACTATTAAGGATAAATCATCTGATTGGAACCTCCTTTATGTGTGGTTTCTAATTAATTAATAAAAAGAGTTTATACTATACTTATTTCTAATACTATTAGTGGATTCTCTATCCTTGACAATTGCCTTTATCTTTGATTAATACTCACATCAATATCACATCTCAAAAGTTTTTTTCAACTCCTTTTCATTTGTTGTTTATAATTTTATATAGTTTACCTCCCTATGGTTCGACCTCGGTCTTGTCGGGTTATTTATTACTTCAACACTTCTGCACTTGGGATTAGACATCAATCTTTTGATCGTGTTAGGAAGAGAGGATTTGGTGGTGAAAATGGAAGAGGGGCCACTTGCTCACCTTAACATCCTTTCTCCTTCTAGTAAACCCTTTCTTCTAGTAGATTCCAATATTCTATTAGCTCTTATCTCTTGTTTTATCATTTTAGCAATAACAACATCATAAAAATATTAGGCAAAGCTACCCATCATGATCATAATATGGGGACTTGAAATTATTGGCAAATAAAGTTGCTATTTCTTTCTCCAACAAAGATAGTTATACATGTATTGCCTTGTTTTTCCACTTATGAGCATCCTCTTTTACAATTTCTTTGTTGCTCTTTTCCATCGCCATCAAGCTTATCTGGTCTGGAGTGATGTCAATATTGAACCTGTATTCTTTTAAGAAAGCATCAACAAGATCACTCCATTTCTTGAAACTTGTTGCTACCCAATTTTTGACCTATAATTTTGATAAATTTTCAGAAAAATAAAAAAATAGCGAAAACAACAAAAATTCAAAAAATACTTTTTTAATATATTTACATCGTTTTTAGCATTTTTAGCATCGTCTCAAAAGAATTTAAATTTTCAAAGATCTTTGGAACGCGTTCGACTTTTAACGCGTCATTTTTAAAATCATTGATTTTCCTTATTGAGTTGATGTTGATTTTGCTTGTTTTCAAAAAATACAAAAAAATAAAAAAAATCAAAATTTACAAAAAAAAAAATTGAGGGACCAAATGTGAGACCTAACAACATTTTTTCCTATAAATAGTAGCCTTCAACACACACAAAGAGAGGGGCAATTTTGCATATTTAGAAAAAAAACACAAAAAAAACCCTAACCCTAAAAACTATCTCTTTCAAGTCACCCGGCCGCCCGCCTCCCTTTGCCAAAAGAGAACCAGAGAGAACCCTTCCCCGCCCAAGCCCCCCTTTTCCCTTCCAACCGCCAGCCATACCTAGACAACCCCAACAGCAACAGCCACGACCTAGTTCAACCCATCACCTGATCTCCCTTCCCATCACCATTTGCCTTCATTTTCACCTCTTCAGCTGGCCATACACCCGGCCACAACTTCCTTCATCTACCCCGCTCACGGTCCCCAACAGCACACCACAGTGCCGTCCCCTCGTCTCCATCGACCACCTCACCTTTGCACAGACCGGCCACCAGCAGCTGCATAGCCGTCGACAGAAGACCATCAGCTCAACCTGCCCCAGGAACTAGCCAAAGGACAGCAGTCCACAGACTCAAATCGGTCCGCCTTTCTCCAGCTCCTCCCTCACAGACCGAACCATCTCTCCCCTCCATTCAGCCTCCAATAGCAGCAGCCAAAACAATAACCTGAAGCCAGCCGCCGCTCACCCTCTCCTGGCCAACCCAGCTTCCCCATAACCGAGAGCAGCCCCACAGCGACTCTTTTTTTCCTCAGGTCGAACACAGCGGCACCCCCCCATTACCTTCTTCTTTGTCTTCAACGGTGCCTACAGACCAGCCTCTAATAGCACCCACAACAACCGTGGAGGAAAGCAGAAGAAACCAGATCTAAAAAACTAACTACAATCGACTGCTGTGTGTGTTTTTTTTGTTGTTGCAGATGATGTAGCTCCTCACCGCTGGCAAGGAAAGGAAGAGGAGAGGAAGACGTTTCTGATCCACTGTTTGTTGCCTTCATCGGCGGCAACGCGTGAACCCACACGCGGCCAGTGGTGGTGCCGCGTGGAGCAATGCGCCGCCACTGTTCCGACACTGTTCCTACAAGTTCTAGAAGGATTCCCAACACTGTTATGGATTTTTAAAGGTCTATTTTATAATTTTTGAATTGTTTAAATTGTTTAATGTGTTGTTTAGATTATTTTAAATGTTGATTATTTTGTAATAATCTGTAGTTCTGGGTCTAGTAAAAAAAGTGATGTGTGTGTTTGTTTTTTATATGTTTTTGAAATGATAAAAAAAAACTAAAAAGACAAAAAGAATAAAAAAGAAAATTAATTAAATGTTTTAGTTTGCATTGAATTTGGTTTATATTTAAAAAAAATATCAAAAATATTTTTCTTTTGATATCAGGGATTATAATCTTATACATAAGATATATTTTTGATATTAAATAGAAAAGTTTGTTTTGTGTTTATTGATGCTAAAGTAATTAGGTTTTCTTCACCCGATAAGATAAGGATCTCCTTACCGAGGATGACTTTTCTTTTGTTTTAAGAAATCATTGGCAGGGCAACTTTCAAAACCTTTTAAATTGCATCAAATCGCGAAGCAGCTTACCTCAGGTAGGGTACACTAGGGGTGCTAATACCTTTCCTAGCCACAACCAGTCCCTTACCCGTGAATATCTGACAAGACTAGCACATCTAGGTTTCCTAGTGACCCTTTAATGAAATACTAGGTGGCGACTCCTAAGAACCAATCAAATCAATGAAATGAAAAATCGCCAAATAGACGCCGCACGGGTGACGTGCGACAAAACTCATGCTATCCAAGGTCATGTACCAACTTATCGCAGAACCAATCAAGCTGTCTTGGAAGAAATGGATGAACAACTTTTCACCGCGTATGACTTTTGCTATTTTGTTGTAGTTAGATCTCAAATGCGTGTATTAAGGCATTCTAGTCCCATATACTTGACAAATTTTGGCACCCTAAAATTCTTAGGCACCATTAAATCTAACACCAAGCATATCTCAATGGCTTTAACTGGGTCATAGACGTCAAATCCCTTAACAACCCTTAATCTTTCCTTCCAGATAGCCACTTATCTTGTTCAGGATGATTAGGGGATTCAACCCCGTGGGATCTATCCATTATTAGATCTAGTGTGGCTGACACTTGAGAAGGCATAATCACATGAGTCATCGGAATGCTCGATGCTCCTTGTGGTATAGTAGCAGGATTTGCCCCCAAGTTTTATAAGTCGAGGATAACAAGAGTTGTTGGTGTTAGTAAATTGGTTGGCTGCTCTTTAGATGTCTCTCCCCCAAACTATGCTTGCAATAGTTGCTCGAGTAAGGTAGCCATCTAAGCCATATTATTATTGTCTTCTAGTTTTTCTTTGGTAGTTGGCCTCAAGGTGAGTCATCTCTTCTTTTTCCATCCTTTTATGAAGCCTAGTATTGTAGACTCTAACAGGGGGGCCTATATTTTGAATATCTACCATGCACATTCCATATTTCATAAATGTAGATGCATGTCACTCGTGGGCACGCAGCATAACGAGATGTCGAGATTGAGGAGTCGCCATCTAGTTGTTTAGGTCAAGGTCACTATGAAACCCGTGTGTACTAGTCTTATAAAAAATTTCAAGGGTAAGGAACTGGTTGTGGCTAGAGAATGTATTAGCACCCATAGCACATCTTATCTAAGGTAAGCTGTATTATGTGGTCTAGATATGGTTTTAAGGTTTTGATGGGTTCCTAATCGATGGTCTGTCTCTATGGCTTAAAACAAAGATTTACACTCATGAATAAATATGACATTTCAAATTATTAAGGGCTTGTATGCCAAGATAAATTTCTATAGGAAGAATCCATATAGGTTCCCTAACAATTTTGGTGAAAAATTATAATGAAAAATACTCCCAATTAAAATTAGTGAATATCTAAAATAATCTTGAAAATTTTCTAGTCAACTACTGGTATTTAAATACCAACCTAGTTATAGGTCCAACATTTATACTAGGATGTTGACCATTAATTTTCATGAATCAAAATTTTAGAGTTATTGAAATATTGGCCAAAGTTTTTGGAATTTTACAAACTTGTTATAAAATCCATTCAATATTTTAGATTTTAATAATCAAATAACTTTTAGGATTTTTTACCATAATGCAAATTAAATCATTTAATTTTTTTTTGGTATTTTTGGTTCTAAACATTCAAATGCATGTGAAGAAAAAGGCGAAGACAATTTTTTTTTTTTTACTAAATAACACACATATTTACAAGTACATAATAATAAACACAAAAGTCATCCAAAATTTGGATAACAAATTGATTGGACAGGGTCTGGAGCTATTGGATACACTAGATATACAGGAATACTGTCAAAGCAGTTATGCCGCGTAAGTCCAATATGCCACCGCCACTGGTGGAACGTGGTCCCACTCAACATCAATGTTAGGAGGAAAACAACTAGTGGATTAGGTAGCTCTCTTGTTCCTCTTCACGTTTATATCAATAATGAAATGCAACTTCACCTCTAAAAAGAAAAAAAAATCACACAACACATTTAATTTTTATTTTTTTCTCTCTCTACTAGTTCATCAGTTTCTCTCTCTACACATTCAACTTCACCATACTGGGTGTTGTTGTTAATTATAATGGTGGTGGCTTAGAAGACCAACCATCGGGCTTGCGAAAGAAAAGAAGGGTGGTTGGGCAATGGTGTAGCTGTTATGGATGGTGGAAACTAAAAGGAATACGAAGTTACTGTGTCTTGACCACCGTGGGGATAAAGAGCTGATGGCATTGGTCATGGTTGAGTCGCGACTAGAAGTGGATGGTTGGATCGGTTGGTTTTTTTATGTTGTTGGAAGTGAAGAAGAAAAAAGGCACCACATGTTGGGATGATGATGGCAACACTAATACTAGCTGAGAGAAAGAAAGAAAATGGTGGTGATCGGTGGTAAAGGTAAGAGTTGAGTGGCAGTAGAGTCTATGATGAAAAAAATGGAAAATAGGTTGTTGTTTTGAGTTTTGTGATCTATGATAGTGAAAGGGAGAGATTGAGAGTCATGGTTGGTAGAGGTGCAGGGAAAGAGATGGGTGGTTGTCTCTCTTTTGGGTGTGTTAGCTAAGCTTAGGTTTACTGAGCACTAAATTTTTTGTGTATGTGGGAAATATTTTGTTTTTGGTTTTTATTTTGTTTTACTTTTTTTTTCTCCCCCTTAGGTTATTTTTTTTATGGCTCTCCTCCATAAAATTTGCTCCTCTTTTTTGGGCGTGTATAACCACTTATTTATAAGTAATTTTTTTTTGTCTTATTCCTCTCAATTGTTTAGTCCCGAGCAATATAAAATTTCTTTGGTCCCTCATTTTCTTTCTTTTTCACTTTTGATCCCTTTACCCATTTATTATATTTTGATTTTTTTTTATTTTTTTGTATTTTGATTTTTTTTAAAAAAAGAGGCAACATCAACATTGACTTAAAAAGCGTGGTAACAACTAAACGCTTTGAAAGTAGATTTTTTTTTTGTTTAAATTCTTTGGAAAAGACGTTGAAATTACGCAAATACATCAATAACATATTTTTGGATTTTGTTGGTTTTTTTGAAAAAAAAAAGGATCAAAAATTGGGTAGCAACAATGCATATGGATGTATGATGATGAATGTTGGATATGGATTAGCTATACCTCGAGTTGATATATGACCATCATTCCTTTATAAACGGGTAGGGTTTTGATCCTTTCATAGTGTTGAGACAATTTAATCTAATCCAACGCTTAATAAGAATACACTCATCATAAAGAGATGTTGCTCAAAAGGTTGAGTCTAAGCCCTTTTCATTAATACTTGATGAAAACTTTTACATTAAAATCTAGTCTACTCATCATCATCATTTACATGGAGAAAGGCAAAGCCTTTGTTTTCTATGTCTCTAAGAAAATCATCAGTCTCAATCATGCTTTATTGATATTGGTGGACATCCCTTCCAATCTCATCTCTTATTTTATCTAAATCAGTTTTAAAGACCCCAACAACCTTTTCTTTGGCTTTTGCTTCAGTCAGCTCACTTTCCAACATCAAATGCTTCTTGTATAGCCTTTCATATTGCTCAATCCCGCTTTCTAATTGCTCAATCCTACTTTCTAATTCAGGTTGGGTTTTGGAAGACATATCGGCCTTTTCTTGACAATCGTTGAAATTGGTTTTCAAAGCCTCTAGCTCAGTATTGGTTTGCATCCAATATGTTCTGAATTCTTCTCACTTTTCCTCACCTTGGTTTTTAGCTGCCTTTTCTCCTTTCAATTGCTTATCTAAAGATATGATTTTCTTGGCCTTGTCCTTCAACTGTTGCTCTATAAACTTTCTTAATTTCTCTTAAGTGAGGATTTGTTGCTCGAGGGATATCTTGAGGGCTTTACTGATACCCACCTCTATTTGGAGCTTTTCTAGTTATTCTCTCAACTCTTCCTCGTTGCTAATCCTTTTTCTTTTAGTAGATTTAATAGCTTGCGAAGTCTCAGCTTCAAATCCAAGAGTCATGAAGATGGTGACTAGTGATAGATTTCTCCACCCTAGATACTTTTCATTAGCAAATGGATCTCTCAAACCATATGATTCCTTCTTGACCAATACCCAAATCTTATAGTCTTGCTTAATGTCCACTACGACTTCCAAAGTAGATTGATTCTTGAATAACCTAGAGAATTGTGAGAACCTGTTTGTCCTTGGCACATGTTGTACGCCTCCAAGTTGCCTCACAACCAAAGCAAGTGCATAACTGACATATCTGGTCACTTCATTCAGAGGCACCCATCATTTATGCCGACAACTCATCAAGCAATTTGTTGCTCTCATTCATGGAGCTTTCCACTTCACTTCTCCTTGAGATATTCCTTTCCACTTCACTTTTACTTTAAAGTTTTCCTCGCTTAGGTCCTTTCATTCCTCTTTTTAACTATCTCTAATGGTTTTTGACTAAACCACCAGAAGTTGTTAAATATTGACTTCTTTGTTTAATATGGCTAATCAGCCATATGTACAAAACTATTCACAACATATTGATCCCTTGATAACCCTCCTACAATATTTGAGTCTCAAGATAGTATTTTCATATGCAACAAAAGTTGCAATCACCTCTATACTGATTATTCCAGTGAGATTTGGAAATAATACCAACCTGAAGATTTCTAAAGCAAGTATTCTACCTTTTTTCTTCAACAAATCTATAGTCATTCTTCTTGCTTTCGAATACATCTTCGATCATCTTTCATTTTAGGTTAGTAGCACTTTTCTCCAATATTTTATGGAGATTTGAAACTTTGATCAATTAAGCCAATTGAGTTAACACTTTTTTGCGCCTTTTGTGGAAGTAGACTTTATATAGATTGTCGCACGTCAGAAAATCCGCGCGGCATCGGCTGGCGATTTTTCATTGTTATGTTTTGCTTTGATTTGATTCGTTGGAGTCGCCACCTAGTAATTTATTGAAGGCTACTAGGAAACCGGATGTACTGGTCTTGTCAGAGATTCGCGGGTAAGGGACTGGTTGTGGTTAGAGAAGGTATTAG
>Ga0307513_10004837_pt1 | contig 17878 bp, 20 predicted proteins | sample 15_EM_MG_FD_202174 | JGI IMG/M metagenome (GOLD analysis project Ga0307513, IMG submission 202174) | Populus trichocarpa ectomycorrhiza microbial communities from riparian zone in the Pacific Northwest, United States - 15_EM | ecosystem: Host-associated > Plants > Roots > Unclassified | place... | reverse complement strand
AGCGAGCGACTTGGACTTGTCGCGCGGGTCAGAGTACTGAGGGTATTGTGCCGTGCCAGGCTGGAGTCATCTCTGGGCTAAACCCGATAGAGTTCAACACAACTGATCCTCTCCGCTTATGGGTCATCCAAGTCGGTGCGTCGCACCTAGGCTGTTGGGCCAGTTTGCTCCCGACTTGACGCCGTTTGACCTACAGCCATCATTATCCTTATGACCCAGTTACTCTCCATAGTCCTTACGAGTCGTTATGTCCGCCAACCGCGAGTTATCGCTGAAGTTATCGGAGGCGTTCTCCTTGGCCCAACGGTTTGCCCGATTTCTTGGCGCTTCCCTACTCCACTCAACCCCCTTTTAGGTGATGGGCCGGATACCCGGCTTCACAAATGCCATCTTCCCACCACCCTCCATCCCATATCTCAACCTCACAGCAACCATCGGTATCGTGCTCTATTTGTTCCTGACTGCCCTCGAGGTCGACATCAACATCGTCAACCGAAATGCCAGAAGCTCCACTGTCATCTCGCTTGTGGGAATTGCTCTTCCATTCGGCCTCGGTTCCGCAGTCGCCGTCCCGCTCTACCACAACTTCGTCAACAAGGAGCTCATTTCATTTGGGTATTTCATTCTCTTTTCCGGCGTCGCGCTCAGTATCACTGCCTTCCCTGTCTTGTGCCGTATCCTCACGGAACTCAAGCTTCTCGATACCAATGTCGGCATCATCGTCCTTTCCGCCGGTGTTGGCAAGTAGGCCATAACCCTGCTGCAGCCCAGAATCTTCACTAATACCTCTAAAGCGATGTCGTTGGATGGATTCTCTTAGCCCTGACGGTCGCGCTCGTCAATTCGGCCGGCGGATTGACTGCTCTCTACGTTTTCCTCGCCACGGTTGGGTGGACGCTGTTCATGATCTTCCCTGTCAAGTGGCTCCTCAGGTGGCTTCTCCGCAAAACTGGCTCCCTCGAGAATGGCACACCGACCCCATTGGCCATGGTCGTCATTCTAATGATCGTCTTCTTCTCCGCGTTTATGACCGACATTCTCGGTGTTCACGCTATTTTCGGAGGTGCGTGGTAGCCGATACCATGATCCTGCCTATCCACTGAATATGGCACTGGCAGGTTTCATTGCCGGCCTTATCATTCCCCACAAGAACGGTTTCGCAATCTCCCTTACTGAAAAGCTCGAAGATTTCGTGATTCTGTTGCTGATCCCTATCGTGCGTCCACCTCATCTTATCATACAATTTGATGGGTACCTTAGATTCCTTCCAGTACTTCGCTCTTTCCGGGCTGAAGACCGACTTGAGTCTATTGGACAACGGGGTCACATGGGGATACGTTATTCTCCTTTGCGTCGTTGCGTTCGTTGGTAAATTCTTTGGATGCGCCATCGCAGCTCGTGCCTGCAAGTTTACCCTTCGTGAATCCGGCGCCATTGGCACGCTTATGTCGTGCAAAGGGTATACTCCTTCATCATCCAATAACTAATTGGAGCTGACTCTCATATCTAGTTTGGTCGAGCTCATCGTGCTAAATGTCGGCCTACAAGCGGGTATCTTGGACACACGCCTCTTCTCCATGTTCGTGGTCATGGCCATCGTCCTCACTTTCATTACTGTACGTATGCATTCGCTAGCGACGTCTCGTCTCTGATCCCGTCACATAGACGCCGCTGTGCCTTGCTATCTACCCAGAGCGGTACCAAACTCATTACGGGTTGGCCCATCCTGGTGGCAAAGATGTGGAGTCTAAAAAACCGAAGACGAAGCCCGCACCGACTGCAGAGCATGATTTCAAGATTCGCTTCTCGGTCGTCCTCAACAAGATTGAGAACTTGCCTACGGTTATGACTCTGACTCAACTCCTCCAACCGGGGCTCCCCTCTCTGTCTGCCATTGCCCCTGCGACGAGTAAGCTGGCCGAAAGTGAGATTACCGACGACGGAAAGCCACTCATGCAGGAGCTCTCAAAGGCTCCAGATGTGCAACCTAGGGAACTGATTGTAGATGCTCTTCGTCTCATCGAGCTCACAGATCGTACCTCTGCCGTCATGCAGTCTGCTGAGGCCGACGAGCTCATCCATCAGGACCCAGTCCTCTCGATCTTCCGTACCTTTGGTCATATCAACCGTATCCCCGTATCAGCCTCGCTCGCAGTCGTGAACCAGGAGAGCTTTTCTTCCCGTGTAGCCGAGCACGCCAGAGAAAAGGACACTGAAATGGTCATCGTGCCCTGGCACTCAGGCACTCACTCCCTCGACGAACAGGAGGGGCCAGCGACCTACAACCCCTTCAACGACATTTTCGGCTACGGGCGATCGGACAAGGCACCCTCTGTCATCTACTCGCAATTCATCCGACGAGTTTTTGCCACCTCGCCCACAGACGTCGCTCTCTTCGTCGATCGAGGCACTTCTCATTCTGGTTCTCTCAGCGGTGCATACGGTCAGCATGTCCTCTTCCCCTTCTCCGGCGGACCGGACGACCGTCTTGCATTGGATTTTGTCGTCCAACTGTGTGCCAATCCCACTGTCTCGGCAACTGTTATCCGAGTCAACAAGCTAGAAGATGACGCGCTGCTCTCCCCTACGGGTACAAACGCAACGGACGTCAAAACGGCCCCCCATGCGACCGTTCACTCCATGTCCGGATTCCCTGATACCGTCTATGGTCCCGCCAGCACGCAGCACAGGCTCGAGTCGGAGGGTGCTGACAACCTCATCTGGGTTCGGTACGCTAAGCGCGATGATCATTCCAGCCCTGTTCCTCTCCCACCCACTGTCGAATCTGCCCTTACTCGGATCAAGTTCGAGGAGGTCGCCACCCCGCGGCCGCTGCACGCCTTGGTCGAGCGTGCGGTTGTGGAGCTCAAGTCTTGCCAACAAGGCCAGAAGTCACTGTTCATCGTTGCTGGCCGAGGACGCCGCCTGGCCGAGTCCCATCATATCGAGCTTCGTGCCCTCGTTGAGGAGAGCGGGAAGGGCTATGGAGCTGGCTTTGGCGCCGAAATCTCGAGGACCGTCGGAGATGTCGCCGCTGCGTTTGTTGCGAGTGGGACCAACGCGAGCTTGTTGGTTCTTCAAGCCGCAGATGATCGGAATGCGTAGGATTGGGAGCTTTTCTGAGACTGCTTCTGCGGTTTCACGAAGTAATGAGTTTCTGATCTTTTATGACCTTTTTAGTTTCATAATGCTTGCATGATACATGTCTCGGTCTGCTTTATAATGACACACTTTTGGTTTCTACTGTAGGGCCTCAAATTGAGAGAACACAGGAAGCTCCCTCTTCATGTCATGTGGGAGGTATCACGAAGCTACCAAACAAGGTTGTTACCGTGCCTTTTACTCCATTCAGAATGGTCTCGTGTCCTGATATGACGATCCCCATTTCCTGAATGACGAGCTCACGCAACGCAATTTGACTCCGCCATCTTGAACTACTTCGTGATCCCCGCTTATTTTTGCACAATTTATTACCAGGATTCCTGATTCGCGCTCCGTATAGTGAGGATTGAGAAAGCGATGGAGGCCCAGCCGAGAGGCGGCGTGGTCTCTATATCATTGTGTGATCTGGGGTGTGCACATGTTTGTGCTTCATGACGTTTCGGAGGATGGTTGGGTGGGGGCAAACTCCACGCTCGTCGAATGAGGGCGCTACAAAATATACGTTCTCAAAGATACATAGGTTGTAACAGAAAAGATTGTTATCGATTGGTTGACTCTTTTGGAAGAGGACCGCTCACAACCTCGCAGGTAGGTATTTGAGATTTAAGGGTGCTTGGGTGGCTCCTCAAATAGCTAACACAGGAAAAGGGAGTGCACAGAGAGTATAATAGGACTTGTTATGTGAGTCCCTCATTACACGATAACCTACAAACTGGTGACAGATGAGATTTGGCTGCTGAGAACAAATCCACCTACGAAGCTGGTCAGGGTCCCAATAGAAAACGTCGAGACATAACGTGGAAAATAATATATTGGTTTGATCTCAGTTACCGTTGTAGAAACGCGCGCATCGAGCGTAACATGGCCGTCGGCCTGCTAGCTCTCGCATAGTGTGAATAATCGGTCATCACAGATACCACAGGCAATGTCCGCCGTGTTTGGTAAAAGAAAATGGTACCCACCGATTTACAAAGGAAAAAAGGCAGGGACCAAAGAGCGTCCAAATATTTGCCTGTCCGTTCTCGTTGCTCTTCGCTGCAATCTCGGCCAGAGCAAACCCTTCGCGCGACTCTATGGAGGCGCAAGAAGAACCAACCGGACGTGGACCGTCAGTCCCCACGCTGCGCGAGCTGGAGCTCGAGACGCTGGTCCGTGAACGTGACGCTCAAGTAGCTCGTCTCTCTGTGCGTTCAACCTCGCTCACTTATAGCCTACACAATGACGCTTACCAACTCTTCCTGATTCCTCTTCAAATATTTTAGAATGAGGTCAAAATGTTGCGGAGATACCTCCCCGACTCCCTCAACCCCACCTCGGAAGACGAGAAGAAGGATTTCGGTGCCTCAAATCCGAAACTCCTTGCGGTTCTCATGCCGCACATAATGCCTGTATCAGTAATGGGGCCGGATGGAACGAGCGGTTCTGGTGCTGCAAGTGTTCCACATCCAGGCGTGATGAACGCGCTAGTGCAGCGAGCAAAGCTGCTGCAAGAGGAGAACGATGAGTTGTATGCCGTCCTCCGACGGAACAAAACGGGTAAATTAGACGAGGAAGTCAAGGCGCTCCGACAGATCGTTGGTAAACTCGAAGGGTCCCTGAGAGGTCAGTTGCTACCAATTGCATTTGAGAGACGTCTGACATCTTGGTTGTTACCTCGTCAGAGTCTAATGAGAGCGTTCGGCGCTTGAAGTGAGTACAGATTATGTTGCTCACCGGACGATATCTGAATATGGCTCGGGGGACTACTAGTGATGAACTTGACCTCACAAACAATCAAATCGCTAAGATGAACTCGAACAGCGTTCGGCGGAGTCCCTCCCGTTCCGATAGAGACATTCCCTCTCCAATCAACTCTCGCTCAAATCCGCCACTTGCCTCCCCTCATGCGTCAGTTGAATCTCTCTCGTCAAATAAGCCAATACCTACTGGTCCGCGGGCTCACAAGAAGCCCCGGCTTAGCACTCCACCTCCAGCCTCTAAATCGAATGGCACACCGAGGGAGCGCCACCCACCCACGGGTCCACGAAGCAACGCTATGGATTTGGATGAGCCGCGCCATGGAGGTACTCGTCGCGATCGCGACAAAAGGGAGCCTGAAAGAAGGGACGACAGAAGGGGTCGCGACCGCGAACGAGACCGAGATCGCGCTCACGACAGTCGCGAGCATAACAGTCGTGACAGAGACAGAGACCGCGATCGCGACCGCGACCGGGAGCGGTTAGACAGGGAACTCGAAAGGGATCGCATGGACCGTGAACGGTCTGGGAGGCCCGGACGGGAGAGTGCAAGAGGTACTCCTATCGACGACCGTGGTGCGCCCTCGAGATCTGGCAACGGCTTGCAAATCAGAGGTATGGCTGGAAGACGGCAAGACCGTGGTGGCGGAAGCGCCCCAAGTCGACCTCCTCCGCGACCGAGAGGGGGAGGCCGTTCTGGAGGTGACAGGGGGTTATTGGACAGGATTGGCTCATAGGTCGCCAACCAAAACCGTAAATTGAAGGATGCCAAGTCTGTGCTCGTTTCTCGTCCGGTGCGTATTGGCCAGCTTACCTCTCCTTCGAGTTGAGACTAACCACCCTGACAGTTCTGTATTGTACGTGCTACCCGCTTGCGTATTTTAGCCTAAACAAGCTAGTCGTCGAATCAATCACAAGTCTCTTTTATCTGCTTGTTTCAATATCAATCGCCCTGGCCCGTGTTGCCCCAGTTCTATTAAGTTCTGACCTGTATGTTCGTGCTTGTTCCAGTTCTTGTTCCATGTCCTGCCATGTCTGCTCTGGTGTCGTTTTCCGTCTCGTTGAATCTCCTGCCTTGTCTCTCTTGCCATTCTCTCAAAGGTATTCATGGAACAGTCTCTTTTTCTCGTCTGTTTTCTGCCCGTTCTTGTTTTTTTTTCTCCTTGGTTTGTATCTGGCACCCAAACGGACCGATGGACGGACCCAACGCAAGTCTGATGTAACATCCACATTCTTAAGCTCTCGATGGCTTTCATTTACAGTTACGGTCTCGTTTGTATTGCATGCCTTCCCGGGGACATGCCTTCCCGGGGACATGGACAACGGCACCTAGAAATGTGTCCGGTCTATGTTGTATTAGTACTACATTAGGTGTTTGACACTGAGATGGACTGAGACCCCATAGACTCTAATACTAAATATAGTCACGACTTCACACCTAAACCATCGCGAGCATCTTTGCCATGCCCATTCTCCCACTATTCCGAGCCCCTATGAAGCCAACGATTACGCAGCTTAGGACGAATCCGGTGAATCTATCCAGGGGATGTGTCAAAACGCAAAGCGCGGGGACTGACGTCGCCATGAACGACATACCGAAAGAAAGCAATACGTGATATGGAGCGTTCCTCAAGGACTGTGCGTGATGACGCGAAGATGGAGCGCAGGACTGCGGGAGTGACTGCTCGTTGCTGCTTTTGCCCGTTGACAGTGCTCCCGGTTGTTGTCGTCGTCCCGGCATCACTCACAGGGCCCCTTCGTAACGTCGGTGTCTCTGACGATGACGAGGCCATATCTTGTTTAGTTTCTGACCCGAAGTCCGCAAGTCGGCGAGGTTGCTGTCTGCCAGCTTTGTTTAATCCTCTATTCTTTGGAAGGTGGCAGGTCCAGGCTCAACGAACGGAAAGTCTCCCCTCTTGTTAGCGTCATTCTTCTAGGAATCCGAACTTCGAATGGACCCCCGAATTTCGTCACTATGACGAAAGAATCTCCGACTGATAGAACTCCGCAACAACCCGCCTCTAACCCTATGACGAAGAGTTCATGTGGCCTTGTTGAGGACTATGGCGTTGGTGTTTGGCCCGCCTAGTTGAGGACCATGACGTTGGTGATTTGGGCCCTCGTTCATTGCTGTAAAGTCGTCTGTGGAGCCCCACTCGTTGCTATATAAGAATAGGAGCTCCAAGCCATTCCCAACCCAGACATTTACGATCACCACAGCTTCTTCTCACTATGTCCTCAATCAACAATCCGAACAAAGACGACCTTAAGCGTGAAGGTGGCCCACCCTCCATAGCTTCAAACCGTCGTGAAACTGAACCTCTTTCCCAGGCCAATACTACCCTAATACCACTGGCGAGCGCGTTGGGTCCCATATCCCGGGCACCGAAGCTCATGCTGAGCGCAGCGAGCTCCCAGGCCGCGCCTCTCCTGGCGTCCGCGCAATGGGCTATGTCCCTGGTACTGCAGAACACGAGCGCAAGCGCGACTTCCAGAGCGAGATGGGGACTGGTTTGACGGACCCCACCAACGATGTGCGCGACATTCTTGGTAGCACTGGTCGCGGCGGTGTTGGCAACATGCACTCCGGCGCAAAGTATGACACTCAGGGTACAGGTCGCCATACTGGGAACGTCCCTTCGACCGGTGCAGTCGAGGGAACCGCACTTGGGCATGGCACGAGAACGGGTAACCGCGTCAGCGTTAGCGACAAGGCCATTGGTACGGCCGAGGAGACCCTCGGTAAGGTGATGAACAAGCCTGGCATGGTGGAGAAGGGAGTTGAGCGTCAGGTGGGTCCGGACCATCTGCTGTAAAATCAGGCACTAATAACTGACTATCTTGCCTGTAGACGATCGGCAAGGAGCACAGTAACATCCCTACCACCGCTGCCCCCAGGGGTGCTCAGTCGGAGGGTGTCCAGCCGCGTCCCCAGTAGGCGGGTCTCTAAGCTGTAGCTTCAACGTAGTCCTATGAGGACTTCTGTATTCTTCATGTAGCCTAGTAAGTATGAAAAGAAAGAGTTTGAAGTCATGAAAGTTGGCCTGTGCCCCCGACCGCATTAAGGCTTCGTCTCTGGCCAATCTCCAATATTTGCAATAGTTGTTGTTTCCAGTAACATGGCCGATGGTGTTTGAAATATCTTGTGAATTTTCGGTCCCCCACACCCACAAGACGAACTTGACTTGCTTGGCGGATTCAACGCGTCAAGCAAAGGTAGAAATCAGTCGCGCTATCACCATAAACAATGATTTCTAATAATCTGACTCATCGAAGGGCTTACGATGACCAAGCGCGATGGTTACGTGAGCGCAGTCCTGCCTCAAAGGGCGAACTTGTCAGCTCGACCACCTCGTTTCTCCTCCTGCTGCTCCTCCTGCTGTTCTGTAAACCGATGGAGAAGCCTCGCAGCATTACTGGCACGACGTTCGGCTACATTAGAGGAGCGACGCGCAACCAGGAGAGGAAGGATGAGCTGCCAAACGCCGTCGACCTTTCCCACCACCTCTCCGAGCTAGCTAAGAATCGCCAACCCTCTCCCCTCAAGTCATTTTACCGATACTGGCGTAAACCTGGGGTAATTGGTCTAGCTGGCGGTATGGAACATTAATGTGTCAAGTTCGGTAGCTAGTGGTAGTGCTGACTTGTTACGTAATCTTTCAGGCGTCCCACCAGCTGACTACTTCCCTTTCGATACGTTAGAGGCAAATACGTTACCCTCTGATGCGTTTGCTGCTTCTCCAGAGGCGGCATTGAAAGAAGGCTCCTCAGGACCAATTTCTTGGTTTTGGAGCCTGCTTGGAACGAAGGGAAAGCATCGTACAGAGCATATAACAGTGACTAAATATGTCTCTGATCCAGTCAAGGAGGTCAATCTTGCTAGCGCGCTTCAGTATAGTACGTAACATCCGGCATCATTTGGGTGAATGCTCAGCCAAGTGGTCCATGTAGGCTTGGCTAGGGGCATCCCGCAACTGCAGGAGTTTCTCCAGGACTACTCTACACGTTTCTTCGACCCCGCCTATGCTGACTTCGCTGTCCTCACGCATGGTGGAAACACTGACGGTTGGAATCGTGTCACGTCCACTCTCCTCAACAAAGGTGATGGAGTGTTGGTCGAGGAGTTCACCTACCCAGCTTCTCTAGCCTGTTCACTTCCACTTGGTGCCAATACGGTTGGCATCCCGATGGATAGCCACGGCATGCGCCCAGATGCGCTCGAGGAAGTCCTTGCTAACTGGAATGAGGAGGAGAGGGGCTTCAAACGGTGAGTTGATTGTTTGGCACCCTGCGCATAGGGCTCACCTTTTCGCAGCCCACATTTGCTCTACACCGTCGGTATCGGACAAAACCCTACCGGCTTGACGACCGGCGCCCAACGTAAGAAGGAGATTTATGAAATCTGCGTCAAGTACGATGTTATCATTTGCGAGGATGATCCCTATTTTATTCTCCAAGCGGGTGACTACATCCCCAAGAAGCAACGTGAGGTGAACGCGCCCAATGCGTCCACCTTCGGATCTGCCACTGTCAATTCCAATGTGGAAATTCAGGAGTTCATCGACTCCCTGGTGCCCAGCTACCTCAAGTAAGTCACCTTCTTGAAGCTCTAGATGGTCGTTAAGGTCGCCCTCAGGTTCGACTACCAGGGGCGTGTTATTCGCCTTGACACCTTCTCCAAGGTATTTTTCTTTGCTCTCACTTGAACCTCTCCGGTCCTTATAAGCATATAATCCAGACGATCGCCCCGGGTTCCCGTTTGGGCTGGTTCACTTGCTCTTCTCAGCTCGCAGAACGATTCGAACGTCAAGGGGAAATTTCTACACAGAATCCCTGTGGCTTTGGGCAATCTATAATCACACAGCTGCTCACTAAGCAGTGGGGATTGGGCGGATACGTTCGTTGGTTGCGGGGCATCAGGACGAGCTACACGCTCCGCAGAGATACCTTGTTAGACGCTTTCACGGACAAGTTCCACATCACTTTGACCTCTGGAAGCGGCTATCGTGAAGGTGCAGTGGTCTATGAAGCCAGATTCAAGCAGTCGGGCGGATCAGCATTGACCATGGCAGAAAAGAAACCGCCCAAAGTCATGAGCTTTATCCCTCCTACTGGCGGGATGTTCTTGTGGCTCGAGGTATGTGCCAGGCCGTGATCTTGGCTACTGCCGTCTTATACCTTCGTAGGTTCACTTTGATGGTCTCCCTTCATCTCGCTTGGAACCTGAAGAAAGCCATGAAACGCGTTTCTGGGCTGCCCTCGCGGACAACAACGTGCTCATTCTTCCAGGTTGGGTGTTCAATGGCGAGCTGGATCATTCTCCGGTCGACCCGAACATCACTGGTCATTACAGAATCAGCTTCTCTGATGCTACTGTATGTTCATTGTCCATCCACTTGACCAATTACTGACCTTTCTACAGAAGGAGTCGATGAAGACTGCAGTCGACATCCTTGCCAAGGTGCTGGAAGAGTATTTCAAACAGTGATTCATCTAGATTTGTGACGACTTGGAGTCTATGCATAACCTTAAGGGATAGGACAGTGAATATGCAAGAAACCATTTCCATTGCAGGTTCGTTGAGAACATGACACATCAACCGTAAAAGTAACAAATCGGTACAATCGGATTGTTGAGAAAAACCGACGCGCGAACAAGCGATTCTCTTCTCGAGCTCGTCCATCTCCCACCGCCCCCTTCCGTAGCAACGCCAGGTCTGTTTTTTTCGCGTTTTCAAGAGAACCATCAGAACAAAACGAGCGTGTAAGAAAAATTCAACACCACCGACTCATCCTAAGGTTGAAGTACGTCGATCCCCCCATTAATAATGTCCATCGCATAGATAGAGCAGCGCCACGTTGAGTAGCGGTGCAATACTTTGAGGAGGCGCACTTCGCGAGGGTCGCTGTTGAAGCTTTATTGGTGTCAACCCCTTACTGCTGGTACTCCTTGCGCGCCCATTTGGCCCCAGCGACAAGGTTCGCGAGAGAAGCCTTGGTCTCCTTCCATTGACGGGTCTTGAGACCACAGTCAGGGTTGACAAACAAGAGGTCGGGGGGCAAGATGCCCACTGCAGCCTTGATGCGGTCCTTGATCTCCTGCTCGCCAGGGACACGAGGCGAGTGAATGTCGTAGACACCGGGACCGATCGAGTTGGAGTAGCCGAATGTTTGGAATGCACCTAAGACCTTGAGATCCGACTTGGAGGCCTCGATGGAGATCACATCAGCGTCGAGACGCTGGATTGAGGGGAAGATGTCGTTGAAGTCAGAGTAGCAGAAATGAGAATGGGTCTGAGTGGAGTCTTCAACACCAGCAGTAGAGAGACGGAACGAGTCGACCGCCCAAGTGAGGTAGCCGTCCCAGTCGACGCGGCGCAGAGGAAGGCCCTCACGAATGGCAGGCTCGTCAACCTGGATGGCGAAAATTCCAGCTGCTTCAAGATCCGATACCTCATCACGGAGGGCGAGAGCAAGTTGTTTGGACTGGACCTCACGGGAGACGTCCACGCGAGGGAACGACCAGTTGAGGATGGTGACAGGGCCAGTGAGCATACCCTTCATGGGGCGCTTGGTGACGCTCTGGGCGTAGCTGCTCCACTGCACGGTAATAGGCTTAGGCCGACTGACATCCGAGACGATGATGGGGGGGCGGACATAGCTTTGGGCCCCGAGATCAGATGTCGGAATGATCACCTGTAACCAAGGACACTCACCGAGAACCATAGCTCTGGACCCAACCATTCTGAGTGAAGACAAAGCCGTGGAGCTGTTCACCGAAGTATTGAACCATATCATTGCGCTCAGGTTCTCCGTGTACAAGCAAGTCCAAGTCGAGCTCTTCCTGGATCTTGACATTTTCCTGGATCTCCTTCTTAATGAATTCCTCGTATTCGGCTGCAGTGATTTCGCCCTTGCCAAGCTTGGCACGAGCGGTTCGGATCTCCTTTGTCTGAGGGAAAGAGCCGATGGTAGTGGTGGGGAATTTAGGAAGGCTCAGACGCTTCTCCTGGGCAGCGCGACGAAGAGGGTAGGCGTTCTTGCGCGACAACATTGCAGGGGTGATCGCGGAGACACGTTTTCTCACAGCATCATCAGAGTTCTTCTCGAAGGCACGGCGCCTAGCAATCGACGCCTTGTTCTCCTCATAGGCAGTAGCGATCTTGGGGTCCTGCGAGTCTGAAAGGATGGCAGCAATGACGGCGATCTCGCCGGTCTTCTCAAGAGCGAAAGAGAACCAGTCCTTCTGCTCCTCTGTGAGCTTATTCTCCGATGCAAGTGTGACGGGGGTGTGGAGGAGGGAAGAAGATGTGGCGGCAATCACACGGTCATGGCCGAGAGCTGCGATCGCCTTTCTTCCAAGTTCAACGACAGCAGCGAAGTCGGTTTTCCAAATATTACGGCCGGAGACGAGACCGAGAGAGAGAACCAAGTTGGTCGACTTGATGGCCACGATAGTGCGCTCGAGCTGAGCGGGCTCACGGTTCAGGTCAACTTGAAGACCAGCAACAGGAAGCTTCGCAACGAAGTCGAGGTTGGAGTCGAGGCGACCGAAGTAGGTGGTCAGCAGGAGCTTAGGCGCATCCTCGACAAGTTCGGCATAGGTGGACCCATATTGAGAAGCATACGGAGCAGCTTTATCGAGAACGAGGATTGGCTCGTCGATCTGGACCCACTCGACGCCCGCAGCCTTGAGTTCGGAAAGGAGCTGCTTGTAGACGTGGATGAGTTTGGGAAGCAGGGAGAGGGTATCAAAGTTTGCCGAAGCCTCCCTTCCAGGTTTGCCAAGGAGAAGGTAAGAGAGAGGACCGAGAACGACGGGCCGCGTCTCGATTCCAAGAGCCTTTGCTTCGTTGTACTCGGCGAGAGGCTTGTTGTAAAGGAGCTTGAGATCAGTGTTTTCGGAGAACTCGGGTACAACATAGTGGTAATTGGAGTCGAACCTGTACAGAAATGGTAAGAATACTCAAGGCAGGGAGGAAGGCGAACATACCACTTCAACATCTCAGACGCGGGGACATCAACACCATCGGCTTGGCGGCCACGACCCATAGCGAAGAAGATGTCGAGATCGGAGAGGCCGAGGCCCTGGTAGCGAGGAGGGATGGCGTTGAAGGCAGCGGAGTGATCGAGGACATGGTCGTAGAGGGTGAACTCGCCACTGGTCACAGAGGTAGATCCATAAGCTATTCAGCCTGAGTAGTGGAAGTCTGAGCTTACCTGGGGATGTAGTCAACGCCCTTTTCTTTGATCGAGGTCCAGTTGAGCTTGCGGGTCTCGGCGGCGGCCTTCTGGAGCTCCTCTGCACTAATCTTGGAAGCCCAGTACGCCTCGACGGCCTTTTTGATCTCGCGGTGCTTGCCTGCGATAAATGGGACCACGATCAGCGCGGAGCGACTTTTCCATGACTAGGGAAGAGCACGAACCGATACGAGGGAACCCGAGGACAGCAGACTTGCACATTCTGAGTGGTTTTACGAGAATTTTAGTGAGGGGGAGGGAGGTGGGAGTGGTCGAAACCAAGTGTGGTTCAGGGTTCAGGTTCTCGCCGAATTTATGTGGGAGAAAATGGCGAGAAAATTACGCTATCCCAAGGCAGTTCGGCACGTTGCACACCACCCAGCTGCACGTTCTCTCGGGTTCCCTGTCAAGTTCTCAGTCGGTCTTAGTCCTTCAACCGGGGACACTAATCGCCATCGATAGTGGCCCCGACTTAAGGCACACAAAACACTTGAGAAGCCACAGATTGCCTCCAAGCCCCAGAAGCTGAAAGCCTCATTGCTTAGGGTAGGTTGCACCACTCCGTATCATCCGATCTGAGGCCATCAGGTTCGGATATCATCCACATGCGATATGGCACAATGGCTACACCGGAAAAGGCTAGAGATTCAAGTTTTATGAAACAAGGAGGTGTCTAAGACGTAAGAAGTGCGTAAGAAACGGCGATCTAGAGGGGAGAACGTCAGTCAGTCTGCGAGTGGAGAAGGCTGGCCGCGCACGATTGCAACAATGGAACCCAAATGCTTAATAGGGCTTTGCAGGTAATTGAGTTGGTAGCACCCCATGCCGCTGCTTGATTTTGATGCGGTATTTTGAGAATTTATCGTCGGGCGAAAACCGTGCTGAACAGGGCCCAAAACAATTACATAAACGACATTAAAGAGATGTGCGCGGGAGATTAATGGTACTAACCTGGGTGTGCCGATTTGGTCATTTTTCCGTCCGGTGTTACTTTCTACTCGCCAAGAGAACGTTAGAGAGCAAAACTGATCAAAAATAGATACACAGTACCTTTAAAGTGTACAATCGGTTCCCTTGCTCATCTAGTGCGTACATCAAATGCATTTTTGAAGAACTGACTTCCGCTTGCTTTGTCGAAGCTCTGCTTCCACCTTCGACATGAGCCCCACCATTCCTTATTTGCGAATGGAACTCGTCAGTCAATGTGTTCCAAGTCATCAAGCAATATCTACTCGTTATTGCTCTCCGTTTGTAGCGTAATTGGTTCTTTCGAGAAATCTCCACGACCTTCAATTACTGGATGGACATTTGTCCTGTTCTGGGGCACCAACTGAAAGGGGTATACAGCAAATTAATGCTGGCCCACTACCGGCTTGTTCGTTTTCCTTTCCCGTCCCTAAACGCATTGACTCCCATATTTCCGACTTCCGACTTCCGCGAACACCCGGTTGGTAAGAGTCGACAGTCTCAGTAAGCGGGTTTGAACAGTTCTCCATATATAAAGCGTGACAGTTTGATTAGGCCCCACTCTCACAAACCACCACTTTCTGTGTACACCCGTTTTACAATGGCCCCGAGCAACGTCGTCTCTCGTCAGTTGGGAAAAAATGGACCCACTGGTACGTCTGAGGAAGTGCTATTATCGCTCTTTTTTTTTTTTCCTGAGTGCCCGCATTAGGTTTCGGAGCGATGGGCCTCTACCGTCTGACGAGGAAAATCATGAAATGATTGAACTAGTAAGTTCTGTAACTCTTTCAAGTGCCTCGATGTATGACTTCGTAATATTGTAGGCTGTGGCCTTGGTGCATTATTCATGGATATGGCTGATGTAGGTGGCCATTCTAACGAGGCTTTTCGCCCCAGCTCACACTTAACGCAGTGCTATGGCCCTTCAATGGTATCTCAAAGTTCCATTCATGCGTCCTTCCTAATCTTGGTGACAGGGCCGGAACGAACGCCTTCTCGGCGGACCACCGAAAGATCCAGGATTCAGGAAGAAAGTCTTTCTCGGTGACCACACCGGTACCAGGAGAAGCGACGGGGCTTGGTCCGCCGACAATGCGAGGAATCCTTGAAGAACGTCCAGGTGGACTACATTGACTTGTACTATCAACATCGAGTCCGTTGAGGCATGCTTCTTCTCTTCCTACACTGTCCACTCACGTCATCCACTTATTCTAGGGGGATCGCAGCACCCCGATCGCAGAACCCTGGCGCAAACTCAAGAAGCTCCAAGAAGAAGGCAAAGTCAAGTACCTTGGTATAAACGAGGCGACGTCGGACGAGATTCGCCGTGCACACGCCATCGCAAAGATTAGCACACTGCAAATTGAAATTTCGCCCTGGACACCAGACATTCGAGAGAACGGAATCCTAGATACCTGCCGAGAATTGGGCATCGCGATCGTGGCTTATAGTCCTCTCGGTCATGGGTTCTTGACTGGCGCGTATAAGAGTCTAGAGGACTTTGAGCCAGCGGACCTCAGGAGGTGGAATCCTCGTCCAGGGCGAGGCATTCAAAGAAAACCTGAAGCTCGTGGATGCTCTCAAATGAGTCGCTTGCGATTGTGATGGCATTTGAAACTGAGCAGGCTCCAGGGAACTCGCAGAGAAGAAGGGATGCACACCAGGGCAGTTGGCACTTGCTTGGGTTCTTGCTCAGGGGGACAATTTTATCACAATCCCCGGAACGAAGAAGGAGAAATATCTGAGGGAAAACATGGGTGCACTTGATGTTCAACTGACGACAGAGCCACCGACGAGGTCACCAAGAGGATTAAAGCTGTAGGAGCTCGGTGGGTACCTTCCCGACTATGTATCAGAAGGCAGAACTAACGAGAGTCTAGCTACGGCCATGATTCGGGTGGTGCGTTCTGAGGGCCATAACAAGCATCTGGCATAGGTGAATATAAAGATATTCTGACATTCTCGTGATCGTACTACATAGAGTAGAAAACAAATACGTCGCACTAAACCTCGACCAAGGCGTGCAATTGATAAATTGCATCTCGCACCGTGTAGAACATTTCGCACGCACCACCTTCAACCCTTACCTCGCCTCTCCCAGTCTTCCTTACAGCAACGATGTCCTCCACACCATCCGTGGTGGCCCTACACACCAGCACACCCTCCCCCGCAAACTCTGCCCCAATCCCAAGCCCGTTCAGACGCGACTTGAGAGCTGTGAGCTTGAGGTCGCCGATCATCATTGCACGAGGCAGGGACGTCCCTTTCGACTTGAGACTCTCTAGTGCGAGTCTGTTATCCTCACCATCATTCCCGTTGGCCTGCCGACCTGTTGAACGCAGCGGTTCAAGCAGTGGAACCCCGGTGTGTGGTGGAATCGTAATTCGGCCTTTAACGAAGCCGATCTCGCTATCCTCGAACTGCAAGAGATATCAGCGCGCGTCATTAAAGCCGAAGGGGAGTTGAAAGGCTCACGGATGACATCTTCACGGACGCCATCAAAGCGTCTGATAACGCAAGGGTGAAATTGTGCATGTTCTCGCCGATACGGATCGCCTCGCCGACTTTCGGATGGTAAATCTCGGTGGTCATGGCTTTGATCATCGCACAGCTCTGTAGGATGGAATGAGTTGCTTCCTCTGTCGCCTGGACCACGATCTATGGACAGGTGAGTGAAAAGAACCAAAATTTGAGAACATTTCGTACCATTCGTCGAGGATTGATATGCGGGATAATGTTTTTCGTTGCCCGTCCATCGTGTACTCCCTCTAAGTCGACAAAGAACACCTTACACCTCATCTCCAAGTCGACCACCTCGGTGACATACTTCGACGGCACTTCGACAGGCACATCCTGTTCCCCAATCAGCGTAGCCCATCTCGTCGGAGGTAGTCCTATTCACCTTCTTCGCAGTCTCTGCCTTTCTTCTCTCCCTCAATTCCTTTAAACCCTCATCCTCGGCCTTCTCATCAAACATCTTCCCCTTTCTCAACCACGCATTCACATCCACAATCTCACCAAAATCGTCCATGCGCCTCCTACGCTCCGCATACGGGAACATCTTGACCCGCTGCATAACGTTGACAGCATTCTGGTCCTTGGCCTTGAAGAACGCCGCGCCCTTATGGGCGTTGAGGTTGGTATTACTCAACGGGGGCGGCTTGACCATGATGTCGAACACCTGCTGTTTTCCCCCGAACCCGGCCTCGTCCTGCCCGAGCGCTTCCCAGTCCATTTCATCCCCAACGCCCCCCCTTCTGCCGTGGCCACCACCGCCACCGGTGACGGATTCACCTGAGTCCGAATCTGAGTCGGTTGCTTCCGAGTCGTCGTTATCGTCACCCTCCTCTTCAAGCTGCTTCTTCCGTGCGAGCGCAGCTTTCTCGTTTGCTTCCCTTTCCTTGTCCGCTTTTTGCTTCGCGAGGTGGGCGGTAAGTTCCTCCCCTTGAAGGGGGATCTTGCTCCGGAGCTGTAGACAGACGCTAAATAAACTAGCCATCTGGAAAGAAAGTGAGAGGGAGACGCACCTCAACCTGAATCGGCCGATCCAGTGGTATCGGTTCGCCAAGCTTACCATCCTGCCAGCGTTCAGTATCTTCCTGCGCAGCCTCCCAGCGCTCCATCAAGAAATGCGACAGCGTGCCTTGCTCGGACCTCCCTGTGAGGACGATGACGTTGCCTTGGACGGCTGCAAAGTCCGCAAAGAGTGCACGTGAGGGTCCATGGGAGAGCGAGGCGGGGACGGCGAGGACGAGTTTTGGCGTTTTGGAGGGG
>Ga0307513_10004836_pt1 | contig 17878 bp, 16 predicted proteins | sample 15_EM_MG_FD_202174 | JGI IMG/M metagenome (GOLD analysis project Ga0307513, IMG submission 202174) | Populus trichocarpa ectomycorrhiza microbial communities from riparian zone in the Pacific Northwest, United States - 15_EM | ecosystem: Host-associated > Plants > Roots > Unclassified | place... | reverse complement strand
CCCAATATCCAACCAGCACCATCCCGAAAAACTATGAAGGAGAACCGATACTTATCCACACTCAGGAGGATAGGAGCAGTAATTAGCCAGCCGGGCGACAGTAAGGCAGAAGCGAACAGGGGATGGCTGAGCCAGGTGGGAAAATGTAATGAGCACCAAAATAAACAAGTGAAGGGTAAAGCTACCCCAGAACGCGCTGTCTGTAAGTCTGATTGTATGTAAGTTGATGGAATATCTAAAAATGATGGCTAATTAGGCCAGTTATTTGAGGTAAGAAATCAGACCGGCATTCAAACGAATTGTCCCTCCCAGGTCTTCTCACATCATTGCATCATCATCCTCTGCTTGGAAACTCATGCCGGAATAGTACTCGGAGCGGGTCCATACCTCCTCACGTTTTTATTGTGTTCGTCTAGTGTGTGCTTTCGATAGTAAATAATTGTGAAAGTCAATATCATCATATTCGACATCGCAGATAAAGTACTGCAGTTGGCTGTAGTCCACTTCGAATTCCTGGTCCGATCTTATCATTAGTTCATGCAGTCATCATCTCCGGGTACTCCTCATCTTTGGATACTATTTGGCCCATGCTCGAGGCTCGCATATCATGGCCTAGGGATCATGCATCATCATGAAGGCCAGCACAGGTGTGATATTCTCTCAAGTGTTTGATGTGTGTCGTATCTCCAAATACCAGAAATCTTTTGTGAGAGCTGGCGCACTATCTTCCATTATTCGTCCTCATTATGCAGCAACATAGCGCCTGCGGATAAGCTCAGGGTTGTGGTTCGCGGGAAGGAGACCTGAAAACAGCAGCGAATGGGCATGGAGTGTTCGAGGTAAGGGTAGTTTCTCACATAAACCCACCACTCATTTCCAGATCCACTCAAGTCATCACAATGTCGTCGCTGTGGACATCACCTGCCGCTCGCGTTTGCATCTACCCCACAATTCCACTTCTTAGCGCTTTGTTGAGGTCTTCGAGAACGACGGCCTCTGAGAGTGAGCGCAGAGGGTTGAGAAAAGGCCCGATACCTGTAAAATTCCACCAAACACTGTCGTTCAGTCGGTCATCAACCCGGGGGTAAACCCAGAGAATGAACCGAACTTCTGCTCTCATTTTCACTGAAAGTTAGGATGAATATGCGGTTGGACAAGAGGCCTCGAGGGCTTTGAACTTGAACAAGGTGGAGCGAGTCCGAGGAAGGAGGATGGTTTCCTCGCCGAGTTTGTTGAGAGGCCAGATCGAATTCTAAGGATCGTGCTTAGCTTGAAATAGATGCATGAATGTGGTAAACAAGAAAAAGCCGGGCTGAAGGAGCGATACTAGAGTCACATCGCGCATCCAAATAGACGATGTCTGGACATCAGATAAGAGATCAATGAGGCATGGCCCAGAGGCCTACAATATGAGCCGACAGCATCTGGGACAAATTTCCCAACGAAGGCTCTGAGGTTCGACTGGACCCAGGTTCCACCAATTCCGTCGACACCCTATCCCAAGTTTCTCCCGGTCGATAAACTTATGCCCGCCACAGAGTAGAAGGTCCTTGGGCTGGAACCCTTACGGAATCAAGTACAGGACATACGCTGTCCTCCTCACATATCACTCGATTTACGAGGACAGGGACAAGCACCATGACCAGATATCCGAACTGAATTCCAGCCCGCTGACAATGCAGACACCGCCCACCTGCCATCTCCTTCTCCACCTACTCGCATGATGTTGACAAAATCGAGTAAACATGAGTGTATTCGTGGAGTTGTGCAGATAGGCCGCGTGGTCATATAAAATCGGAGGGTTGAGAGATGGAGGGCGAGAGTAGCATGTTGAGGCGGCAACCGGGAAGGTTGAAAAGATCGTACCGTGTTCGTGTCTGTGGATCGAACTATCCAGCAAGAAACGGAGCCGGGTGGTTGAGCGATTGTTCGGCCTCGAGGTTGAACACGATACGCGCGGACTACCAGGGTTATCGTTGCACCCAGTAACTATCCAGGGAGTCGCAAGGAAGACCTATAGTAAGTATAAGCAGCATTGCTGCATAGTGGATAGTGTGGGTTGACATTCGCCTCAATCGTTTGGACTTCTTCCACTCTGAAACCATAGACGTTCCCCGATCTCATTTTTTCTTACAGCAAAGTGTCAAGCTAAGACGGCAACGAGAGGGTCAATAAACCCTCAAAGAATGGGATTAGGCACGAAAAAAAGGAGATGTGGAAGCCGAAGCGGTCAACCACCCTTCGAGGGGAAAAACTGTGATCAATCCAGGCGAGAAATATCCTATAAAACAGGACAGCCATACACAGGATTGTATTATACCCACTAGATGGTGTGGTTGACATAGCGGCTCGGCTAGGAGAAGAAAGAGGGATTGATCGCTCAAACCCATCGCGCATTTCCTGAGAGGTTCAATAAAACCCCCAAGGAACGGGATTGGCTCATACAAATGGCGGAAATTATCAAACAGGAGATGTGGAAGCCGAAACAACAGGTAAGCCTTGGAAATCACATAAACCACCAACCCGGGTAAGACAGCTAACTGCGCCCGGGATTGCAAATACCAATCAGGCGGCGTGATTGACAGAGCGGCTCGTCCTGGAAATAAGAAATCGCACGAAACGCCGAGAAAGTAACACCCCGGAGAAAAGAACCGAACATTGAAATCGTATGCTCGAGCTCGAACACCAATTGTCCCAGGCCTGAAATGAGGAAAACCGTTTTATTGACTGCTAGTCATAGCTCCAAAGACCATGCAACGACGATAAAAATGGGAGTCAAGTCATCTGAAGGTAAGTATGTGCAGCGTATATGGCTTTCCTCGACTTTCGGTTACTGGTCAATGATGCATGTAGTACCCAAAATATAGATAAAATAAAGGATGGATCGTAAGTTAAACTCACCATATCGATCGACTTGCCTGGAACCAGGAATCGACAGTTCAGTGGCTCCGATTCGTGCCAGTCAAAGAATGATATTGTTTCGGTGACTATAGAGCTGATTGAGCGTGGAAACGACAGTGAGAAAGAAAGAGTCAACGAACTTACAGGGTAAAAGATAGGATCGATAAGACCGATACGCAGGGACCTTCAGGCTAGATCTCCCACCCAAGTGACGATCTCATCGCCAGAGATCGCTACGCGATAAGCATGTCCATCTCATCGGAGGTGCAAGATCGAATATAATTTGAGAATTCGACGAACAAATCGCAGGCGATGAGACGGGGTTGATCACAAGTGGACGATGTCCGTTGTTCAGCGAGGATGGTTACAAACGACGAGAAAGCAGAAGTAGGTAGACTAAGCACAACTTGGATCCCCGGATGATCGATTAGACGAAGCAGTCGGAGAAAAGCCGGGCGATCCGTTCTCATTTGGCAGCCTCCAATATACGGGCACAGAAACAGCCAAAAGAATCGACAGAGGCTGAGACAAAAGTAGTTCGCTCTCGTTGTGGATTGATCTGGGGTTACTAGATGGAAGTATCGATTCAAACTCGAGTAGCTGTGGATTACGTTGGGGTCACGAAATGACGATTCATGAGCTTCGAGCCACTTGACGAATGACCTGTCCCTTACTTCTCATACGAATTCGCGTTGGATATCCTAGAATATTTACAGGTAAACAACGAATGGTCTTGAATCACGTATATTACGAGAACTCACCTGGGAGGCTTGTCTTGAAGTTGACGGGTTGATCATTGCGAGATGACGTACACCACAAATGTCGCAAGATGACTGAGACCAGCCTGCATCATAAACCGATGGCTGGGCACGTTGGGCTCGCAACTGGAGCGTGAATGGCACCACCTATCACTGCCAACACAGTCAGATGGCGGACAACATCATGCGGAACAGCAGTCGACATACCTAACCCAGACAATATGTCGAGCGGAAGACATGCTTATCCCACTATCTGTATTAGCCAACGTTCGGATATCATCTCCCATCCCACACGCCAGCCAAGGTCGCTCTCCAGTACGACCTCACATTGCCACCTATCACTGCGCGCCTCCTGGTCACCAGCAAGCTACACGCCAGGCTACGGAATTAGAGGCAATAACCAGCAACGAATCTGATGACGATCGTCGTTCCTGGTTTAGAGAGGTAGTTGTATTCCCCACGGCCGTTGGCTAGTGAGGTGGTTACGGGTTGCCGATGTGCTCGTCGCTGTCTACTGTGCTGGGTTGTTGAACGGCATGGCGAATTTGGCGTGGAGCGCAGCCTTGAAAGGAGAAGCTGACCTAACGGTAAGCACCCTAGTCATCGAAAAATCCAAGGGAACCATTGGCGGGCGGGCCTTCTTCCGTGTCGCAGGGAATATATAGATTCTGTCCACGAAGAAAGTACCGATGAAAACTATCCGCCCCAGCCCTTTGGGTCGTTTCCGCTCTATCGCTTAAGTTCTACTTCAGATTTAAAGGAGAAAGAAGATAAATATCGCACCTTGGGCAGGCGCCACTGGATAGTCCAGGTCATCGATGGACGTTGTTGACGTAAGAACATTGCACCAGGTTCACGTCGACTGAGCAGAAATTGTATAATATGGGGTGACGGTCGTCGTCGGCGGCAATGTTGGTCGTAGCCTGGTGACCATAAATGAGGTACTTCTCGCTGTGTATCGTGTTGTGTGGGAGGGGGTTGTTGAGCACCATGGCAAATTTGGCGGGTGTTGTGGGGAGAAGAAATGTTCCAGTTCGAGGGAAAGCGGAGCTGATGGTGAATTACTGTAGGATCATCAATCATCGCTAATGAAAAGTTTGGCAAGGGCCGTTGGGGGGCAGGCCTTCGTCCATGTCGCAGGAAGAGATGTGTATGTTGAGATGAACGAAGTCACCGCGCCCGGTACCTCAATGCCCTTAGGATGGTTCTGCCTAGCCCGAAATTGAACAGAAATTGTATAGGATGCGGGGACCCGTACGCGTTGTCGTCGTCGAGCGCGATGTCGGGCAATGTTGGTGGAACGAAAAAGAATCGTGGGAAATCATCGCTCGAGGTCACACCTGGTCCTTGTCACTGATCGGTAAGCCGTTGAACTCTCAACTACATTCTACTCTCGACGAAAAATTCAGCCCCTTACTCTTCGAAAGAAATCCAACCAACAAGATCTATGGCATCATAAACGGGAACGCCGCACCAATATGGACAATCAAAGAACCTCTTATTCCTCAGGCTCTGCGGACAAACAAAATTTCACAGATAAGTCCGATTTCGAATCCTTTGTCAATGATCCCCACTTTTTTTGTCGTGGCATCGTACAAGCCTGCTTCACCGATTTCGCATCTACATGCTGTTCTGCTTTTTTTCAATCGTTGTATTCGGCCCAGTCTCTTCACAGATGGTCTTCGTTTCAACGGTTGTATCTTTATCGTCGTAATGACGTATGCGCTGCGGAATCGGTGGGTCGGGGTTTGTCGATCGCCACGCTAACCTTATCACTCGAGACAAGAGATGTCAGTGAAGAAGGATAAGTTGACTACTTGTAGGCGGCACCCTCTTTCCTTGCTTTCCGGATTGCGAGGAAGGAGACGCCTCCCCGAACCGAAGCCTTGAAACCGTGCCAGTGGGCTGGAACTCGGTCTGGATGACTGGTCGTATATTTGACGATTCTACAGACGCGATCTGGCCTACGGAAGGAAGCACGGTATCCCCAAAGGCTCGGAAATCATGAGTAGTCTTGGAAAGGATCAGGCGGGTTACAGCCTCAGGAGATGCAAAGATCTCCAATATGGATGGCGATGGTGGTTTTAATGACGCTCTCCCTCTCTCCTTGTCGTGGTGCAGGCCTCTTCTGAATGCGTGAGCAAGTTCGTTATACGCAAATTTCTTGTACAATGGATGAAGCAATGTACTATACTGCACATTTATATTTCTTGATGCTTTAACTGATTCATTATTCATGAGGGATAGAGAATCACTCTATAAATGGTTTGTATATTTTTGTTAGACAAACGGGGACTCGTATTGCCGTGTGAAGCATCGGCCTGCATCACCGCGTAAATATCCCCCCACTGCAGTCCCAATATTATTTGGTTCTCTGCTCACCCTCCAGAAAATCCAAGAGAGTTGAACGGGCTACTGGCAACACGAAGAAAGATATAAAGGGCCTGCTTGTGTGGTATTTTACTTTTTTTTCGCATTCTTCTACAGGACGATTCGCGAACACAAATTAGAATGGCGACTGGACATAGAATTGGTCAGGGAAATCAATTCCGTATTTAGCAGCTTGGGTTGCCTAGAGACGAAACGAGCTGCCAGCTTCGTCACCTCGAACTACCGCGTACTCAGCACATGGCAGCACTATTTTTGCCTAGCCTTATGACATAGCTGCCTAAATTCTATGATACCCTCAGACAATGGAGAATCGAATAAAAAAACACGCAATCGGTACGGCTGCATTCGTTCTTCTGTCCTCTTTCTCCTGAGAAACTTGATTCGAGCTGCGCTCCTCTTACGTTCCCTTTCTTCACACTGTAAGGGTTCCGTATCGTGTGGGAACGAAACCAGGGACTTACGGGTCATGCGCGAGTGCATTAAATGAGAGGAATATACTACAGAACGAATGCGCTATTGCGCGGCGCGCGCATCATTAACCAAAGGCGCAATCTATTCTTGGCACAAGGCACAACCCTCGATACGCATCACATATCACACGGCCGCACCCTTTCCCAATGCGATACTCAAAGGACTCGATCGACGATCTCCCTGCACACCTTTTCACAATATCACACTCCGGCAATATTAATACTGGACCCTTCAAGCTAACCTTGGGAGCACCGATGATCCCGACACTCTCGAATTCCTTCACATTTCACCAATTCACATTATCACATCGCGATCTCTCCTTTTCCGGTACTCTCCTTTTCCGGTACTCTCTAAAGAATCTCAGTATGTTTTCCCATTTATCTACCTCATCTCAGATCCAGTCTGTACAGTATAAATACCTCTGTAACTTCATAGTTTTTCCCCAGTTGAATACAGCACATTCACCTCACAGAGCTTGAGAGCTAAGAAACCGGGTTTAATTGGGTCAAAGCGGACCCTTTCTCACCCATTTGATCGCTACTTGTGATATCATTCAATATAATTGATTGTGTCACTACTGCCTACTCTACCGAACCGTACCTTTAGGACCCTTCGAGATTAGCGGAGCTAATCTCTCATGTTATCACATGCTTATCTTATCTAAGATAAATTTCGAACTCGGAAGACTTACGCGTCTTTCAACACCTCTTTCACTTTACTTTCTCCCTGTCGCTGGGATTCTGTGTCCAGTGCAGAATCGCTCTTAAATGTTCCGACCTTTCGACAGACCCCAACAACCTTCAGGGCATGACGGCTTTCTTCACTTAATCAAAGCTTATCTGTTTCGTATGGCCAGTCGAGGGCGAATGCTGGCATTTGGTGCATGTAATATCATTTATACATGTTGTCAGCCCCACTGGAGCCTTTAAAATCACCGTTCTACCGTCGTTCACTATTATAAAGCATCGTAAAAGGTCCCCTACATTATCTTTCATAAATAATATTGTAAAATTCCTAATTTTTAAGGAGACCTGGCCTCCGTTCTCTTAGTTAGTCTTTGGAAGAGAACGTAAGGACCATATTGCATGTACTTTGGAAACGCGATTTTAGTGCCACAAGATCAGTAGTGTGAGTACCACCGCTGCTTGAAGTTGTGGTCACTGTGTGTTTAATAACTGGCACATCCAGACCGCCATAGTTCTAGCTAAATTTAAACTCAAGCAAGTGGGCGCCTTGACCCAACTTGCAACATTTGATATCTGGCAGTCCACCGCTGACGTGCACGAGCCCCTCCTCTGAATCATATTTTTGTTGCATAGGATTCCAACCTATCCAATATCTTGTTTGAACAGCCCCGGGGTCCTTTTTTTTTTTTTTCACGGCCCAGTGGTGGCCGTTGGAGGACCTCTGGGACCTGGAAATTTCGGCAGTTCGTCGATTTGGCAAATGATCGAACTTCCCTAAGCGGTAAAAGACCACTACCACTAGTGTTTAAAGGTCCGGTCCGGTCCGGTATTTCGACCCCCAGGGCAGTAGACTGAGACCGGGACCGGTCCACGTCGGTTCAGAGACCACAAAAGACCGCACAAAACTGACGTAGACCAGTCTTGATCAGTTTTTTGCAGTCTTAGACCGGTCTGGACCGGAAATTTATTGCACGGTTAATATACTACATTTTTTACATTTATTTGTCAATAGGGATTGTTGACTGACATATTACCTTCAATATGAGCCCTGTAACATTGAAAACGATGAGGAATTGAGTAAGATATGATTTATTTCCATCACATCTACTCTTTTTGTCCGATATTTTATAGTTTTGACCATAACATTGTCAGATTTCAACCAATTTTGATGGATATAGGCTCAAATTGAAGGTGTTTATTGGGGGTATAGGTCTACCGGTTCAAACCGGTCTTAACCACAAAGGCCGGTCTATCAAAACCGGTCTCTTTGCGGTCTTTTCTGGTCTTGGTCTTGTCTGGTCCTGGTCTTTTCCAGTCTTGGTCTGGTCCAGTCTCGGTCTTTTTCCAGTCTTGAGGCTGGGCCTTCAAACACTAATCACTAGAGTGGTGCACTTGGGGAGATCTAATCACCCAGGTTTCTGAGTTGCAACACTAGAACCAATTTTACAGGAATATATTGAAAGTGCAAAGGTGAGTGAACTGAAACAAAAATATTCAATCATGATAGATATATAGAAGGGGCAAATTTATAATATGTCAGGTCAAAAATGATGAGTAACAAAAGGACATGAAGGAATTTATAGCAAACAAGGAAGTGTGCAGCATGAAAAAGAATCAGTGAGTCAAAATGTACAGTAGAGATGTGTAAAAGACTAAGAGTTAATGTTCATTGGCCCTGTAGACTAAAAGGGTGTTATAACTAAGACCATGTTGTGGGTCCAATGAAACCTGATTGTGGTAGAGGCTTCAATGGTGTCCCCATTGCATCTGCTGTATTCTGCCACACACTATTAAGAGGTAAAGTCAAACATCAAGCTCCAATGTAAAGTTGGACAGGAAACTCACATATTTCCCCACCAATTGAGCACAATACCATCTCTTTTTGGTAGTGTTAATGTGAAAAATATCACAATCACAGAAATTGCAGTGCCAGCATCCAGAGCATATGCTAGGATATAGTTGTATTTCATCCACCATCTAAGGTGGAAGTGACGGATCAAATAATTGAAGATAAATCCACAAAGTACCCAAGAGCTAAAGTTGATCCCTGAAAATAACTGCATTGCATCAAGAGTGGCAAAGCAGGCTGGGATATTAATATATCGCCAGTTGCTCAAAGGAAAGCGATGGGCCAGGAGGTAGAATGGTATGGGTGCAAACAGACCAATGGGAAAAAACCAAAGGAGTGCAGAATATCTGTAAGAACAAAAGTAAGTTGATGGAGTCTGGACAAGTTGTACTTGTGACTTACAGAGCTCCTGGGCTGAAGAGATGTTGAGGACCAATAGCTCCAAAGATGATAGATGCAGTACCAAATGTTGTGGATTGTGGGCATGTGAAACCTTGTTTCTGGTGAGGTGTGCAGATGTCCTCAATGTTGTGAAGCATCCAATCCTGAATGAAAATGACCCAGATAGAAGTAATAACAGTACTAAGAATCTGAATGGTGAACATAATGCGAGGAGGAATTTTCATGTAATGTCCAAGTTTCAGGGCTTCTGCAAATGAAATGGTTTGGAAGGTTGTAATGTATGCAACTGTCTTGAAAATCATATTGGCAAAGGGTCGTCCTGGAAGCATATAACCAGCAACCAACTCATACATCACATTTGCGGGCATGTCCTGACTGCAGATGGCTGCAAACATGGAAAGTGGAATGGTAAGTGAGAATGATAAGAGAATACCAATCACAACAGCCCAGAGAGGGAGCTGAGTGGGAACTATTCTGATGGCTGTGCAGACAAAGGCAAAGGGTATGACACCAGTGATAATATACCACCACATAGGAACTTCAGGGTAGTGCTGCATAAGATGAGAATGAATATCATGTTCATTCTTTAGTGTGTTTTGAAATCGGTGGACAATGTCCTTTCGGTACCATACTAGAATTTATGATAAATACCAGGAAGAATGCATAGGATTCAGAATAGGCACCTACAGAGAGTGTGAATCAAAAGAGCTGGGAGAGCAGCAAAGGCAGCTCCATATGACAAAGCAAATGTTATGGGCATAAAGACTGGAGAGTATGCTGCATACTTGACAGGGTCAAAGACACCATTTTTAATGATGTTTTGGACAGTGTAATCAGAACCTGTATTGTCAAATGCATTGCGCCCATAAATTGGAAAGTATGCTGAGTTCCAGATGTTGGTGACTGTATTATTAGGTTAGTAGAAATACAAGGAGAATTGACAAGCTATCTTACAATAGAGAATTGGTGCTATGAGCCAAAACATAAGAAGGAATGCAACTCCTATATTCATTTGGGCCCACCACTAGGAATGATCTAATATGAGCAATAAATGGGGAAAAAGGTGTGGGACCTACAGGTATTATCAGAGGATTATAAATTGCAGAAATCATTGCCCAATCAAAGGTAAGGGTACTCATTCCCAATCCAGTGTTTGTTCCAAATAGCATATTGATAACAATGTTCTTGGGAGCAATCCAGCAAACCCAGTTGAACATGCTCAATCCAGTAAAGAGATAACCAGGGACCCAGTACCACACAAAACTTCCAGCCATGACAATCCAAAGGACATATTTTTGGGTAATCTGACTTTGGTTATGCTTGCTGTAGTTTTTGTGGAGGATATTAAAGAAGGCACAGTCAGCCAAAGAATTTTGCCAGATCATACTGGATGGCCAGACAACAAACTTGCGAAGAAACCCACTCATAGAGAGGCCAAGAAGCTGGGTCCCAAGGGCAAGCAGGATTTGAAAGCTCATGGGAGTAGATTGGCCATAGAAAACATGTTGTGAGAGTGTGACATGGTTTGAGTAGACTCCATTGCTGGTGGATTCAACCATAATATAAATGCAAACATGTTCTTTGATTGAAAAGGGGCCTGGGTTGAGGGACCAGACATAACCAAACATATTGAAGTGTTTGGTAGGGAGAATAGCTGCAAGGCCTCGGCCTAAAGGAAGAGATGCAAGCTGGGCAATCAAACTAGTGACAAAAATTGAAGGATCTAGGAAGGTGTGGATAAGATAATGTTAAGAGAAATATAAGATCATGGCATACATCGCATGGAGAAAATCTGATTAAAACCAGAAGTAAGGAGGGCAAAGAAGATTCCCAAGAACCACATGCGGAAAGTGTTGACTGGCATTAAGGGATCATCAACACTGGATACACTGGCTCGCACTTCAGGATATGGTGACTCGCTATGTATGTTGTTAGAAAGGTGATATGGGAGGGGGAGATTTAATAAGTCTGACTTTTCAAAGTAATTTGCTTCATTGCCATCCTGGCCATATTTCATAGTCTGTTCTTCCTCAATTGCAGAAGGAAGTAATGGAGGATGTGAAAGGTCAAAGTTTGGATCATTCAAGTGCTCCATAATAAAGTTGACATTATTTTGGACATCAGAGATGTTGTGTTTGTGGGGGTCATGCATTTGTTTTGTTGAAGAAGCACCAGGTATTACCTTCTTCATGGCAAATTGGTTGAGCTGAGGTGTGGAGATGGGGCTGGCAGGTTAGGGAAAACACAATGGCCATTATGATTGCAGGTTAAATACCTCTCTCAAAAATGATAAGATGTCATTTTTGGGAACTTGTTTCCTGATTTGTATTTGATCAGGGTAAGAAGAACAAGATTCCTTAACACTAGCATTGCCATCAATGTAGGATCAAGTTAGTACCTTCCAACTTGATGAGATGATGCAAATACCAAGCAACCAGATTTGTTTATGGTGCACTTGACATTCAAGATTTCAATCTCAGTATCATACATAAATCAACAATTCTTAAGCTCAGGCCAAGCTCAGGCATCTAACAAACAACTTACATTCTCTTTTTTAATATTTCCAGTGCTTCCTTGATAATTGACTCTTTTCTCCAGGTATCTCCAAGGATAGATAACCAAGCCTGATATAGGCCTATGAAGGATGAACAAATATCATGAACAATGCATCAACATTTCCTCAAAAAATCACATTTGGAATAGAATGCTCCTCTGATGTTTCACCACTGCCTTGGGACTTCATTCAAGTCCCCCACACACCTTGGGGCTATGGAATTGGTGCTGGAGCCTATTACATATCTGGAGTAGGTAGATATTAAAAATACCCCAAGGTTTACAACCGACATGAATGTACTCTGTGAGTCGTGTGATTCCTTAATATTCAGTTTAGATATCGCTCTATGAGGCTATTCCCAAATGTCTCCCGAGATTCTCTTTTGGTCACGCGATGATCAAACAAAGCAGGGTGCAAGACCTCAGAAATCTGATATTTGGAATGGAATTCATTTGCTCATGAAGTATCGCATCGCGATGAGAAGGTGAGGTATCTGAAATCTTTGCGCGAAGCCATGGTGGTATCAAAAAATGGTTCTACGTTGGCAACGTATAATTAAAGCGTCTGTTGCCTAGGGAATTCGAATTCCATATGCACGCGGGATCTTCTGCTGAATAGCTCAGTAGAGTACGATCCTACGCTAAAGGTATACCAGAGCGTTGATATTCGCTTACCATACGGAGATCTCGAATATCGGAGCAGGAGAGAAGTCGTCGCAGCTGAGATAGGTATTGATTCTTCAGCACAATCTGACGCGAAAGGGGCTCTCTAAGAGTTCATCGAGATTCTTGTTTCAGAATCCCTATTTCTGCACGCACACCTAGAGATCGAGCATACAAATTCGCCGTGTATGGAAAGGAAGAACGTTTTGGTTGGTGTCAAGAAAGAAGATGTGGTGATGATCACCACACCATGGTCTTGATTGAACGCCGAGTCAAGGGACAGGTGTTTGGGGACTGAGATATGAGAGGAAAATGTTAACAATAATTGTGACATGCACGAGAGGCAGGTGGGATAGGGTAGGCGATAACGAGAAGGGGGACGATGAGGAAGGGCCCAGCGGAATGGATATGGACGAAGCCCACATCATCGTTCAAGTGACATCAATATCGAAAACAGCAAGGACAAACACAAAACGGATGCGAATAATTTCAAAGATTATAAATAGTGTCCCTTCGCCACGCAAGCCGTCTGTCGTTTTGGAAGAACTGGTCGTGATGCTGAAGGATGTGCACACCTCCGACTTGATCTACGAGGTCGTGTTTCCTATGAGATATTTTTATCGATTAGCGAGCATCAACCCAGAATCAGATCAGGCATGGATGGATACGGGGGCCGAAGATGTTCAAGGATTTGAAGATTTAACGCCCATCATACTTGTCCTTGTCATGGACCATGAGGAAGACAGACAGAGAGAAGATATTTATCTTATCATGAGTTTGGGAAAGGGGACAAGAGACCGGCGAAGAAGGCAGAGAGAGATTATCACGACCTGATGATGATTGACAGTATGGAGTATGTCGAGAATACTGGTAACGAGTAGCAGGTCAGAGAGGGTCGGTATTTTGGAGGAGGGATGTTTGTTGCAACACAACGACTTGATAAAAAGGTCCGGTGCCCATGCTCTTCCTTTGGCTGCGAATGAATCGTTGACATCAACTGTGCTTCGTAGGTTTATCAGATGCACACACATATAGCATGAATTCAGATCAATGAACCAGAAGACGCCGCCCAGGGAAGGGATGTTTAAAGGTGGGACTCAGAGTCCAATGGAGCGCCTGGTCCCGAAGAGGAGGATAGGTAGATCCAGTTCCGACCCAGTGGATCCTTCGACTCACTCTGGAGGCAGTGCCACCTCTACTGGAATATCTGATACATCCCTTGACGTACTCGAGAAGAAAGTCCCAAAGTGCACACTGAGTACTGAGTAATGACCACCGATAGCAGTATCCACGGAGAGAGCTGGAGAGAGCCGTAAGGTGAAGAATCCGATGCTGTCACGTGCGAAAATTCAGACGAAACATCTTTGTTGGACTTTCTTTTTGTCCCGCCCATCAACTCCCTTGCACCTTGGTACGACTTGCCTGGCACTCATCATCTGGTCTCCTAGTGATCATCACCTACATCAGCTCGCATCAATAACCATTCTTGAGCTGCTCGAATTTCTATTTACCCGAAATACCATTCGAAATCGATCACATTATCGAAACCCACCAGACATACGGTTTCAAACTTACCATTCACCATACACAAATCTGGCTGTTGAAATACATTGATTCTGTCTGCACCATCTGCTTCCGTAGAACTATCGGGTGTTTTCGGTTTGTCGCCTCCCGTCACACACCCCAAACGACAAGTCGGACAACGAGCCACAGTAAGTTGTTGGCACTGGTTCATCCTCAATGCTTTCTCGACTACTTAATATCATACTTTTGGCTGACATTTACGAGTGGACAAGGTCATCCTGAGGATATCATTCCCAACAACATTGTTTCAGGCATACCCATACTGCCTGCGCGAGCTCAAGGCTCATGAATTTTGTAGACCGGCTAATGCTCCGACGGAGAGTGTGAATATGTCGATGTGGCGATGGGAGAGAATAAGCGAGAGGACAAAAAGGTGTGCTTGTTGTCGTCAACCTTCTTGAATTTTCGTGCCGATTCAATTTCAGGTATAATTGCGACGGAAGAGGGCAAAACGCGGCTTATGAACGTGGCCATGCAGGTACGTCCTCCTTCCCCGTTCCATTTTTAAATCACCCATTCCACTTTCCCAGCTCTGCAAAGTCAGCGGCCACCTATAGTTCAACGGCGAACGATGAGCACTTCACCCAGCACTCGGGGCAAAGGGATCATTAACATTCCCGACAAGTTGTTAGTGTGCGAGGGAGATACATAGCTCTCACGGTACTGTACAGCATGGTCTGACTGGAAAGGCAGAGGGGAAGACACCGACGTATGAAGATAGCCATACAGGTACGTCTCTCCCCTCTTCGTGTCGTTTCCTCGCTTAATGTATCCACTCTGATTCCTAGGTCCGCAAGGTTACCTAACTCTTTCGATGGCGCCGAGCCCGATCCACTTTACTGCACCAACAAACAAGTATCTCATCCAGAACTCGCCCAAAATGATTATTCGTGACAAGTCATTGGGGAGCATGAGAGAGAGGGGATCCTGTGTGCTTTTTCTCAGTCAAATGAGTCTGGCGCTGATTATTCCAGAGGATCCTTGTTTGTCTAACACTATAGCGAGTCGTTCGTCCTTCTTTTCCTTATTCACTTCTTACAGGCTCCAGAAACTGAATCCAACGCTTCCTTGTAAAGTATCGCCGTATCAAGTGGAGGCACTGCACACGAAAGCTGTATCGAGGTGATTGACGTCTATATTAATGTACGCTCTTTAGCTGTTCTTGTAGACCTTCGCTAACTTACATATCTTTCCTGTTCAAATATATCACTCTCTTTCAAATACGTGATAGGAATCTGGAAAACATTGCCCCCTGCATGCCAGATTGTTCGGGCCTGCTTCCTTTAGGTACCATCTGCGCGAAAGTCTCCCAGGTCAACATCAACTACAAAGTCAGTGTTGGTAAATCGTACGAATATCGGATCAGTAAGTTAGTATTTATCTGCGATAAGTTTCTAATATGCTGAGAAATGGATAGTTGATCAATAGGACGGACCGCGGAAGCGTAAATGGAGATGTATAAGGAGAAAATGTTCGGGGATACGTTTTCCCCTCTGGGCCGCGAGCCTCTTGACTCCCATCCTGCTCTGTGCGACATCACCTAGTCTGATGCTGATTACACGACGGGTTTCGCAGAGGATTTCAACTTACATTTCGCTTCGATTATTGCTATACCACATTCATAGAAACAAAAGTATCGGTATATTTCACATCACACAGTTATTTAAATAATAATTAGGAATAGTTCAGCGAGGGTGGTTACAAATGACGAGAAAGCAGAAATGGTAGACTAAGCCCAACTTGGATCCCTGGATGATCGATTAGACGAAGCAGTCGGAGAAAAGCCGGGCGATCCGTTCTCGTTTGGCAGCCTCCAATATACGAGAACAGAAACAGCCAAAAGAATGGACGAAAGCTAAGACAAAAGTAGTTCGCTCTCGTTGTGGATTGATCTGGGGTTACTAGACGTAAGTATCGATTCAAACTCGAGTAGCTGTGGATTACGTTGGGGTCACGAAATGACGATTCATGAGCCAGTTTTCGAGCCACTTGACGAATGACCTGTCCCTTACTTCTCATACGAATTCGCGTTGGATATCCTAGAACATTTACAGGTAAACAACGAATGGTCTTGAATCACGTATATTACGAGAACTCACCTGGGAGGCTTGTCTTGAAGTTGACGGGTTGATCATTGCGAGATGACGTGCACCACCAATGTCGCAAGATGACTGAGACCAGCCTGCATCATCGACCGATGGCTGGGCATATTGGGCTCGCAACTGGAGTGTGAATGGCACCAGCTATCACTCCCAACACAGTCAGATGGCGGACAACATCATGAGGAACAGCAGTCGACATACCTAACCCAGACAATATGTCAAGCGGAAGACATGCTAGAATCTTGCGTACCAAAACTATCCCACTATCTGTATTAGCCAACGTTCGGATATCATCTCCCATCCCACACGCCAGCCAAGGTCGCTCTCCAGTACGACCTCACATTGCTCCTGGTCACCAGCAAGCTACACGTCAGGCTATGGAATTGGAGGCAACAACCAGCAATGAATCTGATGACGATCGTCGTTCCTGGTTTAGAAAGGTAGTTGTATTCCCCACGGCCGTTGGCTAGTGAGGTGGTTACGGGTTGCCGATGTGCTCGTCGCTGTCTACTGTGCTGGGTTGTTGAACGGCATGGCGAATTTGGCATGGAGCGCAGCGTTGAAAGGAGAAGCTGACCTAACGGTAAGCACCCTAGTCATCGAAAAATCCAGGGGAACCGTTGGCGGGCGGGCGTTCTTCCGTGTCACAGGGAATATATAGATTCTGTCCACGAAGAAAGTATCGATGAAAACCATCCGCCCCAGCCCTTTGGGTCATTTCCGCTCTATCTCTTAAGTTCTACTTCAGATTTAAAGGAGAGATGAGATAAATGTCGCACCTTGGGCAGGTGCCACTGGATAGTCCAGGTCATCGATGGACGTTGTTGACGTAAAAACATTGCACCAGGTTCACGTCGACTGAGCAGAAATTGTATAATATGGGGTGCGGGTCGTCGTCGACGGCAATGTTGGTCGTAGCCTGGTGACCATAAATGATGTACTTCTCGCTGTGTATCGTGTTGTGTGGGACCGAGTTGTTGAGCACCATGGTAAATTTGGCGGGTGTTGGGGGGAAAAGAAATGTTCCAGTTCGAGGGCAAGCGGAGCTGATGATGAATTACTGTAGGATCACCAATCATCGCTAATGAAAAGTTTGGCAAGGGCCGTTGGTGGGCAGGCCTTCGTCCATGTCGCAGGAAGAGGGATGTGTATGTTGAGACGAATGAAGTCACCACGCCTAGTACCTCAATGCCCTTGGGGTGGTTTCTGCCTAGCCCGAAATCGAACAGAGATTGTATAGGATGCAGGGACCCGTAGCCGTTGAACGTTGAGTGCGAGGTCGGACAATGTTGGTGGAACGAAAAAGAATCGTGGGAATCATCACGCCTCTTGGCTCGGGAGCTTTGTCGTCGGGAACATGCTTCCGATACTGTCGTTTTTATCCGAAGTTATAATTGGTAGATTGATATGGAATCTAATCTACGTCCCTAAGCTTAAGTTTCAGAGAATCGACGAGTGATTCGTCTATCTCTTCCACAACGCGCGAGACGAGAGTAGGATGGAAGCAGTCTATGTCCA
>Ga0307513_10004835_pt1 | contig 17882 bp, 5 predicted proteins | sample 15_EM_MG_FD_202174 | JGI IMG/M metagenome (GOLD analysis project Ga0307513, IMG submission 202174) | Populus trichocarpa ectomycorrhiza microbial communities from riparian zone in the Pacific Northwest, United States - 15_EM | ecosystem: Host-associated > Plants > Roots > Unclassified | place... | reverse complement strand
TTAGCTTTCAACAGAGATCACAATATTTCAATCTTAATAATGTTGAATAGACATATCAGCAGTACGTACTAGACACGTCCTGTGCAAAAACAATATGATTTTAATGAAGCCTTTAAAGTTTTTAGATCAACTCGATCATGAAATAGTGAAATTAAAGGAACTAAATTTATGGTAATTTTAATTTTTAAATTTTTGGTATCAATCTCAAAAACTTAAGTAGGTTGGTGAAGCTGAATAGATAATTTTATATTACTATCTAATATATTATTTCAAATTAAACTTTTTTGAAATTATTGAGACTTGTACAATATCACTACTATATTGTGAAATCATATTTGTGAACTATCTCAATTCAAAATTTTCAATTTATATTATGCTATTAATGTTTTCAAGTCACATAAACCGAGTTTCCTACTCACGTGTTTTAAGCGAAGAAAATGAGGTGGTTCAACTTTAAAACAAAGACTAGACAGAAGGGATGCAAATTTAGCTTGGCTAGAACCCCCTTTTTTTTTTTATTATTATTTATAAACAAAGGGTTACAAAGATACCAAAAATTATATATTTTTTCCGTTTTAAAAATATTTTTTAAAAAATAAGTTTTGTTTTATTTTTCTATATTAAATTAATATTTTTTTGATATTTTTAAATTGTTTTGATATATTGGTGTAAAAAAAAACTTATTTTAATATATTTTCAAGTAAAAAAATAAATTAAAAAATAGAGAAACAACAAACCACATATGATAATGTGCCATAAACTAATTCTTTTTACTAATCTACATCGATTTTATGATCAACCATGGTTTTTTACATGGTTACAAGATCTATTAATTCTAAAAATTCAATTAAAATATTATTTATATTTAAAGAAAGAATGATGTCACATTGATAACATTTGTTTTTCTATGAAAGGTTATCTTTATTTTATGTTTTCTTTTAATTTTATCTTTTTGATTGCTCTATTTTGTTTTTAGTTTATTTTCAATTTATTTCTAATTATTTGAGGAAAATTTGATGTTGGTCCTCAAAAATGAAAGATGCATCAATTTGATCATTTGTAAAAATCTCTTATCAATCCTTTAAAGAAGGAGGTTTGTCGTTCAAAAAAAAAAAAAAAGAAGAAAAAACTCTTTATCCTAAATAAAGAGACTTATCGGAAAAATCTAAATTAAAGTTAGAATTTTTAGTTTCCAAGTTAACGACTAGAGTTCTCAAATTTTATTTCTAGGTTTCCTTTTGCATTAAAGGTAAATAACATATTATTATTTTTTTAGAAAACCAGAGTTGTTTTTTATTTAGTTTATAGGGTATGTAGGTCCAATTGGTCTTTTGATTTTGATTAAGTCTTAATAGACTTAATAAACTTGTTATTAAATCCATATATATATATATATGATATTTTTTTAATAAAATAAATAAAAAAATAACACAAGAATATTTTATTTAGATGCCAATGCAAAATAAAAACTCTTTTTTTATGCTAATTAAAACATGTTTTTTTTTTTTTTTTTTTAGAATGCTAAAATATTTTTGTTTTTTTTTGTCTTTTTTTTTTATGTAAACAAATGCACAGAAGGACAATTTTTTTTTTCAATGATGAAATATGAAAAAATTGATTTTATTTTATAAGACTAGGCCACAATGCACAATATATACTCACATATGTTATTTTTTATATTACTTTTTTATTGTGTTTTTCATCCTTTTTTTTTTCATCATGTTTATGCTTAACCAAAACCCATTAAACCTAAGAGTACAACCCCAAACAAATTTCTCCCAAGTTATCAAGAATCATAGCCCAAATTTATTGGATATGTAGGTACAATAAATCTTTTAATTTTGATCAAGTTTTAATAGACATAATAAATTTGTTATTAAATCCAAATATGCATATGATATTTTTTTAATAAAATAAATAAAAAAATAACACAAGAAGATTTTATTTAGATGCCAATGCAAAATAAAAACTCCTCTTTTTTTTTTGTGCTAAAACATGTATTTTTTTTTAGAATGCTAAAATATTTTTGTTTTTTTTTTCCTCTTTTTTTTTTTATGTAAACAAATGCACAGAAGGAAATTTTTTTTTTTTTACAGTGATGAAATATGAAAACAATGATTTTATTTTGATTTTGAAAGACTTGGCCATAATGCACAATATATACTCACATAAATTTGATGTTATTTTTTATATTGTTTTTTTCATCATTTGTTTTACATGTTTACACTTAACCAAAACCCATTTAACCCAATAGTACAACCCAAAACAAATTAGCCCACGTTATAAAGAATCATAGCCCAATTTATTAACATTTACCCAAGGATGATTTAAGACCGGCCCAGAATGCATTGAGACCCATAAGCACTAACCCAGCCGGCCTATTAGGCTTTAAAAGCCCATAAACACTAGTCCATAATTCTTATTGCAAGAAAACGGATCCACCATGAAGGGTTTTAGTGGCTTGAAAACAAAATCCAATGCTCGTGACATCTTCTTGCCGCGAGATGCCTCTTGATTTGCTAACCAACTATTATATTGGCCAGCGGTTTAATATTATTTTTTTAAATATAAAAAATATATTAAGAGTATAAAGAATATTTTAAATAAAACTGAAAAAAAAAGTTATATGTTACTCAATGTTACGAACTAGGAGACATGATGAAGGCCGGAAGGAGAACAACACGAAGCAATAACAGCACTGAAAGAATAACGGTTGGTCTTTACTGTTAGTAGTTAATTAGTTAGAAAAGCAGTTTTCTTTAAGCTATAAGGTTAGAAGCCAATTGACAATTCAATTATTCAAAAGAGAAGAAAATCCTAACTGTCAAAAAACAAGGCTTCTGAAACAGAACAACCTTTACTAGACTGCTATATTATCTCCTACTTTGGGCTGGCAAACTTCTGATGCAAAAAGAATTCCTTGCTATATTACCTGTCAGGACTCAGGAAACAAATATAACTGGTAAGCTCTTGTATAGGTTTATGCAGATGGTTCCGTGTTGGATAATAATTCTAGTTTCAACTTGCTTCATGTTAGTGTCTTTCGCGACTTGTATTTTCTGGATAGGCTTCTTCTATTCTTCTTAATGACAGCTTTTCATAAAAGTTTGTTATTACACGCAGATGCTTGCAGTGAAGGTAAGGATGTATATTTGTGGAAGCTCTCGCTGCAATATATCTGCAAGTTGCTTTTCTGAGTAACAACAGCTAAAGGTCACCGCATTAGCTTTCTCTACTTCATGAGCTCTGGAACTTCATTTTGATATGCTTGGTTTTTCCTTGACTAACTGAATATTTTGCTATTGCAATTGCAATTGCAATGGCCGACTTGTTATCAACTTGAATTCTAGTTGCTACATGCTGTTGCTGCCCCATATCTTGGACAAGTTTCCTTAATCGTATGGCTAGATTCGTAGTTGCTGCTTAAGTTATGCACTCTGCTTCTCCAGTGGATTGTGCCACGGTTCTTGCTTCTTGGTCACCGAAGAAAGTGCACCTGAACAGATATCGAACACAACCTGCTGTGCTCTTCATATCATCGACAGAACCAGCCCAATCACTATCAGAGTAGTCAATTTTCTTCAACTCGGACCAGTTCTAGCCCCAAATTGATTTATCAGGCCGGACTGAGTTTCAAAACTATAATCTTGAAGGAATATCTATGGACTGATGGTAAAGAACAAAGCCCAAAACAATATTTGGAAGGAATGTCTATGGACTGATGGTAAAGAACAAAGCCCAAAACAATATTTGGGATGAGCAGAGTGATTGACTTGACAAAAAGACCTATAATTACAGCTTTCAATTTCACAGCTGAATCATGCTCAAATTTGCTATATAGGCCTATATATGTAATGGTCAGCAGGTCTGGAAGACATCTAGACCCAAAAGGTGCTATTCAGGTTAGATTTGTAATTTTTTCTTTTTATTTTTAAATTTTCTAGTTTTTTTAAATATTTTTACTGCATTTTTTTTTATTTTCAGGTTTTCTAGTTTAGAAAGGTAACAAAATTTGAAATTTGCGTGGTGATCCTATGCAGTTGCTGTCTTTCTTTTGTTGTTTATGTCTGCGTCGATATCTTAGGACTCTCTTTGTTTCCCTAAAAAGTCAGCTTACTTGAAGATTGCATAAACCTTGAAAGAAGGCTTGCCACAAACATCAAATAAAGTACATAATAAGGTAAGTGTATCTTGATCATGTCATGTCAAGTGGTGGTATGGGTGAGATTTGATTTCTGGACGTGTGAATTTGGAAAGTTAGTTTATCGAAATCTGTCATGGATTCAAGGATGCGACTCTTTTAAGCTCAAGGAGCTAGATCAAAGCTATTAAAGATGATTCAGTTGAGATTTCATGTCAAACTCCTCTGCCATTACAGATGATTTGTTTTGATGTTCAGAAGTATATGCTCAAATGTTCTGCCAGTGATGATTCAGAATTATAATTTTGACAATCATAGATATCTTCATTTGCTGGCACACCCACTTGAAATCTACTTTTTATAATCTATTTTTTCCCCCTGCATTTCCAAGAAAATTAGTTGTTGCAGCATTGTTGAACTTGCCTCTCCATTGATACCCTCCACCTTTCGGAAAAAGATGAGATGCTAGCTACCTAATTGTATAACTAAAATTGTACATTGCACCTAGCTTGATCCTCTGCCAACAACTATAAAACCGGACTCTGTCCCTTCTTTACACATCAAACACTTTTCTAACTAAGATCAAGCTCAATTTACATTAACATTTTTGTATCATTTCTAGCATATAGCCCAAAAACATAAACATGAAGCAACAGTCAATCTCCTCATTTTTTATTTTCCTTCTTTTCCTCCAATGCACCTATACCTTTGCCCAGTCACCAGCTGCAGCCCCAGCGCAGGCACCAGCAGTGGTTGTTCTAGAGTCCAATTATAATTTTGAAGAGTTTATTTAGTCAAATTAGGGGCTTAATTGCATAATTATTGAAGTTTGATGGTCAACTAGGGACTTAATTGAAACAATCCAAAACCAAGGACCAAACCAGAAAAGCGCTAAGATCAAGGGATCCAATTACAATTCATCCGGGGACTTGATTACAAAATTATAAAAACATACAAGGACCGAATCGCAAATATTCATTTGAATTTTGAAACAGCGCCGTTTCATTAAAAGCACTATTCGTTGTCTCCCTCAAGAAGCCGTTTTCAGCAGTAAAGAAACAGAGATACGTTTTGCAGCAAAAGCGCCAAATTGCTCCAATCTTGGGGCACGTTTTATGGCTGCTATCCCTTTGTTTCCAGATTACAAGGCGACCGTTACCACTTACCAGCACAAGGCCGTCTCTGGCCTATAAAAGCAGGAGAAGAAGACTGAAAAGGGAGGAGAAAAGAGGGGAAAAAAACAGGAGGGCAGAAACACAGGAAAAAAAAAAGGAAAGACAGAGGAGGCATAGCGAGCAGTACGTGAGGAGAAACAGAAGCACGCAGATGGCAGGAGGAGGAAGAAGAAAATGCAGAAAAAACCATAACATCGTCCCCCGCTTACCACCACCCGTCTTCGTCTTCACCGCAACCAGCAGCACCACTAGCACCAGCACCTCCTCCGCGAAGCCACTGCATAGAGGCAAGAACACTGTTGACGGGAGAAACGAAATACAGAAGAAATAAGCAGAGCACGGCGAAGCAGAGGTGAGAAGAAAGAGAAGCAGCGTCTGCCACCACATCCGGCGGCCGCGACAACAACACCACCGTCAGCTTCTCACCATCTTCCTCCCCCTGCTGCAACACCCGTGAAGAAGAAGAAGAAGCCTGCGCCTCTGCATAGACAGGAAGAACAGCAGCAAACACTGCCCGCCACCGCAGAGAAGAACCACCGTCTGGAGGCACCAGTGCCACCTTAAGCCACCATCAACAACGACATCACCACCATTAGAAGCAGAAGAAGAAAAAGAGAAACAGGAGACAGAAGCGGGGAGAAGAAGGAACACAGAAAAAACAGAACAGAGAAGGAACAGAACCACCGCCCAACAGCATATAACCGGCAGCTCCAGCTCCCGCAAGAACGGACGACCGCCAGGTAAGCCTCCACTTCTCTTCTTCTTCTTCTTTCTCGCTCGGGCTGCTCCACTGTTCACGTTGCATGTGAAAGGTGAAAAGGGGGAGTTCTCCATTGTTTGTTTTTGTTTACTAGGCGGGTCCGGCCCGGCCCAAAAAAAAAATTTCAAAAAAATATTTTTGGAAAATTTGTGATTTTTCCGTGTATTTTTTTACTGCATTTTGATCAATATCGGTTTGTATTTTTATACTGTAAAAATACAAATCCGGTATCAAAATACCTGGTTTTGGTAAAAAAAAAGTTTTGTTTTCATGCATACGGCCAAGTCTCTCAAAAATAAAAAAAATCATATTGTATTTTCATACAACAAAGAAAATTTCAAAAAATATGTATTAACATGTATTTTGGCTTCAATAACCAGTTTATTAAAGTCACGAGAACTAGGCCAATATTTCAAAAACTTCAAAAAAATTTATTTGTTTTCTTTTAATATCTAGGGTTATGATCTTATACGTAAGACGTGTTCCGGATATTAAATTTTTTTTTTGGCATTAGACCGATTAAGTTTTACCCGATGAGATAAGGATCTCCTTACTGAAGAGGACTTTTCTTAAACCCTAGAGGGACCAACTACTAGAAAGCACGACAAGACCTTAGATTTTATCAGACAATAAAACAATGCAGCTTACCTTAGGTAGGACGTATTTAGGGTGCTGATACCTTCTATTTACACAACCAATCCCCGTACCCGATCTCTGAGACCAGTTAGGGTTCCTAGTGACCAAAATACTAGGTGGCGACTCCCATTCCATTTTTTCACTAATAAAAGACAAGAATTCTTTGTCTCCCCACATTTTCCACATTTTTAGATAATACAGAATTTGAGGGTGGATATTTCGCCGCGACGCCGCACACGTGCGACAATGATGAATTTATATCTCTTGGGTTGCGGTGGTTTGTCTTGGTTTGTTAAGGCTCTATGACACACTATCATGTTTGTCTTCATCAACACCCTTCATATAGCCAAATGGTTGTTTAGGTGAATTTTTAAGAATAGGTTTGAGGTTATGCTTACCTTGAGGTAAGTCTCCAAGGATGTTTCTCTTCTCTTCATGATTCTTGTTTGCGCCACCCCATCATAAGTGATCTATCCACTTAGTTAATTTTTCTATGAAATGCTCTTATTGATAAAAATTTTATGGTATGGTTCTTTGTGCTATTTCATGAGCTTTCATAGTGCCCGAGATGACCCTCACTCCTACATTGCGGGGTGGGTTGTTACTGTCTCCGTTCATCAAAGAGGCTAGCCTATTTTGGTATCAATTGACATAGCATATAACATGGATAGGATTCCTTAATCTCTAAAGCTTTACAACCCTAAACTATAGAGAAAAAAACTAGGGTTCAGAAGCCCTAAGGTTATAACCCTAAACTATAGAAACAATTACAACTTGAACCGACAACTTGAACCGGGAAAAGTGAATGAAACTCCTGGAGCTAAGAAGTTCTTCAACTAACTAATGCATAAAAATATAAATATTTCTAGGTTCATTTGTTGGAAAAAAAAATAGCACAACCTATATGTTTTAATCATATCTAATAAGCAAGAGTAACTGACTATTTTACTTTTCTAACAAAAAAAAATAATAGCTTTATCTTCCCTTCATATTGGGTTTTTTTTCTCATTATATAGGAGGAACTTCTTATTTGAATTTCATTCTATTTTTTAAGGGAAAATATGTTTTGAATTCTAAGCTTCAAAATGAATGCCTTTTTATAGACTAGAAAGTAGTCTACACAAGGAAAAAAAAAAGTTTTTAATAGTATGGTGGCTAGAAAAATGATTAAGAAATATTAATCCTAAGACATTATGACACTACCAAAAAATTAACAAATACAAATAGAAACACTGACGGAATATTTTCGTTGGTAAATGGCAGTGAATTTTACCAACGAAAATATTCCATTGATATATACTGAGGGAATTACAGTGGGAAAAGAAGGAATTAAAATAAAACCAAAAAGTATGATGACGTGTCATTTATACCAACGGTATTAATATCATTGGTAAAATCCATCAATAAACTCGTTGGTAAACTGTTCACTTCTCCCTGACACAATTACAAATGGAATCATCGAAAGATTAATTCCGTCGGTATTTTTCAGAGAGCTTTGGTACCATTGTTAATTACTATTCTTTACAGACAAAATCACTAACGGATTGAAAAGTTATCGGTGTTGTTTGGTGGGTTTCTAAAATTTTTTGATTATATTGAAAATTTAAATTAAATATTACAGACGGAATCACCAAGAAAATGGTTGAAAATATTAATATTTAATTCTCCATGGGTAAAACCGTCGGTAAAATGTCCTCATAAAAAGACTAGAATCCCTCTTTTTACAACAGACATGCATGTTCTTCCTCTTCTTCTCTCTTCCCCTTATGTAAAAAACACCAACATCCCTTTCTTTCTCTCTCAACTCCTTTTCTTCTCCTCCACACTCAGGTATGTCTTCCCCTCTTTTCTTCTTTTCTCTTCTTAGTTTTTTTTAATTAACATACTTTATGAATTTGTTTTTTGTTTTCTCAACTTCACTCGCAACTACATTAAGGTAAGATTTTTATTTTTTCTTTTTTTTGTAATTTTTTTTTGCATTATATTTGTTTTTTTTTATTTTTAAATTTTTCTGTTCTTAATAATTGTATGAATGTTATTGAAGGATTTTTTTTTTCATATCAGATCAATTTTGTTGGATTTTGTTTTTCAATTTTGTTGTTCAATTTCAATTAGATTATTTTATTTGTTGCTAGATTATTGGTTCTGAAATAGGTCTTCTCAGTATTTTTTTTTTGTGTTATTTATTTGTTGCGAATTTATTTGAGTTGATTTTCTTCTTCTTTTTACCAAGCAACTCAGTTTCTAAGTATTATGAAGTGTTGATTTATATTAATTTAATTATTTTTTAGTTCTGTTAAATAGATTTTTTAAATAATATTTTTAAATAATCACCGACGGAATTGCTTACGATATTTCTGTCGGTTATATGGCAAGCTTCCCGAGGGAAATGCCGATAGAATGAAGTGAGTAAATTTTTTTTGGCGAGCTTTTTCTGTTTGTAAATCCATTGGTAATAATATTTTTTTATTACCGACGGACTCACCGACAAATTAAAAATTATCGATGAGAGTTTTACCGACATAACATTTTTGTCTATAATCTCATTAATAAATTAATTGCCAACATAATAATAGTATAAATAATGACTATGTCAGTAAATATAAGAATTCTGAATATGATATCTTAGGATAAAGATTAGACTCTCAAAATAACAAATATAAAAATAAAAGAGGTAGATTCAGAAAACTCGTGCTTTTTTTTTAACTCGTTAGATGGGAGGAAATCTTCACAAACAAAAAGCCTGGAGCCCAGCTTCGATGTTAGAGTTCGTGATGGAGGACAAATTAACATAAGCTGCACTTGACAATTCAGTGCAAGAAGACATAAAAGGAATTAAATTCACTCCTACCACACACGCATGAAGGAAGACCTCAAATATTAATTTGGATGAATAATAATATTGTAAGTGGAGAACGAAAACGAATAGCATATATAGTTGGTGCAAAAACATGATTTTAATGAAGCCTTTAGATATTCTTAAAGTCTATAGATGAACTCATGAAATAGTGAAATTAAAGGAACTAAATTTATGTAAACATAAAACGGAAACAATAATAATTTTAATCTTTAAATTTTTGATATCAAACTCATAAACTTGAGTAGGTTGGTGAAGTTGAATAGATACTATCTACTATATTATTTCAAATGAAACTTTTTTGAAATTGAGACTTGTACTATATTGTGAAATCATAATGATGAACTATCTCAATTCAAGATTTTATACCATTAGATGAAGCTCAATGGATTGTTTTATATTAGGCTATTAATGTTTTTAAGTCACATAAACCGAGTTTCCTACTCACGTGTTTTAAGCGAAGAAAATGAGGTGGCTCAAACTTTAACAAAGACTAGACAGAAGGGAGGCAAATTTAGCTTCGCTATAACCCTTTTTTTTATTTATAAACGAAGGTTTATAAACAACACTAAAATTCGTATGTTTTTGTGTTTTAAAAATATTTTTTAAAAATTAAATTTTTTATTTATTTCAAATTAATAATTTTTAATATTTTTAAATTATTTTGATATATTAATATCAAAAATAAAAAAATATTACTTCAATATATCCTCGAATATAAAACATTTTAGAAAAATAAAATACTATTACAACACCAATTATACAGGGCAAGAAAATAGAGTTTAGTACGTAGGAGCAGAGGAACAACAAACCACGTACATACGATAATGTGCCATAAACGAATTCTTTTTACTAATCTATATCGATTTTATGATCAACCTCGGTTTTTTATATGGTTACGAGGTCTAATAAGTTACTTTAAACTAACACAAGTATATTTTTTTGAGATGCCAATGCAAAATAAAAACTTCAGACAAGTATTTTTTTTAGAAAACTAAAATATTTTTGTTTTTTTTTTTCTTTTTTTTTATGGAAACAAATGCACCAGAAGTACAATTTTTTTTTTTACAATGATGAAATATGAAAAAATTGATTTTATTTTGAAATACTTGGCCATAATACACAATATATACTCACATAAATTTGATATTATTTTTTTATATTATTTTTTTATTGTGTTTTTTTATCATTTTTTTAACATGTTTACTAACCAAAACTCATTAAACTTAAGTGTATAATCCAAAACAAATTAGCCCAAGTTATCAAGAATCATAGCCCAAATATATTGACATTTACCAAAGGATGACTTACTCCCGGCCCAGAATGCATTGAGACCCATAAGCACTAACCCAGCCGGCCTATTAGGCCTTAAAAGCCCATAAACACTAGTCCATAATTCTTATTGCAAGAAAGCGGATCCATCATGAGGGGTTTTAGTGGCTTGAAAACAAAATCCAATGCTCTTGACATCTTGCCGCGAGATGCCTCTTGATTTGCTAATGAATCAGGCTCTTCAAGTTTTTGCTTCACTTTAAAAGCTTCTGCATGCGCTTCTTGAGCTCATCATAGTTAGTCATCATTTGCTTTTTCATATGAAGAGCTAGAAGAGATACTACCATATTGAAAGAATTTTATGTCGATATTTATATTTTTATTTCATCGATCAATAAATTTATTATTGATGGTCATTGATAATAAATTTATTGATGGACTCACGTATAAAAATACTTTGTTGGTAAAATTCTTATTAGTAATTTTTGGTTTGTTGGTGAATTTTTCAGTAATAAAATTACCGATAGATTTAGTTACGGCAAAAGCACGTCAAAAAAAATTTACACGCTTTATTTTGTCAGCATTTTCCTCAGGAATGTTTTCATATAACCATCAGAAATATCATATGTCATTTCATCAGTGATTAAACAGTAGCACAATGATATTTGCAGTAATTGTTTTTCAACTCTTTGAAATATACCAACAGACTTAATTTATTGGTAATACCGTCAGTAATTATTTAAAAATATATTTTTAAAAAATATATTTAAAAAAATTAGAAAATAATTAAAATAATATAATATAATATAAATCAATACTCAATAGTAATACTAAATAATAATACTCGATAATGCTAAAAAAATAAACAACAACAACAAATAAATAAATAAATCAACTAAAAAAAGTTCCACCTAACCTAGAAAACCTATTCTAGAAACCATAATCCAACAACAAATAAATTAACTTAATTGAAATTGAACAACAAAATTAAAAAAAATCAACTAAAATCTAACAAAATTGATCTCATTTGAAAAACAAATCCTATAACAACATTCATACAATTATTAAGAACATAAAAATTTAAAAATAAAATAAAAAAACAAATGTAATGAAAAAAAACACAAAAAAAAGAAGAAAAAGGAAAAATTTTACCCTAATTTAATTGCGAGTGAAGTTGAGAAAAGAAAAGAAAAATAAATTCATAAAGTATGTTAATTAGAAAAAACTAAGAAGAGAAAATAAGAGGAAAGGAGAAAACATACTTGCGCATGGAGGGAAAACGAAGAGAAGAGAAGGAGTTGAGGAGAGAAGAGAAAGAAAGAAAGGGACGATAATGTTTTTTACAGAAGGGAAAGAGAGAAGAAGAAGAAGAAGAAGAAGAGGCGTGTTTGTTATGAAATGAGGGATTTTGGTTTGTTTATTAGGACATTTTATCGACGGATAATTAAATATTAATATTTTTAACCATTATGTTGGTGATTCTGTCTATAATATTTAATTTAAAATTTTGATTTAATAAATTTTTTTCAGAAACCCTCCAAATATCATCGATAACTTTTCAATACGTCGGTGATTTTGTCTGTAAAGAATAATAATTAACAGTGTAATTGAGAAGTGAATTGTTCTAGAGCTCTTTAAAAAATGCCAACGGAATTAATTCGTCAGTGATCCCGTATGTAATTGACAACATGAGTAGTGCAGCTGAGAAGTGAACAGTTCTAAAGCTCTCTAAAATATACTGATGGAATTAATCTGTCGGTGATACCCTTTGTTATTAACATAATGAACAGTGTCAAGGAGAAAGAAACAATTTACCAATGGGTTTATGGGCGGATTTTATCGACGGATTAATATCTTCGATAATGTTGTTTGTATAAACGATACGTCATTGTATTTTTTGATTTTTTTTAATTTTTTTTTTTTCATTGTAATTCACTTGGTATATACTGATGGAATATTTCTGTCGATGTTTACCGGTGAATATCATGAGAGAATATTCTGTTAGTAAAATTCTACCAATAAAAATATCCTATCAGTATTTTTGTTTATATTTATTAATTTTATGATAGTAGAACTTTTTTCCTATGAAATTCCACCATGATGGTTGCCTCGAAAATGAGCCAAGTATATTTTCTTTGGGTAAATCAAGAAATATAGATAGGTACTTTGTGATTCTTTTCAAACATGGTACGATTTTTTTCCCTCGTTAAATTACATGATTTGGACTAAAAATTTTCATTTTCTGTAACCGAGTTATGTACCAAGAGTGTTTTACTAACTTTTTTTTTCTTAACGAAAAATGAGGTTACAAGTGACTTGAAATCACTTAAGCAAGCAAGCTTTATTTCTTAACAGCAAATCAAGTTCATGAGTTGATGAATTGGAAATTATTGAAAGCCCACAATGCTATGATATGGAAAGGGAGAAGAAATAATTGATGAATTGGAAATTTCAGATTTGTTATACTAATTGAAATTTAAAAAATAAAAATAAAATTCCAATCATGTTTTCCTTCGTATAAATACCTCTCCATGGAAGAGCCTAATCTACCATAGCAAGCCATATCCTATGTCTCTTGAAAACACACCATGACGTCCTTACTACACAAACCATTCTTCTCGTTCTTTCTCCACATTGCTCCCTCGCATATTCAACTTTTCTTCTTTCTTTGCTTTGGCTGAACAAACTTCCTCCACAACTTCACTGTTTGGTAATAATACAGAAGCTGAGGCTCTTCTCGAATGGAAAGCCAGTCTTGACAACTGAAGCCAATCTCTCCTTTCTTCTTGGGCCGGCATCAGCCCATGCATTAACTGGATTGGAATCACTTGCGACAATTCTGGAAGCGTCACCAATTTGAGCCTTGCAGACTTTGACTTGAGAGGTACGCTTTGTGATTTCAACTTCTCGTCCTTCCGTCGTCTTGACCTTGCAACTGATTGCTCCACCCATAATATTCACAGCTAATTGTGATATGTAAATGCTCTCATTCCCAATAAATGGAAAACGAAGACCATCAATAAAAGCTGTTTCTGACCATATACAACTTCAGCCGTGATGAGCACGCAGATAGAGAAAAAGATACGAAGGGACACATACATATAAATATCGATTTTTCTAGATTAATAAGTACATTCCTATAAGTATTTTAAAAAATTAAAATGTGTGTGTGATAAATTAATTTTTATGTTTTGGGATAGACCTACAAGATAATCAACCGTAAGAAGCTGGAAACAAAGACCCACCACATGCCATTTGACTATGCTAACCACTGAATTTCCAACTTCATGATGCATCCATCATTTCATTAGAAAATTCAACCCCAATGAACAAGGCAACAGGCTATTGGTTGGTGAAACTTTCATTGAAGAAACATGTAAATCCATGTAATTTCAGAGAGAATAATATCTAATCATAGGGAGTAAAGAAAGTATATACAGTGAGAGGGAGAGCCGATGTCCCACGATGCGACTGTTTGTGACATTTGTTTTTTACGGAATATAGATTCAACAGGTGAAAAACATGAATAGACTGCTGATTGCTCCCCCATTAATATTCACAGCTAATTGGGATATATCGTTTCTCTCATTCCCAATGAAAAAATCTGCTTAAAATTTAATTACTTCCTCTCTAGAGGTGAATCCCAATCTCTTTCACTAAGTACCGGCCCTGCCTCCATCTATATCAAATCTGCTAAACAAAAAAGTATGCATGATCGCACCTTAAAATTCCTTTGAATTAATGAAGAGAAGTGTGATATCAAGGACCATCCTTGTTTTACGTGTTCCCGTGGTCGTTAAGGGTAATCAATAGTCTTCTCAATTGCTTGAATTTTAGAACGTCGGCCCTCCATTATCTATCCAGTGGAAAATTTGGTAACTTTCTCGTCAACCTCGTAGAAAACTGTAATAGCATGATTTCTCATCCTATTTAACATATAATTTATTATATTTTTGCTATCAAATTCAGTAGAACCTCAGAAGACACAACATAATAATAACAGCTGTGTGGCTTTATTTTAAAAATTAAGTTCCTAATATTAATTTTAACCTAAAATTAATATATTTAGCACTCAATCTAAAACAAAGGGAAAAAAAGTATACTTCTTCTCAATTTTTCTCTAAATTTATGATCATTCTCCAATTTATTATTTTGTTATAATTTTTCATCCAAACTGTTGTTACTTAAGAGACTCAAAATCCTAAATGATTTATTAGAAGAAAATAGATATGGAAAAAAGTTGAACTTTCATACAACATGACAATTCATTCTTTTTAAAATTATGTTATACATTAAACTTAGTCAGATTTAAGCTTCTCATATTAGAGTATTTTTCATGGGTTTAGATGAGAATATCTATCTATATAGGATAGAATGAAAATTTATATAAAATATAAGAGAAAAGTATAAATTAGTTTCTATAGTTTGCAAAATGTATTAAATAGTCTCTTTAGCTTTGAAAATAAATAATTAATCCCTATGATATTTAAAAATCTATTTGTAATTTGATCCTTTTTCTCCATTTCATGGTCTTTTTCAATTTATTTAATTTAATTCTTTCTATGAAATAGTAAAAGGGAAAAAAAAAGATAAGATGGAAAAATTAATGAGAAAAGGAGGATATCTTCTAGAACAAAAAATATTTAATCAAGCATAGTAAACATTGGTCAAGAGATTAATTAATTATTTTTAAAGCTAGGGGAATATTTAATTCATTTTGCAAAAAATAGAGGGATTAATTTATAATTTACTCTAAGAACAAATTAATTGGGATCAATTAGACTAAGAAATACATATTAAAGATTGAATCAACAATATAAAGACAAATAAATTTAATTTTTCTAAAATAATTGATCAGTCGCATAAAAAAATAAAGATTTCTCGTTTCAGTTTTTGAAAAAAATGGCACAACCCTTATGTATTAGCAGTAACTGGTAAGCTGTGTCCTAGGCAAACATAATTTTTCATGGTTGTGTACTGGACTGGTTGAATGATGAGCTTGAAGTTGTTCTTGAAAAGCTATTTTTTTTTTATTGAAATGGAAGTCTATGATACATAAATTAGTAAATATAAGAGGAAAAAATAATATAATTTTTTTTAATAAAATTGTCAAGAGCGCGTACGTGTTTAAAAATAATAATAAATTTATTTTAAAATCTTATGCACTATCACTAGCCTAGTTAATTTCAACTTAATTAGAGAAGAGATGTAATATTCAATGAAATTAAAAAAAAAAAAATTCCAATCATGTTTTCCTTCCTATAAATACCTCTCCATGGAAGAACCTAATCTACCATAGCAAGCCATATCCTATTTCGCTTGAAAACACACCATGACGTCCTTACTACACAAACCATTCTTCTCAATGTTTCTCCACATCCTATTTTTGCTCCCTCACATATTCAGCTTTTCTTCTTTCTTCGCTTTTGCTGAACACGCTTCCTCCACAACTTCAGTATCCGGTAATAATACAGAAGCTGAGGCTCTTCTCGAATGGAAAGCCAGTCTTGACAACCGAAGCCAATCTCTCCTTTCTTCTTGGGCCGGCATCAGCCCATGCATTAACTGGATTGGAATCACTTGTGACAATTCTGGAAGCGTCACCAATTTGACACTTGAAAGTTTTGGTTTGAGAGGTACGCTTTATGATTTAAACTTCTCATCCTTCCCCAATCTTTTGTTTCTTGACCTTGCTAACAATTCTCTAACTGGAACCATCCCACATGAAATTGAAAAGTTGAAGTCCCTTTCCCTTCTTTCACTGGCAATAAATAATCTCACTGGTTTGATCCCCTCTTCTATTGGAAACTTCACAAATCTGTTCATACTCTATCTTTGGAGAAATAAACTTTCTGGTTCTATTCCTCAAGAAATTGGGTTACTCAAGTCACTCAATGAACTTGACTTGTCAAATAATATTTTAACAGGTAGAATTCCTTGTTCTATTGGAAACTTGACAAATCTATCCATACTTTATCTTTGGGGTAATAAATTCTTTGGTTCCATTCCTCAAGAAATTGGATTGCTGGAGTCTCTGAATAAACTTGACTTGTCAATTAATGTTTTAACCGGTGAAATCCCTTATTCCATTGGAAAATTAAAAAACTTATCTTCCCTTACCCTTTATGAGAACCATCTTTCTGGTCCCATCCCTTCTTCTATTGGGAACTTGACCATACTCATTGAAGTATTACTGTATCAAAATAATCTCAATGGTTTGATTCCCTCCTCTGTTGGAAATTTAACAAACCTATCCCTACTCTATCTTTGGAGTAATAAACTTTCTGGTTTCATTCCTCAAGAAATTGGATTACTAAAGTCTCTAAGTAAACTTAGCTTGTCAAGCAATACTTTAACTGGTGGAATTCCTTCCTCTGTTGGTAACATGACAATGCTCACTATACTTTATCTAAGTCAAAATAATTTATCTGGATGTGTTCCTTCAGAAATAGGACAACTTAAATCGCTTGAGGACTTGAGATTACTTGAGAACAAACTTCAGGGCCCATTGCCCTTAGAGATGAACAATCTCACCCATTTGAAGTTTTTGTCTTTGGATATCAACGAATTCACGGGTCATTTGCCACTAGATTTATGCCATGGAGGAGGATTGGAAAACTTTACGGCTTCCCACAACTATTTCTCAGGTTCAATCCCGAAAAGCTTGAAAAACTGTACTAGTTTATACCGAGTAAGACTTGATTGGAATCAATTAATAGGAAATATTTCTGACGTTTTTGGTGTCTATCCACATCTGGATTATATTGATTTGAGTTACAATAATTTTTATGGTGAGCTTTCTTCAAAATGGGGAGATTGTCGTAACATGACAAGCCTTAAAATCTCAAACAATAATGTTTCTGGTGAGATACCACCAGAGCTTGGGAAGGCTACTCAATTACACTTGATAGATTTGTCATCAAATCAGTTAAAAGGAGCCATCCCAAAAGATTTAGGGGGTTTGAATTTGTTGTACAAGCTTATTCTTAACAACAACCATCTTTCAGGTGCCATTCCCTTAGATATTAAGATGCTTTCCAA
>Ga0307513_10004834_pt1 | contig 17883 bp, 13 predicted proteins | sample 15_EM_MG_FD_202174 | JGI IMG/M metagenome (GOLD analysis project Ga0307513, IMG submission 202174) | Populus trichocarpa ectomycorrhiza microbial communities from riparian zone in the Pacific Northwest, United States - 15_EM | ecosystem: Host-associated > Plants > Roots > Unclassified | place... | reverse complement strand
TCGAATTCCGGCCGGACCCCGCACGATGTTAGGCGCTCGCCGGCGACGCTTGGCGCTCCTGCCCGGACAATTCACCAGGAGCCAGGGTCATCCAGATCCGCTCGCGTTGCTCGCGGTGGCAAAGCAACGTCGCAGCCGGCGACCTGGTGGAGGATCCGGCTACAGCGGCGGGCGGTCGCCGCGGTGCTGCAGGCGGGAGATGCGCTTCTTGATCAGCGGGACGTCCTTGGCCGCGGGCACGGCCGCGACGTAGGTCTTGAACGCGTCGAGCGCGCGCTTGTGATCGCCGCGCTGCGCGTACGCCAGACCGAGGCCGCGGTAGCCGCCGACGTAGCCTGGATAGATGCTGAGCGCCTCGCGGTAGGCCTCGATCGCACCGGTGGTGTCGCCGGCGAACAGCTTGTCGTTGCCGGAGATGTACGCGCCACGCGCCCGCGCGATCGCCGGATCTTCCTCGGCCTGGGCGACAAGGCTCGGGACCTCGGCCGCGCTGCGGCTGGTGTCCTCGGCGATGAGCCGCTTTGGCTTCTTGCTGGGACGGCGCGCCGGACGATTCCCGGTGACGGCGACTCTGCGGACGGGCTTGCCGGGCGGCTTGCCGGCGGTCGACTTGCCGGCGCTCGGCTTGGCGGGATCCGGTAGTCGCTCGGCGGCGGTCGGGTGCACCGCGGTCCGAGCGATCCGAGGGGGCTCCGTGTCGGGAGACTTCGTCGCCGGCGCCGTCGTCGCGGCCGTCGTCGTCGCCGCGGGTGTGGTCTCGGCGGGCGTCGTCGCGGCCGGCGTCGTCGGAGCGGGCGTCGTCGCAGCCGTCGTTGTCGCAGCGGGCGTCGTCACTGCCGTCGTCGTCGCTGCGGGCGTCGTCACTGCCGTCGTCGTCGTGGCGGGCGTCGTCGCGGCCGTCGTCGCGGCCGTCGTCGTCGCGGCGGGCTTCGTCGCGGCGGGCTTCGTGGCGACCGGCGCGGCCGATGCGATCGGCGCACCCGGGCGCGTCGCCGCGCTGTCCGTCGCGACCGGCTCCGATCCACCGCTGGTCAGCACGGCCGCGGCGACCGCGATCGCGATCACGCCGACCGCGCCTGCGATCCACAACCCGATACGGCGCGGCGGCGCGGCGCGCGGGCGCTCGTCGGTCATGCGGCGCACCGGCGCTGGCATCGGCGGCGCCGTCGGCTCGGGCACCGCGAGCGGATACTGCAGCGCACCGGCCTCGCGCGACGACGGAAACGGCGCCCGGAGCGGCGCGGCACCCGGATGCGGCGCGGCCCCGCCCGGATGCTGCTCGTAGCCACCCGGCGACGGCGCGTAGCCGCCCGCGCTCGGCAGCACGCTCGGCGGCTGCACCGGGGTCCCCGTCGGACGCACGCGCGTGCGCTCGGAGAAGTCGTCGAACGCGGCCACGTCCTCGGGCGCCGCGTCGTGCTGCGTCGTGGCCAGCCGCGGGCTGGGCGTGGTGTCGACCAGCTCGCCGGAGATCATGCGGCGCGATCGCGGGCGGGGCGCGTCGCGCGGCTGGCCAGTCTGGTCTTCGGGCGCCACGCCGGGCAGCGGGCGCGGCACCGGCGCCGCGGTCAGCGCCTGCGCGACCTCCGCGCCCGACATCGGCGACGCGCCGGGCAACCTCGGCGCGGGGCTCGCCGACGACGGCTTCGGCGATCGGCCGGGCGCCGCACCGGACGGAGGCGCGGTGCGCGACGGCGCGGCCGGGCGCGGGGCAGTCGATCGCGGGGACGGCGCAGACGGCGGAGACGGCGCGCCCGCCGCGGGCGCGTTGATCCGCGGCGAGGTCGGCGTCGTGCGCGCGAACTGCGGGCGCGCCGGCGGCACCGGCTCGAGGCTCGGCGACGACGCGTGCGTGCTCTGCCTGACCAGCGCCGCGAGGTTGGCGTCCGACGCCTGCGGCGTGCGCTGCCCCGCGTTCCACTCGTGGACGTCCATCGCGTCGATCTCGACCACGCCGGGCACCGGCGTCGGCTTCGCTGGCTTGGTCATCGCGTCACCTCCGCGACCAGCGCGTCGGCGCCGGCGGTGGCTGCGTCCTCGGTCGCGAACTCGCGCACGCGCGTGCGCGTCACCGCCTTGGCGTCGACGTCATACAGCGTGATCGTCACCTTGAGCCGGCGCCGCGCACCATCGATCCGCGCGAACAGCAGCCGGTTCACCGCGAGCGATCGCCCGATCGCCTCGTAGCAGACCGCGGTCGCGTCGACGCACTCGATCGACAGCTGCACGACCTCGAGCGACGCCTTGGAGACCCGCGTCTGGTCCACGCCGCGCAGCTTCGCGGCCGCGAGCGACCGGCTGATCGCGCGCGCCGCGTCGGGGAACGCGTCGCTCTCCGCCGGGATCACGGCGAGCTGCAGCTTCGGCCGCGGCGGGGTGACCGGCGCGACCGGAGGCGGATGTGAGGCACCACAGGCCATCGTCGAGATGACCGCCAGCCTCCCGAACGTGCGGAGGAACATCACGGCGAGACAGACAATCTAACACGCCGCCATCGTGATCGACGCTCACCGCGACGCGCGCGTCGTCCGCCGCGTGTGCGACACCGACTGCGGATCACCACATCAAGCGGATTCACCGCGTCGATCGCCCGACCTCACGGGTCCGCCCGCCGCGATCGCGAGCCGCGCCGATCGCGTCATCTTGGTCGACGAATCGGCGCGACGCCGCTTTCGCGCGCGCGCGCGGTGTAGGCTACGACCACACGATGGAGCCCGATCGCGCGCCGCCGCTCCGCCCGCTGGGCGAGGTGATTGGCGCTGGGGTAGCGACGGGGTTGCTGGCCGGGCTCGCGACCGGCGCGATCGACGCGATCTGGTCGTGGCGGCCGGCCGCGCAGTTCGCGCCCGGCGTCGCGGCGCGGCTGCGCGAGGTCGGCTTCGCCGCGACCAGCTACGCGCTCGCCGGCCTGCTCGCCGGCCTCGTCGTCGCGCTGGTGCTGCTCGGCCTGTCGCGCGCGACCCGGCTCGGCGACCTCGCCCGCTTCGTGTCGCGCTGGCACGCCGCCCGCGCGCGCGAGCGCCGCGTCGTCGGCCTCGCCTTCGTGCTCGCCGCGCTGCCGTGCGTCGCGCTCGCGCTCGTCGTCGCGTTTCGCGCGACCGTGCCCTACGTCAGCAACCGCCACGTCATCCAGCTCGAGGTCCTGGTCGCGATGGCGGCGACGATCGGCGCGCTCACGATCGCCGTGCCGGTCAGCTTCGTCGTCGCCCGCCTCGTCGAGGGCGCGCTCGCCCCGCTCGCCGCCCGCGTACGCTGGCTGAGCTCGGCGTGGGCGCCCGTCGTCGCCCTGATCGCGCTCGCGGCGCTCGCCGCGCTCGTGTGGGCCGCGCGCAGCTGGGAGACCGCGCGCCAGCTGCCGCTCCGCGCGCCCCTCGTCATCGTCGTCGGCCTCGGCCTCGCGCTCGCGGTGTGGCGCCCGGCGCGCGCGCTGGTCCTCCGGCTCGCGCGCCGCCCGCGCGGCCAGCGCCGCGCCGCGTGGATCGCGTTGCCGTTCGTCGTGCTCGCCCTCGTGCTCGCCACCGGCGGCTCGGCCGCGGTGATCAAGGCGGCGTCGGCGTTCACCGGCCTCGGCGGCCCGATCGCCCACACGCTGCGCCGCGCGTTCGACCGCGACCACGACGGCTACGCGCGCTTCCTGGGCGGCGGCGACTGCGACGACGGCGATCCCACCGTGCACCCCGGCGCGCCCGAGATCCCCGACGACGGCATCGACCAGAACTGCGTCGGCGGCGACGCCAGCACGCGGCGCTCGCTCGCCGACGTCGCGTTTCGCCCGGTGCCGCCCGGCGTGCCGCCCGGCTTCAACGTCCTGCTCCTGACGATCGACACCACGCGCGCCGATCACCTCGGGATGTACGGCTACGCGCGCAAGACCTCGCCGAACCTCGACGCGATGGCCCGGCAAGCGACGGTGTTCGAGCACGGCTGGGCGCACGCGCCGTCGACCCGCTACTCGATCCCGGCGATCCTGACCGGCCGCCTGCCGCTCGACGTCTACTACGACACGTCGATCGAAGGCTGGCCCGGCCTGTTGCCCAAGGCGACGACGATCGCCGAGTCGCTCGTCGCGCTCGGCTTCGTGACCGGCGCGATCACCAACTACTGGTACTTCGATCGCAGCCGCCACATGGATCAGGGCGTCGCCGAGTACGACAACGAAGACGCGCGGCTGCACGCAGGCGTCGCCGGCGCCGGCCCCGAGCAGACCCGTGGCAGCTCCTCCAAGGAACAGACCGACAAGGCGATCGCGTTCGTCGCGCGCCACGCCGACCAGCGCTTCATGCTGTGGGTCCACTACTACGATCCGCACTACGCCTACGAGGCGCACCCCGAGGTGCCGTCGTTCGGCAGCGATCGCATGGCGCTGTACGACGGCGAGCTCGCGTTCACCGATCTCCACATCGGCCGGCTGCTCGACGATCTCCGCGCGCGCGGCCTGTACGACAAGACGGTGATCGTCGTGACCGGCGATCACGGCGAGGGCTTCGGCGAGCACGGCGTCGAGCTCCACGGCTATCACCTCTACGCGCCGCAGACCAAGGTCCCGCTGATCATCCGCGTGCCCGGCCTGGCGCCGCGCCGCGCGACCACGCCGGCCGGCCACGTCGACATCCTGCCGACGCTGGTCGACCTCGCCGGCGGCACCGCCACCGCCGACATGATGGGTCGCTCGCTGGTCGACGTGCTCGCCGGCGCCGACCCGCCGCGCACCGTGTTCCAGCAGCTGTCGTACGAGGGCAACCACGAGATGCGCGCCGGCGTCGACGCGCGCTGCCACGTCATCTACAACGTCAGCCCCGACACCAGCTGGGAGGTCTATCGCATCGATCGCGATCCGCTCGAGACCCGCGACCTCGCCGGCGACGACGAGTGCGCCGCGACCCGGCGCGCGGTCGAGCAGTGGTACGATGTCGAGCAGGTCCCGGCCGGCGCCAGCGAGGCGCTGCTGCCCACCAAGCCGGCGATCGCCCAGCCGCTCGACGCCGATCTCGGCGATGCCGTGCGGCTGCTCGCGGTCGACGCGACCGCCTCGCCCGGGCTGCCGACGGCTGGCGTCGCGCACGCCAAGCCGGGCGAGACCGTGTCGCTGACCTGGACCTTCGAGGCGCGCGGGACGATCGCCCCGGGCTGGCGGATGTTCGTGCACGTCGAGGGCCCCAACAAGGTCTTCGTCAACGGCGACCACCGTCCGGCGCGACCGTTCGAGTGGTGGCGCGCGGGTCAGTATATTCGCTACACGACGACTATCGTCATCCCGCGCACCGCGGCCTCCGGCCGCTACGTCGTGTGGGCCGGTATGTTCCAGGGCAACCGGCGCGCCAAGGCCCGCGCACCCCACGCCAAGATCGTTGATGATGCGGTCGCCGCGACCGAGGTCGAGGTTTCGCCGTGAGTGTGCCCAACGTGCCGCAATTTCCGCCGACGCCGCTGCCCGGCGTGGCGCCCGGCATCGACTGGCGCCAGGTCGCCGCCGGGCTGGTCTGGATCGCGCTCGCGCTCCCCGCGCTCTACCAGGTCAGCCTGCTGGTCGAGGCGATCGCCGGCCGCGTCGGCTACCCCTACGACCTCGAGTGGATGGAGGGCGGGATGCTCCACCACGCGCTGCGCATCCGGCTCGGCGAGGGCATCTACGGCCCGCCCAGCGTCGACTTCATTCCGTATCTCTACACGCCGCTGTACCCGACCCTGCTCGCGCTGTTCGGCGCGCCGTTCGGGCTGTCGTACACCCTGGGCCGCGCGATCTCGATCGCCGGCCTGCTCGGCATCGTCGCGCTCGCGATCGCGTCGCTGCTCGGCGCGCCGCCGCGCCGGCCGGCCGCGGCGTGGACCGGCATCGCGCTCGCGCTCGGCCTGTTCGCCGCGTTCTATCCGTTCGTCGAGGGCTGGTACGACGTGGTCCGCGCCGACACGTTCTTCCTGTTCATGATCACCGCCGGCATCGCCGGCCTGCCGTCGTGGTCGCGCGCCGACGATGGCGTGGTCGGCCAGGGCAAGGTCGCCGCCGGCGCGGCGCTGATGGCGCTCGCGTTCTTCTGCAAGCAGACCGGCGTCATCTACGTCGGGTTCGGCGGGCTGATCGTCCTCGTCGTCAACTGGCGGCGCGCGCCGATCTACGCCGCGATGGCGGGCGCCATCGGCCTCGGCGGCGTGTGGCTGCTCGACCGCGCGACCCACGGCTGGTTCTGGACCTACGTGTCCGAGATCCACCGGGCGCACGACTTCAGCTGGGATCGCTTCTACCGCTCGTTCGGCCACATCCTGTGGCACTTCCCGGCGCTGTCGATCGTCATCGCGGTGACGCTGGTCGTCATCGCGATCACGGCGTACCGCACCGGCGACATCCCCGCCGCGGCGCGGCCGTTCGGGCTGTGGGCCGCGGCGTTCGGGCTGTCGACCGTGGTCGGCGCGATCGGCTGGGGCACCGAGTTCGCGCACTTCAACGCGTACATGCCGGCGTTCCTGCACGGCGCGCTCGCCGCCGGCGCCGCGGTGCCGGCGCTGGTCGCGTGCGTCCACGCGCTCGGCCGTGATCGCCGCCGCGCCGGCGGGCTCGCCACGGCGCTGGGCATGCTGGCCGCGCTGCCGCTGGCGATCACGTGCTGGATGGCGCGCTGGAGCCCGGCGGCGTTCATGCCCAGCGCCGCCGACGTCGCCGCCGGCGATCGGCTGATCGCGCGGCTCGCCGCGATCGAAGGCGACGTCTGGATGCCGTCGCATCCCTGGTACCTCGTGCTCGCCGGCAAGGCGCCGCACGTCCACCGCATGGGCATCAAGGACGTGACCACGCGGCAGCACCGGACGGTCGCCGGCCTCGACGACAAGCTGCGCCACCACGGCTTCGCGGCGGTCGTGCTCGACAACCGCGATCTGCACACCGAGATCGAGCTGCGGCGCGACTACCGCCCCGCCCTCGTGCTGCCCAGCGACGAGCGCCCGCGGCTCTACACCGGCGCGAAGATCGTGCCCGACGCGATCTGGATCCCGGCGATGCCGGCGACCCCGCCGCCGCCCGCCAAGGCGGTGTTCGACTTCGAGACCGCGCGCTGGCCCGAGGGCTGGCGCTTCACCGGCGCGGCGTGGGGCGTGGGGCCGGTCAGCGACGCGCTGCCGCGCCAGGGCATCGTGTTCGGCGCGACCGGCGCGCGGTTCGCCACCAGCATGCACGGCGGCGATCCGGCGACCGGCTACGCGACGTCGCCCAAGTTCCTGCTCGACGGCGCGCGCCTGACCGTCAAGCTCGGCGGCGGCACCAACGCCAGCACGCTGCGCGTCGAGCTGTGGGTCGACGATCCGGGCGCGCCCAACGCCAAGAGCGCGCGCACCGCGATCGTGCCGATGCCCGCCGGCGACGCCCTGCGCACGGTGACGATCGAGCTCGGCGAGCTGCGCGGCAAGCTGGCCACGCTGGTGCTGGTCGACGAGGCGCCCGACGCGCACCTCAACGTCGACGACGTGTGGCTATGGCCATAGCCCGCGGCCGGCGGTCGTCACCGCCGCGGCGGCGTGCAAGACTGCGTGCACTGGCCCATGCCCGACGCTGAGATCCCCGCGCCTGTCTCGTCGCCCGCCGAGGCCCCGGCCGTCGCGCCGCGCAAGAATCTGCTGCTCCCCAACAGCGAGCGCTGGCCGCTCGATCCCGCCAAGCCGGTGATCGTCCTCGACGACGTCTGGGTGTCGTTCGGCACCAACCACGTCCTGCGCGGCCTCAGCCTCGAGATCGTGCCCGGCCAGACCACCGTCGTCATCGGCCGCAGCGGCTCGGGCAAGTCGATCTTGCTGAAGCTCATGATGGGCCTGCAGAAGCCCGACCGCGGCCGGGTCAGCCTGTTCGGCCGCGACCTGGCGACCTGCAGCGCGCTGGAGGTCATCGAGCTGCGCAAGCGCATGGGCATGCTGTTCCAGAACTACGCCCTGTTCGACGCGCTGTCGGTCGACGAGAACGTCAGCTTCCCGCTCGAGGAGAACTCCGAGCTGAAGCAGCGCGAGATCAGCGCGCTCAGCCACGAGCTGATCAAGATCCTGAACCTGACCGGCAGCGAGCACGTGCTGCCCTCGGATCTGTCGGGCGGCATGAAGAAGCGCGTCAGCCTCGCGCGCGCGCTGATCGCCAACCCCGAGGTCGTGCTGTTCGACGAGCCGACCACCGGCCTCGATCCGATCATGATCGCCGCGGTCGACGACATGATCGCGCTCGCCAAGCAGCAGTACCAGATCACGTCGGTGATCATCAGCCACGACATGGCCAGCACCAAGCGCCTGGCCGATCGCGTCGCGTTCCTCCACGAGGGCACGATCATCTTCAACGGCAGCTACGACGAGCTGGTCACCAGCGAGCTGCCGCCGATCAAGGCCTTCGTCGAGGGCGCGCGCACCTCGCGGCTGTCGCGCGGCGCGGCGCCGGAGGAGGCCACGGCGGCGGCGCCGATCACCGACGAGCCGATCGTCGAGCTGGTCGGCGTCGACAAGCACTTCGGCCAGAAGCAGGTGTTGCGCGGCGTCGATCTCAAGATCTACCCGCGGCGCACGACCGTGATCATCGGCGCCAGCGGCTCGGGCAAGTCGGTGATCATCAAGCACGTCATGGGCCTGTTCAAACCCGACCGCGGCGAGATCCGCGTGTTCGGCAAGGACATCGTCCCGATGAACGACCTCCAGCTCAACGACGTCCGCACGCACTTCGGCCTGCTGTTCCAGAACGCCGCCCTGCTCGACTGGCTCTCGGTCGCCGAGAACGTCGCGTTCCCGATCCGCGAGCGCACCCAGGGCATCGCGCGCAGCGAGCTGCGCGACCGCGTCAACGACATCCTCGAGCGCCTCAACATCGCCGACATCCGGGACCGCATGCCTGGCGAGATCTCCGCCGGCCAGCGCAAGCGCGTCGGGCTCGCGCGCGCCATCGTGATGAAGCCCGACATCATGATCTACGACGAGCCGACCACCGGCCAGGACCCGCTGCGGACGCGCGACATCGACGACATGATCCAGCAGACCCAGGAGCGCTTCGAGATCACCAGCATCGTGATCTCGCACGACATGTCGTCGACGTTCCGCATCGCCCACATGATCGCCATGCTCTACCAGGGCCGCATCGTCGCCTACGGCACGCCCGCCGAGCTCCGCGCCTCGACCGACGAGCATGTCCAGCGCTTCATCCACGCCGGCAGCGTCGATCTGCACTAGCCATCATTCGCCATCATTGATTATCGATCGGGATCTCGGTCCCGTTGATCCGGTGGGCCTCGTTCTCGCCCCGTCCGACGAAGCTTCCCTCGCCCCTGCCGACGATCACGCCGGCGCGCTTGGCGCGCAGCTCCACGTAGTAGTCGCCCGGCAGGTAGCCGCGCGTGTGGCCGGTGCCGAGCTCGTACTCGTCCGGATCGAACAGCGTGCTGTTGCCGTCCGGGTCGTAATAGAAATACGGGTCGACCTGGGTGCATGGCCAGCGACCACCGACGACGAGCGGCGCGGTGTCGTCACCGTAGGGTCGAACCGCGTACTCGATCTCGTCGACGCGCGCGGTCGCGCAGCTCGTCAGCCGCGCCGAGGTCAGCGACGAGGTGAGCGACCACGCCGCCACGGCGACGCCGCCATCCGGATAGATGTCGAAGTCGATCGTCGTGCTCGAGGCGAGCGCCTCGACGTGGTAGTAGAAGCTCTTGGCGGCATACACCGACTGCGTCTCCTCGGTGATGTCCATCCAGATGTCCTTTGTCGGCGAGTAGGGGTAGAAGCCACAGACAGTCACGGATTGGTCGCACGTTTCATCGGCTTTCAGGTCCCCGGCCGTGGCCACAGGCCGGGTCAGCGAGCCCTCGGGGGTACAGGGCGTCGTCACGAGGGCGTCGGGCGGCTCCATGAACCCGACGCTGTACAGATGCGTGACCAGCGTCGTGTATCCCGCGGGGCACGACCTCATCACGGTCCCGTCGACGTTCCGGATGTGCCAGCGCACCGTGACGTCGTGAAAGCCGGACCGCGAGTCGTCGGCCCTCTCGTCCACAGAGGTGAGCCCGCAGCCTGCCGACAGCACCGAAGCCAGCCACAGCATCTTTTCGAGTGTCATCGAACGGAAGGGCCGCGAGGCCAACGAAGTCGCGCAGCAATCGACAACCGTTCATACGTCATCGATTTGACGAGCAATTCGGACCCGCGAGCCCGCTGCCGCGCTACGCGACAGATCGACCGCGGTCCTCGATCAAGCCCTCGGTGGCCGAGTACCATCGCGCGATGTCCGCGCCCGACGTGTTTCTGTTCGGCGCGACGTCGATGCTGGGCTGGTCGCTGCTGCGCGCCGCCGACGCGCCGCTCACCGCGTTCTGCAACGGCCACACGCGCAACCCGCCCGCCGGGGTCGAGCGCGGCATCCACCTCGACGATCCGCTCGCGATGTACGAGCTGTTCGCGGCCGAGCGGCCCGCGCTCATCCTGCACTGCGCCGGGGTGTGCGACGTCGAGAAGTGCGAGCAGTCGCCCGAGTTCGCCTACTCGGTGAACGTCGACGGCATGCAGCTCCTGATCGACCACGCGCCGCCCGAGGCGCGCATCGTGTACTGCTCGAGCGACCACGTGTTCAGCGGCGACACCGGCCCCTACGACGAGGCCTCGCCGACCGATCCGGTCAGCGTGTACGGCAAGACCCGCGTCGCGGCCGAGCGGCTGCTCGCCGCGCGCCCCAACAGCCTCATCGTGCGCGCCGGGCTGTGGATCGGCCCGTCGGCGACCGGCCGCAACGGTCACCTCGACTGGCTGCGCTACCGCCACCGCCGGCAGCTGCCGATGACGGTGGTCGCCGACGAGCTGCGCTCGGCGATGTGGGCCGAGGACGCCGCGCGCCGCGTGTGGGCGCTGGCCCGCAGCACGACCACCGGGATCCGCCACCTGGTCGCCGCGCGCGTCGTGTCGCGGCCCGAGCTCGCCGCGTACCTCGCCCGCCACCTCGCGATCGACGCGCGCATCGAGGTCCACACGCGGCGCGATCGCCGCACGCCGCACCTTGGCCGCGTCGAGCTCGTCACGCGCTACCGCGACGCGCTCGCGGATCCGCTCCCCGCCGTCATCCCGGATCCATGACGCAGCTCGACGAAGTCGAATGACGCAGGTCGGCGCGCGCGCGCGTGACGGGCTTGTGACTCAACGCTGACACCCTCGGCGGTCGGCGTCCGTCATCGTAGTTCATGTCCGATCCACAGTACCTGGCTGGTACGCCGCTGTTCCCGCAAGCGAAGTACGTCCGCGAGATCAAGCCGTCGCTGCCGGCCGAGGCGTTCCAGCCGGCGCGCTCGCGCCTGCTGTGGATCCCGGTCCACCTCGCGATCATCGTCACGGCGATGACGGCGATCGCGCGCGGCTGGTTGCCGTGGCCCGCCGTGCCCTTGCTGTCGATCGCGATCGGCCTGGGCTTCGCGTGCCTGACCTTCGTCGCGCACGAGGCGATGCACGGTGGCGTGATCCGCAACAAGCGCATCAAGTACGCCGTGTCCTGGCTCGGCCTCCTGCACTTCGGCCTGTCGCCGCGGCTGTGGGCCGCGTGGCACGACCGCGTGCACCACGCCAACGCCAACCTGGTCGACGATCCCGACATGTACCCGACGCTCACCGAGTACCGCGGCAGCGCGCGGATCCGGTTCTTCGTCGACGCGTTCTCGCTCGGCTGCCGGCGCTGGCGCGGCGGCCTCAGCCTCGTGCTCGGCTTCACGGTGCAGAGCGCGCACCAGCTGATCGCCGCGGAGCGCCGCGGCTTCTTGACCCGGCGCCAGCGCCGCATCGCGATCGGCGAGACGCTGGTCGCCATCGCGATCTGGGGCACGCTCGCCGCGCTCGTCGGCTTCGTCGCGTTCTGGTGGATGTTCGTGATGGCGCACGTGGTCGCCAACATCGTGGTGATGTCGTTCATCCTGACCAACCACGCGCTGAGCCCCCGGGTGCCGGTCAACGATCCGCTGATCACCGGGCTGAGCGTCACGGTGCCGCGCTGGTTCGAGTGGCTCACGCTGCGCTTCGGCTTCCACGTCGAGCACCACCTGTTCCCGGCGATGAGCACGCGCCACGCCCACCTGGTCCGCGCCCAGCTCGTGGCGCGCTGGCCGGAGCGCTACCAGACGATGCCGCTCGGCACGGCGCTCGGCGCGCTGCACCGCACCGCGCGGATCTACAAGGACGACACGACCCTGGTCGATCCGCGGACCGGCGCGGAGTTCCCGACGCTGATGCCGCGCGCCCGCGCGCTCGACGCGCAGCGCAGCGCGGTCGTCGACGTCCCGCTCCGCCACGACGCTCCCGCCGCGTCCGCGGCGTGACGACCGGTCGGCGCGCGAGGCGGCCCGCCGCGTGGTAGGACGCTGCATGGCATTCGTCGAACAGCTCGAAGCCTTCAAGTCCGAGCGCCTGGGCCCGATCATCGGCGCCGGGCGGACGTCACTCATCGATGACGCGCCGGGCGACGCGACCCAGCTGCTCCAGATCGCGCTGGCCAACGAGATCAACGTCAGCGAGCTCGCCGCGGCGTGGATGCCGGACACGCGCGAGCTCGACGTCAAGCTCGCCTTCGCGCGCCAGGCCGGCGACGAGGCCGGCCACTTCCAGCTCGTCGCCGAACGGCTGACCGCGCTCGGCTTCGACGTCGCGAGCTTCGCGCCGAGCGACAACCCGCTGTTCCAGTACCTGCGCGGGCTCACCACGACGGTCGAGCGCATCGCCGCGGGGCTGTTCACGCTCGAGTCGATCGCGTACGGCGTCAACGAGAACTTCATGGCGTTCTGCGAGCGCCGGGGCGACGCCGAGACCGTGCGGATCTATCGCGAGTACATCCAGCCCGACGAGCTGGCGCACCAGCAGCTCGGCCAGCGCCTGCTCGTGCGCCACGCGACCACGCCGGCGCTCCAGCAGCTCGCGCGCGACACCGTCGGCCGCCTGCTCGAGATCGCCGGCACCACCCGCGCCAGCGCGGCCGCGCGCCTCGGCACCGCCTGCTTCCCGGGCTGCTGACCGTGTCCGACACCGCGATCCTCGAGCAGCTCGCCGGCGGCCGGCCGATCGTCGAGCTCGCCCACGCCCGCGAGCGCAGCGACGGCGTGATCGGCGTGCGCTGGCGCGACGGTGCCGCCGTGGTGGTGTGCGCGCATCGCTGCGGCCTCACGCGCGTGCCCGAGGCGATCGCCGCGCTGCCCCAGCTGGCGCGGCTCGACCTCGGCGGCAACCAGCTCACCGCGCTACCCGCGCTGCCCGCGAGCCTGCGCCAGCTCTACGTCGACGACAACCAGCTCGCGCGCCTGCCCGCGCTGCCGGCGCTCGACGTGCTCGACGCCAATCGCAACCGGCTCGAGCAAGTCCCGCCGCTCGCCGACCTCGCGTTCGCGTACCTCGCGAGCAACCGGCTGACCGCGCTGCCGACGCTCACCGGCGTGCGCTGTCTCAACGTCAGCAACAACCCGCTCGGCGCGCTGGTCCTCCATGACCCCGCGATCCGCGAGCTGCGCGTCGAGCAGGCCGAGCTCCGCGCGCTGTCGATCGAGCGGCTCACCGGGCTGCGCGAGCTGGCGCTGCGCGGCAACCAGCTCGCCGTGCTACCCGAGCTCGCGGCGCTCGGCGAGCTGCGCGTCCTCGACCTGCGCGCCAACCAGCTCGACGAGCTGCCCGACGCCGTGCGCGCCCTGCCGCTCGTCAAGCTGGATCTACGATGGAACCCGCTGCGCGCGCCGCCGCCCTGGCTCGACGAGCTACGCGCGCGCGGCTGCCTGGTTTACACCTGACCGTCACGCCGGCGGGAGCAGCCGACGCATGGTCTCCAGCAGCTCGACCATGCTGTAGGGCTTGACCAGCACCGCGTCGTGCAGCCCCGCCGCGCCGGTCGGGATCGCCTCGGGCAGCGCCGTCAACAGGATCGCGGGGATCGCCGCCAGCGCGGGATCCGCGCGCATCCGGCGGATCATCTCGGGCCCGTCCATCACCGGCATCATCAGATCCGTCAGCACGATGTCGAAGCGGCGCGCCGCGAGGATCGCGAGGCCGAGCTTGCCGTTGATCGCGAGCGTGACCTCGTATCCGACCTCCCTCAGGAGATCGGCCGTGATGTCGGCGAGCCCGAATTCATCGTCGACTATGAGGACCGATTGCGCCATCCGCGGTCAGCCCGCTACGGCGTCGGCTCGGTGATCGTACGCGCAGCGCCGGTGAGGATCTGCTCGGCGCTGTCGAACGTGTCGGCCACGATCACGCCGCGATCGGTGATCTGGAACTCGCGGATCGCGCCGTCGTAGTCGCGATCGCGCACCTTGAGGATCGAGATCAGGCGATACAGCTGCGAGCGCAGCTCGACGTGGCGCAGCAGCACGAGGTTGTCGCACAGCGCCGACACACCGTCGATCGGGACCTCGAGCGCGGCGCCGACCAGGCCCGGGATCTCGAGCGTGAACAGCGAGGTCACGCCGCGCCGGGTCAGCTCGTCAGCGAGCGCCGAGAACACCGCCCGCGTGCGCTCGGGGTACTCGGCGTGGTGGCGAAACCCGTGCAAACCATCGAAGCACAGCCGCTTGACGCGGTGCTCGACCACCGCGCGCAGCACGCGCTCGACCACGGCGTCGAGCACGCCCTCGATCGGCGCCTCCCAGAACAGGTGCAGCAGGCCAGCCTCGCGCGCCGCCGCGAGGCCGAGCCCGAGCCGCGCGCCCTTCGCGACCAGGCTGAACGGCCGCTCGTAGAACCCGACGTAGAGCCCGACCTGCTCGTGGCCGACGCCCGCCGCCAGGAACTGCAGGCCGAGCATCGTCTTGCCGCTGCCCGACGGGCCGAGCACGAGCGTGTTCGAGCCGCCCGGCAGGCCGCCGCGCAGCATCGCGTCGAGCCCGACCACGCCGAAGTCGGCCTGCGCGACCGCGCGCGGCGCCGGATCATCCTCGTCGGGGCCGCGCAGCAGGGTCTCGATGCGCGGCCGGACCTTGATGCCGGCCGACGAGATCTCGAGCGCGTGGCGGCCGCGCAGCTGGCTCGTGCCGCGCATCTTGCGGACCTGCACGTAGCGCAGCGACTGCACGCCGACCATCGTGTCGCCCAGCTCGATCACGCCGTCGACCATCGTGTGCTCGGCGCGAAACTCCGACGAGCGCTCCGTCGACGACAGCAGCAACACGGTGCAGCTCGTCATCCCGCAGATCGTCTGGAGCTCGTGGATGAACTTCTTGAAGTCGCGCGCCGAGGGCGCGAGCTCCTCGGCCGAGACCAGCCCGTCGAGCACCACGAACGACGCCTGGCGCGCGTGCAGCGACTCCTGCACCGACTTGAGCAGCCCGTCGAGCCCGTGCTGCTCGAGCACCTTGAACGCGCTGACGTAGTAGATCGACGACGACACCAGCTCCGGCCGGAAGAACGCCATGCCGCGCAGGTGGGCGATCAAGCGGGTGTGCGACTCCGCGAGCAGCGTGATGTAGATCGTGCTGTCGCCGCGCTGGGCGCGATGAAAGCAGATCTGATTGCCGAGGATCGTCTTCCCCGCCCCCGGCGAGCCCTCGACCACGTAGACGCCACCGCTGAACAGGCCGCCATCGAGCACCGTGTCGAGCCCCGGGATCCCGGTGTCGATGCGCTCCAGCTTTCGGGTATCGGGCATTGCGCCATTCAACCACGAGGCAGCACGACACATAAGCGCGCGCCTCCACTCGGATCGTTCTCCGCGGTCACGGCGCCCTGCATCGCCGCGCACAGCGCCTTGACGATCCACAGGCCGACACCGAACCCGCCGATGCGCCGGTTGTGCTCGCCGTCGAGCGGCCCGTGCGCGTCGAACAGGTGCGCCAGCATGGCGGGGTCGAGGCCGGGGCCGTGGTCGCGCACGATCAGCTCGCCGGCGCTGCCGCGATCGACGACGGCGAGCTCGATCCGCCCGCCGCCGCCGTAGCGGATCGCGTTGGACACCAGGTTCTCGACGATCTGGCCGAGCCGCGCTCGGTCCCACGAGCCGAGCACCGGCGCCGGCGCGTCGATCACCAGCACGGCGCCGCCCGCCGCGGCCTGGGCCCCCGCCGCCTGACACACGCCGGTGACCACCTCGACGAGGTCGACCGTCGTCGGCGTCAGGCGCAACGCGCCGCGCCGCAGCTCGGCCACCTCGGCGACGCGGTCGATCGTCGCGACCAGCCTGCCCAGGCACCGGGTCAACATCGCCGCGCGCGACGCCAGCTGCGCCGGGGCCGCGGGATCGCCGGCCATCGCCTGCAGTTGCTCGGCGAGCAGCAGCATCGGCGACACCGAGTTGCGCAGCTCGTGGCCAAGCCGCGCGATGAACCCGTCGCGGCCCTGGAGCGCCGCCGTCAGGGCCCGGAGCTCCGCGCGCTCCCCTGACACCGCCTCAGGCCGGAGCCCGGCGACGTCGAGCAGGCTCGGATTGTCGGCTAGGTCGCTCATCGGTTCCCTCGCACATGCGAGTGGCACCCTCGCGTGACGCTGGGGATACAAGAATTGCTCCAAGGGTGCAGAGTTCTCGTAGGCCCGCCATCCCGGTGAGGGTACGAAGCATTGGATAGCGGCCCCTCACAAAACCGAGAGGCCTGTGGTCTGCTCGCCCGGCACAGTTTCGCCCACCGGGCGAAATCGCACATCAAATTGGGGTTGCGCCGGGCCGCCGCCCCTTCAAGAGCCCGCGATCCAGACGATTCGAACCGTGGAGTGAACCGCACGCACCCACGCAAAATCGGCTGGCTTGGCACGACCGCGCTGGCGATGGGGGGCAGCAATCAGAGCCTGTTTCTGATCAGCGCGCTGGTCGCCGGCCAGGGCGCGATCTCCGGGCAAGGCACCGCCGCCGTGCCGCTGCTCGTCGTCGGCTTGATCCTGAGCTGGTTCGCGCTGCCAGGCTGGACCGAGCTGATCCTGATGTGGCCCGATCGCGTCGGCGGGATCGCGGCGACCTGCGGCGAGGCGTTCCGGCCCTACGCGCCGGTGCTCGGCAACCTGACCGGCGTGTCGTACTGGTGGGGCTGGATCCCGACCTGTGGCTTGACCGCGCTGCTCTCGGCGTCGGCGATCAGCCAGTGGTTCTTGCCCGGGATCTCGGTCCCGGGCCTCGCCTGCGCGCTGATCGCCGGCTTCGTGATCATCAATCTGCTCGGCGTGCGGTGGGCGGCCAATACCGCGATCGTGATCGCCGCGGCGTCGGCTGCGCTGGCCTTCCTGTCGGCGATCATTCCGGTGATCTCCGGATCGGTCGACTGGCACCAGGCCGCGTCGTTCCACCTCGACACGCCGTTCGACGGCCCGTTCGGCGCGATCACCAGCGCGATGGCCGGGCTCTACCTCATCGGCTTCGCCGCCCCGGCGTTCGAGGCTGCGGCGTGCCACGTCGGCGAGACCATCGATCCGGCGCGCAACGTGCCGCGCGCGATGTACGCGAGCGCCGGCATGGCGACGCTGTACTTCCTCGTCCTGCCGGTGATCTGGCTCGGCGCGATCGGCCCGGCCGGCCTCGGCGGCGACCTGGCGATCACGCTCGGCCCGACCTTCGCGCCGCTGTTCGGCGCGCTCGGCAAGAGCTGCGCGATCGGCTTCATGATGTTCAACATGTTCCACGGCACGCTCGCGCCGCTCACCGGCGTGGCGCGCACGCTGTCGCAGCTCTCGGAGGACGGCCTCCTGCCCGAGCTGTTCGCCAAGCGCACGCGCAGCGACTGCCCGTGGGTCGCGATCCTGATCACCGCCGGCGCGGCGATCGGCTTTCTGTTGATCGGCGATCCGGTGTGGCTGGTCGCCGCCGCGAACTTCACGTACCTGATCGGCATCGCGCTGCCCAGCGTGGCGGTGTGGCTGCTGCGCCGCGACCAGCCGAGCTTGCCGCGGCCGTATCGCGCGCCGCGCGGCACGATCATGCTCGGCCTGATCGCCGCGCTCGCGTGGGGC
>Ga0307513_10004833_pt1 | contig 17884 bp, 22 predicted proteins | sample 15_EM_MG_FD_202174 | JGI IMG/M metagenome (GOLD analysis project Ga0307513, IMG submission 202174) | Populus trichocarpa ectomycorrhiza microbial communities from riparian zone in the Pacific Northwest, United States - 15_EM | ecosystem: Host-associated > Plants > Roots > Unclassified | place... | reverse complement strand
AGGATCATTACAAAACTTAGAAATCCTATAATAAAGTGGAAATTTTTTATTCATCCTACCTACTAAAGAAACGTGATGCCAAGGAAAGAACGTTCGCGAGAAAAGGCTCAGATGTTGAAAAAAATAAAAAAGGAACCCATGATGACATAACAATTAGATCATGCCGACGTGAGTAAACAGGTGGAGTACCCCCAACAAAGCAGATAGCTGTTGTGGCATCTCCCCCCCTCTCACGATAGCGAAAAGAAGAGCCATGAAGAAAATGACCCACCTTAGCAGAGCCCGCCAGCGTTCAAAACGCGAACCGGCGGCGCCATCGCGGCCGAATTTTGCTCCGCACGGCCTGGGAATTTTGGCGGCATCGCGTCTCTTTAGTAGGTAGGATATAATATTACCAAAAATAGAAGTTTCCCAGGGGAACATTTTTAATTTTGATGTCGCTGGAAGCTGAGTGTAAAAACGAGCTTTTATAAATAAAAGACTCGTAATTAGTGACGTCGTCAACTCGCTCACCTATCACAGTGTAGCTTTGTAGAATTATCTACCTTGGAGTAAATACACGGAAGGATCTCATAGTCTCCATGCCTATAAGTAAGCTCAGATGCAATGACGAAGGAATCCACAACCCAACCCATCTTCCTCAGATTAAGTATGAGTGGCTCAGAGGGAAGTTTATACTCATTTGACCCAAGGTTACAATACTACTCGCAGCAGGACCCATCAGCTCCTGGTCCGTATCAGCCCTATTCATACCATGGATATGCACCACCTCAGATGTCTCCCTGGGGCTATGGGCCTGGCCCACATGCTACTCTATCTCAGAACCTGGGCAATGTTGTTGACGCAGCTCCTCTACAATTTCGGAACACCTTCGCGCCTCAGGAGATACCTTCTCGTGCGCCTCTGGCACCTATTTCTTTTTCTCAACCATCACTGGTCTCAGCAACATCAACAACATCACGGAAACGAACTTCACAGGCAGGGCCCGGGGGGCCCCTAAGCGCGCTCGACATTCAGATGCCGAAAATGCTGGGCCTGTGGCATCCACATCCAATACTGATGTACCTATCACTGCGACTGGCCCCTTTATTCCTCCAGTTGGCGCAACTACCTACCAACATCCCGCATTTATGGCATTTACCTCAATTCTTCCAAAGGACCAGAAGAATACCAAGACTGCCTCTGATGTCTGGTTTTGTATGAAGGGCTCACAAACAAAGAAAATACCTGGCATTACGCTACTGAACCCACCAGATGAGGGGCTCTTTTTCGAGCGGCCCAAGGACAAGGTAGCTTATCCCTATCTTGCTTGTCGCCTTTGCACGTAAGCCTCCCTTTCTAATCATTTTTCTTTGTCTATAATAACTAAAATTCCAAAGTGGTCGCAACTGGTGTGCCTGGATGAACTGCGATGGACAAACAGAGAAAATCCGAAGGCATCTTCATGAGATGCACTGGCCAGTCTATCGAGAACTTGTTCTCTCCCACAAACTTAAGGGCTGGGAAGGAATCGCTTGAGGCGAGGTTCCAGAAGGTGTAGGCAACCCACAAAAATCGTCTCAAGAACCTTTCTCATTGGAAGGGTTTTATACACGGCTCCTCAAATGGGTCGCTGTTGATGACCAAGTAAGTTCCTCATTCTATTCTTTGATTCTAGACTCATCTAATTATTTATAACAGTCTATCAATGTTGTTGAGTCACCTGAGCTTCGTGAACTCCTCATTTTCATCAGTCATGACCTCACAGACAAGGACATTCCTCACCGATCAACGCTCACAAAGCTAATTATTGAAAACTTTCGAAAGGAATACAAAAAACTCCTTGAAGAGATCCAGGTAACTGTTCAAGTTTCATACCAATCAGTCCTTGGGTTTATTGACCCCAATTGTTTAGAACTCATTGGGCCATGTCTCATACACAAGTGATGTCTGGTCACGAAATGACCTCTCTGGTTTCATGGCTATAACTGCCCACTACATGGTCAAGGATTCACTCAATGGACCAGCCTATAAGCGTGACCGTCTTGTTGCGTTTCGCCATCTCAAGGGGAGTCATACCGGTGAACATCTTGCAGATGTTTTCTTCCGGGTCCTTCAAGAATTATCAGTATTAGACAGGGTAAGCTTGCCACTTTTTAAAAGTTTGTTCCTTAATTTCTTTCCGGTTTTAGATGGGGATGATTACTTTGGACAATGCCTCAAATAACAATACAATGATGGAGGGGCTACAGCGCCGCTTCCAAGAGAAAGGAATCCCATTTGATAAGGATGGAAATCGAATTCGGTAAGCAAGACAAGCATAAGCACCCGTTAATGCGACTAATCATCCCCTTCCTCCGTTCTAAATCTAGGTGCTTCCCACATGTAACAAACATTTCAACGAAAACAGGACTCAAACACCTTACCCAAATCCCAGCTAATGACGACCCAGAAATTGAGGACCCCACCCTCATTGCGGAGGATTTCCCTGAAGTTATACCCTGGGATGTCAATTCCGACTATCGTGACGCCCTCGAGAGGGACATGGTCTCAGTTGCTCGAAAACTTGTTAGTGCAGTTCGAGCATCGGGTCAACGCCGCGAGACACTGGAAGGTATCATTATCGAGGGAAATGCACAAGGGTGGTTCAAGGACACCGAAGGAGAACCATACCAGCTTGCTAGCCTTGTCCTTTTGAGGGATGTTGACACTCGCTGGTCTTCAATCCTTTACATGATTGACAGATTAATTGTCAATTACCCGGTGCGTAATCATCTGCCTCTAAGGCTCTAACCCAGTGTCTTTGATTTTTACTCTAATCCCTGTTGATTTTTAGGCTGTGGAAATCATGCTGGATCGGCCTGAGAATTCTGATATCGAACATCTCGCCCTTGGCAACCTGGAACTTCAAGTGCTCTCGGACATTCGAACGTTCCTCAATGTATTCCACAGTGCACAACAAGTTGTCTCAGCTGAGCATACCCCAACACTTTCCATTGTCATCCCAACATATGAGTTGCTGATAACTATGCTAAAGGACCTTAAACGCCATCTTCCTAACCTCAAGCATGCTATTTGGGCATCAATTTCAAAGCTCGAGGAATATATGGCGAAGGCAAGGTCAACTAAAATGTACATCCTTGCAATGTGTGAGTTTCATTTATACCTTCTCTCTGGTACGTTCTAACATCGAGTTCCCAATACCCAATAGTAATTAACCCACAAACAAAGCTCGACTACTCAAATGTGAACTGGTCAAATGCGGAATCAAACCAAGCAAAGGGTTGGGTACAAGAGGCAGTACGTGGAGCGTTTAATTGATATCAAGTTCGTTCTGACTCATATTTAGATGGTTATTCATCAGCGGGTCATACGAGAATCAAAGCATGCGGTGACTACACCTAATACTAGCCTTCGTAAGGTTAGTGTCCCATCCCATGCAGCCTGCGCTCAAACCTCTGGGAAATCACGCATGAACCAACTTGCGCAAGAACTCTCGGCAGGGTCCCTCCCTTCCCTGGCTCATTCAAGCGCACCAAGTTCTTCAAATGTTTCTCCCATAGTACCTGCAGTTTCCATCTCGGAAGTAGATCTGCGTGAGCAAGATCTCGCAGTCGCAAATGAAGAGCTCCAACGATGGACATCCTCTGGGTTGATGACAGATTCCCTCGAGATAGAGGAATTTGATTTGGTTCTCTTCTGGAATGTGAGTATTCTTGCAAGGTTTCCTCTCGTTTATCAATTTAACACTACACTTAGAGCAAGAAACACGAATTCCCCATCCTTTACCGCATTGCCCTCGATGTCATTCCCATTCAGGCATCCGCTGTACCATGCGAGCGAGCTTTCTCGTCAAGCAAGGAAACTGATGCCAACCGACGATCTGGGCTCGGGTACGACTTAATGGAGGTATTGCAAATGTTAAAGTTGTTAAAATGAACGTGTCGCTATCGTTCACTCAGGTGAGAACAGGGACCCTCGCAAACGCGCGAGGGTTTCGGTTCATTATAATCTACTTATATACATGAATAATCGACTACGGAATAAAAGGAGGTGGTGACGAATGAAGAAAATATATGACCGGCAAGTATTTATTGGCCAGAAACAACAATAAAAGAAATGTATTGGGGCTGCTGCAGTAGCTGCCCCGCGACAACCATTTGTGGTGTGCTCGACACTGCCACCAGAATTCCAACACACCCCCGCGAGCACAACGCAAATAAGAATCGAGGAAGTAATAGAACAAATATCATTAAAAAAAAAATATCACGCACCCCCGGAAGCTCACCCCCGTAATTCAAGCAAGTCCAACCTTCTGATCAAAAAAATCCTCCTTCCTCCTCATCCAAATCTTCGTCAAGATCTTCATCCTCCTCGAAAGCTGCAGCGACTCCATGTCCCTTTGTACCTTTCTTCGCCTTGGCGCCCTCCCAGGCCAGCCTCTCAGGACAATCGGACTTGTAATGCCCCTTCTTGTCACAGAAGAAGCACACGACATCCAATTGGTTTCCTCCTCCGGCCCGTCGTCCTCCGCCTCGCACTGCCATCGCTTCATCGTGAACCTCCTCCGAGGTGTCGTCAGGGTTGCTTGGTTGGGTGCCCGAAATCTGGCGGACCTCCTCGTTGAGCAAGCGGGAAACGACGTGGCTCAGAGTGAGCTGATCAGTGGGAGTGGAATCGAAATTGATGATGACAGGGTCATAGGAGGAAGGGAGGCCCATCGTTAGGGCGAGAATTTTGTCCTGGTCACTGACCGTGATACCGGCTTGTTCCAGGCGAAATCCAAGTGCTTGAATTTGCCCGATCCATGCCTGCATAGTCTCGGAAGGAGTCTTCTTGAGGGTAAGAAATTTGCGGCGGAGCGCAAGGCTTGTCGCAAAGCCTGCAGCGCGATGTACGCTTTCCAAAACAAGCCAAATCGCACGCGGATCATTCGTTCGGAGGCAATGAGATAACTGGCCATCTTCGAGGCGCAAGATGATCTCCGCTCGAGCTTCGTTCATCTTCGTCACAGCGCGGCTTCCAATTCCGATGCGATCGTCGACGCATCCTTCTCCGTTTTATCCTCCTTCAGAGGGTCGATCTCCGGATGAATCATCCCCCACAAGCCTGCACGAATGAGTACGGCCTCCATTCGAAGGGACCATTCGGCGTAGTTGGTGTCGTTAAGGCGTTGGAAACGAGCAGAGGATTCGGTTGACATTTCGAAGGGGAAAGGAAATGGAATGGATCTTCAGTAAGTTCTTCTGCAGCGATAGCAGGGCTGCGGCTGTCTTCTGCAGTGTTAAAGGTACTGCAACCTTAGAATGTGGACTTCGAAAATGGGTGGTAAGCTCAAGCCACAGAGCTAGACAGAGGGTATATTGCGCGTTTGTGTTAAAATGAACGTGTCGCTATCGTTCACTTGGGTGAGAACAGGGACCCTCGCAAACGCGCGAGGGTTTCGGTTCATTATAATCTACTTATATACATGAATAATCGACTACGGAATAAAAGGAGGTGGTGACGAATGAAGAAAATATATGACCGGCAAGTATTTATTGGCCGGAAACAACAATAAAAGAAATGTATTGGGGCTGCTGCAGTAGCTGCCCCGCGACAACCATTTGTGGTGTGCTCGACACTGCCACCAGAATTCCAACAAAAGTACCTCTACCGCTCTGAGCGCCTTAATTTTACGTCTGGCCTGCTTGCCACTGAAAAGGAGTGTGAGGCCATAGCAGTACCTCCTTCAACATTGGCAGAGATGCTTCGTATTGGTGACATTGAGGGCTTGGAATCTTTAGTTGAAGCATGCTATGGACTTTAATAAAGATTTAGTTTGATTTTACACAACTTCGAGGTCGAAAATCCGAGGGGAAAGTCAGTGCCAGTGATAGTAACATCCCTGGAAAGAATTGATTTTAGGTACTCTTTAATTTCGTCTATTCACTCAGATTTCGGTACCATAATGGAGGGAATAAAGAAACCTATCCAACGAAACATAATTCAACTCAAATTGTTCAGCCGTTGTTGAGAATATTAAGATGCGCAAGCTTGACGCATGCCACAGAGAGGGCGTGATGGCTAACCCAAATCGGGCAACTGCTCAAGTCCGCTCAAGTTTTGCTCAAGTCCGCTCAAGCAAATTAGGCGAGAGTTCGAGTTCGGTTCAACTCGGTTCATAGCAACACTAGCTATACTCGAGTCTCGAGTACAGTAGCCGGTAATTCCCGTGATGGTATTATATAATCTATATAACTCTTGCAAAAGCACATCCCAGGTTCGATCGAGACGAACCATGGATTCAACGTTCAATGTTCAAGATCATCGGTGCGTTCACTGTTATTCGACCCCTGATTTATTATCTGATCGGTTAATGTTGGTGCCAGCTCCCATTGGACGAGAAACGCTTCTGGGAAGTTAAAGCCCGAGTGGAAAAGGTGAAGCACAAATTTATATACCCTCTCTACTGTTGCCGCCCCGTTTATAAGAATAATCAAGGTGTCATGGACGGTACCATCCCAACGAATGACGACGCAGCCGAGCGGAAGGAAAAGCAACCGACGACAGAAGAGGACGAATGGTGCTGCGATGCTGTCCCTCAGCTTCTCCTCGAAGGCAAGAAGGGCAAGGATTAGTGCTGGTCAGGGGTAGCCCAGGGTACAGTTGGCCATATCCTTACCCCTACCCCTCAAAAACCGACTTCACAGTTTCTGAAGGACGAAATTCGCAGTGCTATTCCACTGGCCCACCACTACCTCCTTCGCTCCCTCAACATGGTTACCGTGACCTTATCACCACTACAATAACCTTCACTGCTGTCAACACGGTTGCCGCGTCCCCGCCACCTCCACCCTTATCACTGGGGCCGGGGTCGCCGCTGCTGCGGCCTATCGGCTATCTCTGAGCTCCATCGCCAACAAGGCCCACAGCAGCGACGACAAGAGACGCGGGTGGGCTGAGAAGACAATGTTTTGGTACGTTAACACTCCTTCGCCGATACGAGATCGATACTTACGGCGTTACTTATTAGCCTAAGCCCCTCTTGCCCATCTCCATTGCCCCCCCGCAGCCGAATCCCAATTCCATTCCCGAAAAATTCCCCCCCGCCGTCACGAACCACGAGTCGTATCTCCACGGTCAGCGAGATGCCGCTACAATCACGTACACTGAGGGGATGGAGGATGGGCAGCGAACGACAACAATGGCGGCTATGAGCTTTACAGCACGGCTAGGAAGAGGGATGACCAGGGATTCGTCAACGAGGGCCGGAGCGGCGACGACAACAGGCGTGGGTGGGTTATAAGACAAGTTATCACTCTCCTTCTCCAATACCAAACCGTTACTCACCACGGTCGGCACTTCCCATCAATTAGGTCCACCTCTTCACCGCCAAGTCTTTGCTACAATAACGCATCATTCAACACACCCGTCAAGGAGCATCACGGGCCACATGTTCATATCTGCATGATCAGCGGGGGGCGTCACGAGCGTGTAAGATGGAGGAGGGAGGGCTGTGCCTAGGAGGAGGGAGAAACGTGGTGATGTCAAGGAGGGAGGGTGAGAAATGGTGAGTCCAGAACCATCACCGCGTTTGAGAGCATTATCATACTTACAATAGTCTTCCCTTTCGCCTCGTTAAGCCCTGCCCATCCTCCTCGCAGCGGTCGAATCGAGCGAGTTACGCCCACAACACGCAACAACTGACTTGCCTAGACGAGTTGCCAAGCACGGCGCGTGTCACAGCGAGCGAGAAGGGTTGTCGACGACCAGGGCTGTGAGATATACGGTAAGTCCTGAACACCCTGATCAGAGGGAATACTTACCATTTTCAACTCCTCTAGTCCATGATGATGGGAACGAGAGCACGACGACGAGTGGGGTATTTACTTCGGTGAATCAACATGGCAGCAGGAACATGAAGACTAGGTGTACCTATACTCTGCGAGTCGAATGTCTAGCATGACAGTCAGCCCCACTCTGGAAGAGGCCCACCGGTTTATCCGCTCTCTCCGTTGTAGGACACGGCGGCGACTCAGACACTTAGAAATGTTGCCGTTATCTTTTCGCCATCAAGTTATGCACTATAGTAAGTTATGCAGTCCCTTGCCGATGACGCGACCATTGACTCCATTATTACCCTCTCACCTTTACTGTCGTTGACCTGGCTTCTACCTCCACTGTCAACATGTTTGAGGCCGCCCACTGCCTCCATTGCTGTTGGTGCAATTCGCGGCCTCGCGGCCTTCACCATCAACGTGACCCAATTCCATCTTCGTCATCGATGCTATTGACACCCACACCCCATGGCCTCCACTTTTATCTATGCGGTTGACGCTTTCCCACACTCACCATCCGACGTGGGTGACGCCGCCACACAACCCTATCTCCGCCGTTGTCGAAACAATTGGCTATCTCTACGGCCGTCAACCGAGTTGACACCATCTGACCCTTCCCATATATTCCTGGTATTGACGTTCAATGTATTCAGTAGATCTATACTATCAGCCATACAAAGGTAGCTTCAGAGTCAATTAGCTTAGGATTTCCCTTGTTATTCAGTAGATCCAATTCAATTTCAACAATATACTACCAATGATCACCACAGAAGTAAAAATTAAGAATGCCTAAAGTCAATCTATTTCTAATCTAAACAGATTCATTCGCAATAAGTGCTGAATAAGGAACGAGCCAAATCAATTCCAAACTGATACAAGCTGATTTGGCAAAGTAGGTTACTAAAGAAGGGGACTCGTTCATGGCATGCGCAGCACTGCCCCACATCAGCCAAGTGGTCAAAGCAAGATTGACGCCAAATCGAGGCGATAAAATGCTCTGGGTTTCGAAAGTAGATGTGTAGTCCTTCTCGGACATGGGGGCTTTATCTACTGTGAAGGTTCTTGGGCGCCAGGAACCTACGAATCCAGAGAAGGCCCACGATGAGCATCTGTTATTTTATCACAGATGAAAAGGATGTTCGCACTGTCTTTCGTTCCGAGTGTCTGGTTTGTCACTTGGAAGGACGTGCATGAGCCCCCGCCGGAGGTGGTGGATGAACACTACGTCGATTCCATTATTAGCAGAATTGGGTTGAATGATTCCCAGTGGGCCGTTGTGCAGGCGATGGTCAGCGAGCAACCCATTGTCGTGACCCGTAACATCCCCTCTTCTTTGAATATCTACCACTGACCCTCGTCACTCAGGTTTCCTCCTGGTACAGGAAAGACCACGACAATATCCGCAGCATCGCGCATCTGGGATCTTGGTCGCTTTCCCATGTGGATTGTCACGCATTCTAACCTCGCCGTAAAGAACATTGCTGAAGCATTGAAACCTAAAGTTCCTGGTCTAGAATGTGGATAAGGTCGCCAACTTGAATGGCTATCGGTGGCGCAACTACACGGCAGTGTTTACTGTGAGAAGTCGTGGTTTATCATGCTCTAATTCCTCTTGCACTTTCTTCTCCCTTCCCCCCATTTCCCAACTCTTCATACGCATCGACTATGATTGATTATCGATTATCCCTCATTCCTTTGTCTTCCAATTTTGTTGGTTCATTTTCTCCCACGCTGCTTCCGTTCATTCTCCCCTATCCGATTTGTCTATTTTCTGTCTCGTTATTTTGTGAGCCTTATTGATATAGCCAGCGGAGTATCTACTGTTGTCATCTTTACTTATCTCGATCTTGAGACTCGGATATAACTAACTGTGCTCTTGTGACTCTCTCATTCTCATTCAAACCGGCCACCGACTTGAAATCTCACTCTAATAGGTCAGCAGCTTCTGCCTTGGCTCAACCTGGTGGTAATTGAGATTCTGCATACAGATCAATTTGTTACAAAGTCAGGGGTAAGCAAAAGGTTACATTGTACTCGACATCCAAGCAAGACTAAACGCATCCGAGCAGAACAAGGTAAGGCATGGAGGTGAACGAGGGAAGGTATAGAAGATGAACGAGGTAAGGCATAGAAGACGAACGAGGTAAGGCATAGAAGACGAACGAGGTAAGACATAGAAGACGAACGGGGCACTGTTAAAGCACATCATAGTACACAGGAACTCTGATGTAGCACACAAGAGAGATTTCGAAGAGAATGGGAGTACCTACCTTCACATTCACGAGGAATCAAAGATCGCCTACCTTGGGCCTTTTAACTGGCTCACCACTGCGATCTTCGCCCGGGGTAGCAATAGAAAAGTCGTGCAACCCGTCGTGAGCGTGAATCTTTACCAGCCAGTCGATTTCTGCCTTCTGACCCGTGGGACCCGCCAGACCCTCCAACAGTTCCAACGTTGCTGCGTCGAGGGGAACGTGCACGTTCACGTCGGAATGACTCTGGCAATTACTGCAACGCTTCACATTCCAACGACTCAAAACAGGTTCCCAGCCAACCTCGACCTCCTTGCCGTCATGTCCCCGAGCGTACAACCGAACGACAAACGAACCATTGTATTGATTGCGGTTGATATTATGTACCCATTTTGTGACGGGGAAGGGGTTAGCGGCTTTTGGATTGCTGCCTGCAAGCTTCATGGGATCGGGGACTTGGGGGTTAATGATGTCGAAAGGTGATTTTCCCGACCTCGCCGGATCAACCCCCTCGGGGATTAGGGCATCGAAAGAACCAGGGCCATAAGCGATACCCAACTCTCTGAGATTAGTTGCATCGTTCGAAGTATAGTACTCTCCACTGGGATATTTTTTGAACGGGTGAAGGGGTGTAGTCATCCGAAGATGGGTACCAGGAGGGAAATTCGGCGGTTGCCCCACCTTCAGGATTGTCCCAGGATCATTCTGAATGACAGTCAGGTCACCGTATTTCGTACGGCCCCAGAGCCGCTGCCATACTGAAAAGGTATAGTCGATAAAGCAATGATGGAAGAAGAATATCGGATCAAAGCCAGCTGTCTCGTTATCGCCCATATCGCCATTGGCGCCGCGAATGGGATCGACATTCAAATCGGTATCAAGCGACCCCTTCCGGTAGAATCCCCCAAGAGCAAGGTGGATCGAATTATGCGGACTCTCCAATGCAACAACGTGGTGACTCTTGAAAGGGTCGTTTCGATGGACCTTGTTCCAATTTTCCTGGGATCTCGTGTTCGAAAAGACTGTGTAGTTGGGCGCAAGGAGACATCGCAAAAATTTTGCATAAACGGACTGGGTGTCTGGCCGTGGTGTGTCCACCGAGTCGTTCGGGATCTCGACAGTACCTAGCAGCCACTCAGTTATGTTCTCATTGAGTATCTTGGTGTTCTGAGCTGGATCTGGGAACTTCGCATTATGCGCAAGTGTTTCCTGTCTTTCTGCCTCGGTTCCCACCAAGCCTAGTAGACAACGTAAATTAGCATTCGGAGACTATAACGAGGAGCTGGCGATACTCACCTGAGAGCGGGTATCGGACGGTATCATACCCTGCAGGTTTGCTGTAGCGGTGGTTATCAATCTTCTCAACCAGTGCTTTTTGGAGCTTGTACGAGTAAAGCGGATTGTCGGTGCGACCGTCCAGTTCGAAGGTCGGGGAAGTAAGGACAGATGGAATCGGTGGCGGGGACTCCAGGTTAAGTAGCTCATCCCAGAATGGGAGAGTGACATCTTGACAGCCACGGATGCTTCGGAGTGCATTCTCGAAGGTAAGGATATAAATGCGATGCCAGGTAGGGAACAGAACACTGCCATGCCAGCAATACCCTCCCCACCATTTTGTGTCCTTTTTTCCCGGTCCACTGAAAGGCAAGCCGTGCAAGCCACCGAGGTGAAAGAAGGACCTTGGATCGTCGGGTGGAAGGGCCTGAATACCGCGGAATGCCCGGATAAGGTTTTCAAGCTTCGAACGATCTACACCCGAATCATATAGCTGCTGAATGTATTGGAGGGAGTGACGGACTCGAACTGAACCCATGGCGTTTAGCACAAGTTAAGTGACTAGGTTGACGTGCACCGGTCAATGAACAAGCAGCTGATACAGATGAGACAACTTACTGGCTGAGGGTGCGAAGAAAATATGAGTGTAGTCGGAAGCAAGGCTTGTCGGAAGCGGAGGAACCTGTGTACGACTGACGAGACTTGAAATTGGGGCGCACAATCTTTTCTACGACGGGCATGCACTGTATTCTGTATTTCTGCTTGTTTGGACTCGGAGAAATGTAGACCGGTGACCGTTCCCTCGTCTTTAACGTCAACTCTTCCCGCAATAGCATGGATGGCCACGATCGATTAGGTTACGCTCAACTAATCGCCATAATTGCACAAGATCATCGATCAACGGCTGTCTTGGCCTTATCGAAATGTGACCCTTCTTTTTATGCCGATGTCCAGGACAGGCCACTAGTATGAATCCGTGGTGATGAAGTTTTGGGTGATGAACATCGGAGTCGTGGACAAGCTGAATGAACGTGTTCCTCCCAACTGACGTTAGTTAGTCTTGAACGTAATTTCGGACATCACCGTGACATTTACCGGCTTCCATAATTGGATGTCCGTTCTTGAACTAAGTCTTTAGCGTATCATAACGTTTTGATAGACCCATCTGGGAGTCGGGACAAGGGAGAAGGTGAGGGCAATTATTAGGACGAGTCCCAGCGATAAGCAACACGCCAACGATTTGGTGCCAGAAGCACTCGGGATCACTGTGCGACTCCGAGAAGGTTGGAGGATGAGGATCGCGTCACATAAACGCAATAGCGCTGCTGATAGCCAGAACCGGGTTGAGGATTTCGTTCTGAGTTGAGACGACCAGAAATGCCTTCATGGCGCTTGGTGGGTGATATAATTCGTTGGGGATGACGGCGTTGACGGAGGAGATGATGGGGCCTGGGATCGAATATTGATGATCCACCCGAGCTTCCTGATCCCTCCACTCCTAAACAGCTCCTTGCTAGTCAGCTCCAGGATGGAAGGTCGGGAAGTTTTTCCCCCGGCTCGGGAAACCAGAAGGCTACCATGTATGTACCAAGTCCTGATGTTATGTGCGGAGTAATCCTGCGATTTCCATATGGCGTGAGAACTGTGGCTACAGACTTCGAATTTTCAACAGAGAATAACTTTGTTATGTTTCTGCATCAGAAGGACCATCGAAGCACGTTGCCAGTGCGCGCCGTCTAGTGGTTCACATTTTATTCGAAAAATTGGCAGAAAAGTAGAATGTCACCAGTAATTTTGGGTAGATGGCAGAGAATTACGTTCACCTGTCCGTCATTGTCCAGTTCTTCGCCGGCGTCATCTCCCCAGGGAGTATCTCATGTGAGCAAGACCTCAAAAATGGAATACCAGCAACGTTGCGCAGGGTTTCGACCGGACACAGACAAACCCCCAGATTTTTTCCAGAACCGGAGCTTCCGGTTAGAATTATGTATCAGAGACAGGCCGTGTGGTTCACCTTTCATATCAGAGCTTCCAGAACTAGTCCCTTCGTTTTTGTCACCATTGACTATTGAGATTATCAAGGTCATTCGATTCTGTTCGGTTATCTTCACCAGAATCTGATAGGGATTTCCGGAATTTTGGACATCCGAGTCTCAAAGAGACCACTGGCAAACGAAGACAAGGCCCCCGATTTCTGGCATCTGCCAGAAACAAGGCTTCTGGTTAGAATTATCACAGAAAGGCCGTGGTCCCCTTTCAGAACCAGTTCCTTCGCTTCTGTTCGGTTATCTTCACTGGAATATGATAGGGATTTCCGGAATTTTGCACATCCGAGTCTGAAAGAGACCAGAAAGAGACAAGCGCACCATGCGACATTATCCTGGTTCTGGCCAGAGAATTATTATGGGATACTATGGCGTTATAATGACCTTCAGTGGTGTGTTGTGCAATGTTGTGCATACAGTGGTACGCATAAATACTTTGACAAGGTTGAACCACAGTCCCCAGAGATCCTCGTTCCTCACGAAGTGAGTACCATAGTATTGTTCTACCACTTTTAGATCTACTTGATTGACCATTCACACCTTTGTTCAGGCGAACAGATAGTCACCGTATTAGCTCTATCCACAGACATTCTGTTTGATACTACTTGGTGCGGAACTTGGGTCCTTGCGCCTCGAATCTCAGTTACTGACGATTTTACACAGCCCTTATCATGCCTGGCATACGAGTCTTAAACAACACTCGTGATCCAATCCGTTATGCCGTTGGCATTACTCGTGCTGCGGACGCTGCCAACAGCCAATACAACGTACTCGATGCCTGGGCTCTATCAAATGAATTCGAACGCGTGGGAGAAGGAGCAACCGTGTATGTGATCAAGGGCGACCTTGCGGCCCAGAATGATTTCGAGCCGGAGACTCATTTCGTTCCTTTGACCCGCATTCTGGTCATAAACTAGGTGTTCAGCAGCACAGTCTCCAAATTAGTAGCCCTTCTCTACAAGGCATTCAATTGTCTAAACTTCTGATGTTCAAATATTATGATTTCGTATCTGGCCAGATTACAAGTCATCTACTTGTTCTTGAGGGCCATTGCTACGCATGGCAGTATGAATCTTTTTTCTTTATAATAAATTTATTGAAAAAGCCATATAATATTTCATGTCCATTACTCAAAAAGTTCCAAAGTTCTAATCACCAAATCCATCGTTATGGCCAGAATGCCCACTCCAGCATAAGTTATAATTATATTATATCAGATTTTGAGGAGGAGGGTCAACCCTCCTCCTCAGGTTTGTGATTAAGTACTCGAGTAGGTACATGTATATAATTTATAAATGAAAAATTACGAGTCCTATTATTGATCTGGAGCGGTCAGTGTGTACGCTCAACGAGCCGGCAAGCGCCGCTTTTTTATTTTTAGATATCCGTTCCCCTTCGGTAAGTCAACCGTTCTGCTCGTTCACATTGTCCTCTGGCGTCCTTTCTTCCCTCCTTGCCCCCTCGTCCTTTCTTACTATCACGCCGCAGTCCATAAAATTTGAGTGTTGGTAAGTTCTTTCACTGCTGTCACCTCTCAATTTGCTAATTGATTTTGTTTTTCCCTGCACAGCCTTAGTGATTCTGTATGCAGAACCTCAGTCCTGCCCTCCGCTCCGCTAGTACAGGTGCTACGATTTTCTTGCGTCCTCGCCGCCCCATCCTTCATTCCCCCGCACCCATCCAGTTTGTTCCTAGGGTCCAAATGCTGCCACGGCGCTCATCACGGTCCCCCAGTGCCCACCATTGCACCTCTTCTCTCCTCACCGCATTTTGATCCACTCACTTGTCGCTCACCTGGCTAACGTTGGCCTGCATGCTACCTGTTACGTCGCCGCTTGCGCCTTTCTACCGCACGGTTTCCACAACTCCAACCACCTATTCTTGCCAACAAAGTAAGTCTTCCTACGACTAAGTACATTTGACGATTGTCCAATGTTTACAATTTCCGCAGCATCTCTGGCTCCTGTCGTTGTGTCTCATCCATACCTTTTTGCACATCGTCACCCCTCAGCCCTCCATTCCGAACGAGCAGCGGTTGACATTTCACGTCGTGCTACACTGACACAACCCACGCTCAACCGTTTGCTCTTAAATACTTACTTTCCCTTCATATCCTACTTAACGCCGACATCCACTCCGCTGTGCCAGCACCCGACTTGCATGCCCCTGCATGGACACCCTAGGATCGCAAGGATGGTGTTTGCCACCTGGATAACGACCCAAAGACTTGGGAGAAACGTCGTGGGAGGTGACCAGGCCCGAAGCGCCGTTCGGCGTAACTCTCAGGTGAGCTCAGCTTCCTATTTATATCAAACGCTTACTTAGTTCGTCTCTAGCAGTCCAACAAACCATCAAAACCCGACGTTCCGCCACCAAAGCGTCATTGGACAAAGTCTCAGCAAGCCACGGCTGACATCGCCGACCTCACGCTCCTGCGCACTGCTTTTGATGGGAACCAGGCAGTTGTACGCCAGTGCCAACTCACTCAGTAGCTGGAGTAAGGGGCGGAGAAGGCAGGAAGGGCGGGCTGGTGAGGAGGATGGTTGCAGAGGCAAATATTAGGAAGGTGGGCACGATTAGAGGTGGAGGAGACGCGCCGAGTCGATGCCGTTGGCCAACGGATGGACAGCGGTCTCAACTACGTCTTGGATCAGTACATAAGTATGTATGTGCACTGCAGTAAGTTACTTACCCTATAATATATTTATTACTATATTGACAGTGGAGGTGGAGAAAAAGAAAGTCAAGGGGGTTCCGGGATCAGAATGCCGGACCGGACGCTGGTTGGTTGGTTGCCGCCTGGGGCTTGAAAAAAAAAATATGGACATCATCAAAAATTTTGCCCTTGGAGGCCCATTTTAGCACTAATGATAATTGAAGTTCAATTATATACTGCAGGGGACTCTAAAGCAGATAAATATGTGAATGAAGAGTGAAATATATTACCAATATTACCCCTAACTGATCCATGCGACTTGTGCAGGCTGGAAAAATTTGTCTGTGGCCTGTCTTGACACAAAATGGCATCCATGGAAGAGGTAAGTATAAAGTAACAGTTTAATCTCATGTGTGTGGAACTTGAACAAGCACCCCAAAATACACTTGTTGGTCATCATGGGGAGGCATGCGCCTTCGCAGTTGATCAAATGACATCATAATTACCTTATATAGAAGTGTTCCTGAATCACGTGGGTGGTTGGTCCAGCAAAACCTAGCAAGATAAAAAATTCGACCCTGGGTGTTCCATTAAATTTTTGGAACCCCCTTGAAGAAAGTGGAAATGAACTCATACATGCCATGCAATGCACTGGCCCACAAGCTAAGTATCCTGAGAGCCCCTCACCCTACCACTTTACCTTTGTGTGGTTGATGCACTGGGGGTAAAATCACCCTTTTTGTGCTCGACGTGTTGGTGATAGGCCCGGTCCACCTTCCCGTGACTTCACATGTTCATAGTGGGCTTACTTGACATCGTTCAGCACTATGCATCGTCGTTGGGGCGTCGCTTGGCCCTGCTCGCCATTGGGCCCGGCTTGCTGTCGTCGCTGGGCCCACTTGTTGTTCAGCGCTATGCGTCGTCGTTGGGTTGTCACTCAGCCCATACTCGTTGTCGTTGGTGGGCCTATTCATCGCCGTTGGGTCGCGGTCAGGGCCTACTCATCGTCATTGGAACGTTGCCGGACCCTACTCATTTTCATTGGGTCTTGTCGTTGCTACAAATCTTTTATTTATACAAGCTCATCTTTTAAACCCAGCCTCCCGCAATGTGCTCAACATTCCATTGCCTGGGAATCTTTGGTCATCCCTCTTCCTAGCTGTGCTGTAAAGCTCATAACCGCCATTGTTGTCGTTCGCTGCCCATCCTCCATCCCCTCAGTGTGCGTGATTGTAGTGGCATCTCGCTGACCGTGGAGATACGACTTGTGGTTTGTGACGGCGGCGGGGAATTTTTCGGGAATGGAATTGAGGTCCGGCTGTGGGGGGTAATGGAGATGGGCAAGAGGGGCTTAGGCTAATAAGTAATGCCGTAAGTATCGATCTTGTATCGGCGAAGGAGTGTTAACGTACCAAAACATTGTCTTCTCAGCCCACCCACACCTCTTGTCATCGCTACTGTGGGCCTTGTTGTTGCCTTGTTGGCGGTGGAGCTCAGAGGTAGCCGATAGGCCGCAGCAGCGGCGACCCCAGTGATAAGGTGGAGGTGGCAGGGCCGCGGAAACCATGTTGACAGCGGTGAAGGTTATTGTAGCACCTGTAACTGCTACCCTCAAGCCTTCAAACAGGGGTTTGGCCCACCATACATGATCAATGTATATGATAATGGGACAAACCCCACCAGCCAAAAAAACAGTGAAAATAGGGTATTTGCCAGGGAGCCAGGGCTCGTTAGGATGACAAATAGGGTCTCCTGGGTGAGCGGGTATGGTATTGGATATGCCGAGGGTGCTGGATGGGAGGGCGGGGGTGTGTGGTAGGGCGGGGCTGTTGGGTAGGGATAGGGGGCACCAGTAAA
>Ga0307513_10004832_pt1 | contig 17888 bp, 16 predicted proteins | sample 15_EM_MG_FD_202174 | JGI IMG/M metagenome (GOLD analysis project Ga0307513, IMG submission 202174) | Populus trichocarpa ectomycorrhiza microbial communities from riparian zone in the Pacific Northwest, United States - 15_EM | ecosystem: Host-associated > Plants > Roots > Unclassified | place... | reverse complement strand
GATCTCGATGCCATGCCGGTAGACGAACACCCGCTTGGCCTCGGCAACGAGGGCCTGCGCGAACGCGCGCATGAATGCCATGACGCGTTCACTCATGCCTCGTCCACCTGCACCAGCTTCAAACGGCCGGAGACGCCGCTGCGTATCGACACCTGCGACTTGCGACGCCCGAAGTGTTGGGCCACCAGCGCCACCAGTTCCTCGTTGGCACGGCCATCGATGGGCGGTGACTTGAGCTGCGCGAGCCAGGTGCCGTCAGGCAGCTCGTCGAACGCACGGGTGCGGGCATTGGGTTTCACTTTCACCTGCAGGGTCAGCTTGTCGCTCGTCGGACTGCGGGTTGTCATGGAACGGCGTTCGTTCGTCCGCAGCGCAGAGAGGATGCAATACAGCGAGGGAGCAGTGCGATGACTCGGCTGGGGGTCATGAGATGCAACTGGGGTTGGAATCGATTACCCCACATTTGGCATGCTCCGGCAAGCCGCCGCTCACGCTCGCGCCGTGTGTCGCCAAGCGCCGCGGCCAAAAAAACGCCCGACCGGTAAGGTCGGGCCAACGCTCTGACATCGAGCCGGCGTCAAGTGAGTGGGCTCACCGCAGCGCAGGCTCCGCGCTGGCCGGTGCTGGAGACACCTGCCGGCGCGACTCGGGCTCCGCCGGATGACTGGGAATTGCGCGGTCCCCCGACCGCGGCAAGACCCTCCGGCGAAGCGACCCGGAGCTCATCACCACCAGGCTTCGGCCTGGAGCCCGATCGAGGTTCCCGCTTTCTTGTCACCGAAGACGGCCTTGGTGTTGCCGGCGAGGTTGAGGCGGGCAGCCTCGTTCCACACGGCATGCGTCACGAACAGGCGCACGGTGGGGCGCGAACCGGCCTCGTTGCCCGCCGAAGCGGCAAGCGCCGCGGTGAACTTGGTCATGTTGAGCTTGTCCGAGCCGTCTTCGGGCTTGACCTGGTCGTGACCCGCTTCGACCAGGAAGCGGAACGGCCCGGACAGCCAGGTGTCGGCACGCGCACCGATGGTGAACCACTTGTTGCCGGCGCTGGCTGCACGTTTCGCGACGCGGTATTCGGTGATGAAGTCCACTGCCGTGGCGCCGAAGTTGGCGCCTTGCTGGAACACGACGCGGGTGTTCTTGGCTTCGCCTTGCTTGTCGTGCTTCACGCCAATCAGCGTGCTGCCGCCCAGGATGACGCCATTCAGAGTCTGGTACGCGCCCACGGCCAGCCCGCTGGGCTGGGACGCCGGTGCGATCGCCGTTCCGGTCGACTGGTCGTCGCTCTTCAGCTGCTTGGACGGCGTCACGTAGATCGCCAGTTCTCCGTTCGGCATGTCCTTGATGCCGGTCATGCGGATGGGCAGCGCGAAGCGGTTGTTGGTGACGGACGTTCCCTCTGGATCCAGCGGGTCGCGCACGCCGTAGTTCGGGTCCATCATGAAGGCGACGCTGAGCTTGCCGATGCCCAGGTCCATGTCTTCGATGCCACCGCCGTTGCCGTCGTTGTTCTCCAGGAACTGGTCGTTGATGCCGGTCTGCAGGCGGTTGTAGAAACGGCGACCGGCCCAGACCTTGCCGTTGGCCAACTGCGAGATCTTGTCGCCATAGGCGTAGATCTGGCCGAAGCGGGTGGTCAGCGTGTCCGGCCCGGTGCCGAGGTCGCGCGCGACACCGGCCGAGTCGAGGTAGGCCCCCTGGCCGGCATCCCAGGACTTGTAGACGCTGGGCATCACGCGAACGTGCCAGTCGGATCCTTCGTATTCCGACAGCTTGGCATCGAAGGTGGGCTCCACCACGTAATCGCACTCGTTGCCGAGGCGGTACTTGGTATCGGCACCGGCGAGGCCGAAGCAGACCTGGTTGCCGCCGCGGGCGTTGATGCCGACGCCGGCGCGCATGTAGCCGGAAAACTCGATCGGGGGAGGTGCTGCCGATACGGTGCTAGCAGCGCCGGCAAGCGTCATGGCGATGATCAGAGGGTTCTTTTTCATGGGTGTCTCCTGTCTCCTTGTGGTGGGTCGTTCGCCTGAGTGGCGGCTTTCGGCCTGAAATACGGGCCAAAACGGTGGCGCTGGGGCGCGTATCGGGGGCTGGGTGTTGGGCTTCGGCTCAAAACCAGCGCGGCGCGCGTGCCGCCCCTCTCCTTGTTTTTCTTATGCCTGTCGTCGAAACGCCATGACATCGATTTCACGGCGCTTGCTCTATGTAACGCAGGTCAAGGACGCAGACATACGACTTGTCTTCATCCTGTTTGCCAATGAGATTGATTTCTCTATGGGTAGTCAGCGGCCATAAACTGCGTAGGCAGTAACTAAGTTACTTATGAAATCGATTTCATGACGTTCGTATTTCAGCGTCCGGCCCCAAAGGTGTCAACACCGAAAACCCCGATCCACTGCAAATCTAGGGAAACCACGGGGAGACCGATGCCAACATCATCAGACACAACCCGAACGAGCGGCGCAACGGTTGCACGCATCAGACGAGAGATGTGAAAACGTTATCATCGTCGCGTGGCCATGCAGAATCATGGCCGCCCCGCCGAACGCCCTTCATCCCACCCGTGACCGCTTCCGACGACCCTTTCCGAGACACCCCAGCCTTGCCGGACGCGGTGACTTTGTTGGATGTGGCGCGTGAAGCCAAGGTGTCGCCCAGCACGGTCTCTCGCATCCTCAACGGCACCGCGCGTGTGGCCTCCGAGAAGCGCACCGCGGTCGAGAACGCGATCCGCAAGCTCGACTTCAAGCCCAACCTCTTCGCCCGCAGCCTGAAGACCGGCACCACCATGACAGTGGGCGTGCTGACGCAAGACATCGAAAGCCCGTTCTTCAACCGCGCGATGCGCGGCATCGAAGAGGGCCTGACCGGCAGCGGCTACGCGCCCATCATCGTGAGCGGCCACTGGAACGCGACAGAAGAAGCCGAGCGCATCCGCCTGCTGCTGGCGCGCCGCATCGACGGCTTGGTGATCCTCACCGGCCACCTCGAAGACGCACAGATCGTCGAGTTCGCGCGCCACCAGCCGATCGTGGTGACCGGGCGCGAGCTCAGTGCGCCCAACGTGCGCGCCCGCAAGCTGGATCACGAGCACGGCGGCTACCTCGCCACGCGCCACCTGATCCAGCTCGGCCATAAGCGCATCGCTCACATCGCCGGCCCCAAGGACCACAGCGACGCCACCGAGCGCCTGGCCGGCTACCTGAGAGCGCATCGTGAGGCCGGTCTCAACGTCACACCGGAGCTCACGGTGCAAGGCGACTTCCTGGAAAGCGGCGGCCTCCTGGCGATGAACCGGCTGCTCGACATGGGACACCCCTTCACGGCCGTGTTCTCCGCCAACGACCAGACGGCCTTCGGCGCACGCGTGGCCATGTACCGCCGCGGCATCCGCGTGCCCGACGATCTGTCCATGGTAGGAGTCGACGACCTGCCCGCTGCGGCCTACCTGACGCCGCCTTTCACCACAGTGCGCCAGCCGATCTACGAGATGGGCCTCTTCGCAGCACATGCACTGCTGAACATGCTCGGGCACCCCAGCGAAGAGATCGTGTTGCCACCGCTAGAACTCATCGTGCGAGAGACAACCCGACGCGTTTGATGGTGTTCGACTGAGCGAGAGCAGCGAAGCGCGCGACAGATCAAGCAACGCCAGCGGAACCGGCTTTGCCGGGCCGCCAGGCGGCGCCCCCTGGGGGCAGGAGCGCAGCGACTGGGGGGCTAACCTCTTACAGCGGCGTCTTCAATTTGCTGCTGCACTTTTCTTGCGCCCCGCAGAACCAGCGTTTGATCAAGCATGGCCTGCGGTGCCACGGCCTGGGCCACTTCGTCGAGCGTGGCGGGGTCGGTCATCAGCGCATTGGCCAGGGCCGAGAGCGCGCAGATCGAGCGGCGCGGCGCCTGGGCCGGCAACTGGCGCAGCGCGTTCACGCGCACGTGGTGGCGCACGCTGGCCACCGCCGCCGCGCCGAGGCCCCAGCTTTCGCACAGCGTGGCGCCCAATGCGTCATGGCTGACGCCGAAGGCCTCGTATTCGCGTTCCACCAGATCGCTGTCGTTGATGGAGGCCTGCAGCATGGGCCGGTAGATGTCGGGCGCATGCTTGAACAGCACGGCCTTGCCGCATTCCTCGAACAGGCCGGCCGAGTGGGCGCCCCAGGGATCGACGCTCAGTGCCTGGCCGATGCGGCCCATCAGCAGCCCGCGCACGCTGGCACGTTGCCACACGGCCTCGAGTTCGGGCGATGCGGGGAAGACCGCACGCAAGCCATATTCGAAGGTCACCGCCGCCACCTCGCGAGTGCCGAGGTACATCACGGCCTGCTGCACGCTTTGCACGCGGCCCTTCAGGCCGTAGAGCGACGAGTTCACCGCCTTCATGACCGCAGCGGCCAGCGACATGTCGGATTCGACCAGCCGGCCCAGGGTCGGCAGGTCCACATCGTCTTCGGCCAACAGCAATGAGAGCTTGACCAGCACCTCGGGCTGGGCAGGCACGTCGATGTTCAACGAGCGGAGTTTCGGGTCGACAGGCATGGCAGTGTCCGTGAAAGTCAGAGTCAGTACTTCAAAGAACATGCTACCCAGCGGCAGCCCTGTTGATCAGTCGAACAGGTTCCCATATCCGGGCCTGTCAAACGCTTCGGAAACCACTGACGCGCTTCCGAACACGGATTCTTATACTGGCGTTTTCCAGGGAAAACAAGGTCGGCCCCATGACCGTCAAGCTCGCCAAAAGCGAACAAACGCTTCAAGCCATCGTGCGAACGGCCCTGCAGCTCGCCGTCGTGGAAGGGCTGCATGCCGTGACGCTGGGAGAAGTGGCCAAGCGCATGGACATCAGCAAGAGTGGTGTTTTCGCCCGCGTCGGCTCGCTGGAAGCGCTGCAGCACAAGGTGATCGTCGAATACGGCCGCATCTTCGCGGACAACGTGTTCCTGCCGGCCCTGAGCGAGCCGCGCGGCTTGCCGCGGCTGAACGCCATCATGCGCTTGTGGATCGGCCGAGGCACGGGCGAGAACGCGATGGCCGGCGGCCTGCACACCGCCGCTGCCTTCGACCTCGACCACGTGGAGAGCGCGTTGCGCGACCTGCTGCTCGAATCGGTGATGAATTGGCGCGCTCAGCTCAAGCGCACCATCGTGCAGTGCATCGACGAAGGCCACCTGCGGCCCGACACCGACCCGACGCAGCTGACGTTCGAGATCAATGCGCTGATGATCGGCTTCCTGCACGACGCACGCTTCGTGCGCGACCCGCGGGCCCATGAGCGGGCGGCTGAAGCGTACGAGCGCCTGATCACCACTTACCGCAGCCTCAGCCACGCGGTCTGATGCGCGGCTGCGCGACCGCTATCGGGTCAGCGCGTCCCACCCCGTCTTGGCGATCAGCGCCGCCACGACACCGATGAACACCACGCGCACGAAGCCCGCTCCGTGCTTCAGCGCGAGCCGGGTGCCGAGCAGGCTGCCCGCCACGTTCGCCACGGCCATCACCGCGGCGATGTGCCACCACACGTGGCCGGTGAAGGCGAACAGCGCCAGCGCCGCCGCGTTGGTGGCGGTGTTCAGCAGCTTCGCGCTCGCACTGGCGTTGAGGAAGTCGTAGCCGAGCAGGCGCACGAAAAGGAACACGAAGAAGCTGCCGGTGCCGGGACCGAAGAAGCCGTCGTAGAAACCGATCACCAGGCCGACGCCGCTCGCGACCAGCGCTTCGGCGCGGCCACTGAAGCGCGGCTCGTGTGTGCGGCCAAGGTCTTTGCGCGCGAGGGTGTAGACCAGCACGGCCAGCAGCACGAAGGGCAGGGCGCGGCGCAAGCCGTTCGCGCTGATGAGCGTCACCGTCCATGCACCGGCCAAGCTGCCGATGAGCGCTGCGGCGGCGGCCGGCAATAAGGCCGCCCAACGCATGGAGACTTTCCGCGCGAACTGCGCTGTCGACCAGCCCGTGCCCCAGATCGCAGCACCTTTGTTGGTGCCGAGCAGGGTGGCGGGCAATGCACTGGGAAAGACGCTGAACAGCGCAGGCACCAGAACCAGACCGCCTCCGCCGACGATGGCATCGATGAATCCGGCGAACAGCGAGGCCAGGGTGACGGTGAGCAGGTCCAGGAGCGGATTCCAGAAAAATACAAAGGGCGTCAGGATCACCCTGACGCCCTTGGATTTTGTCATCGGCGTCGGCACTTCTTGGGTGCCGGGCCTTTGTTTGGCGACCTTCGAGCTTGCGCTGTCGGCTGCCTTGAATATGTCTCCTCAGACCCCCCGCCAGAGCCCGGCACGTTGCGGTGCCAGCCGCGAGTGGGCGGACTTTAGGACGCCTGCCCCATGCACACACTAGGGGTTTTCCTGCGCCAAGTTGGGGCCTGGCCCCGAGTTCACCGCCCGGTTGTTGGCAGCGTGATGCGAATCCGTGTGCCTCGTGCCGGGGCGCTGATCACGTCCACGCGCCCGCCATGCAGTTCGACGATGCGCTTGACGATGGCCAAGCCCAGCCCCTTGCCGCCCTCGCCGGTGGCCGGCGCCACGGTATGGCGCGCTTGGTAGAAGCGGTCGAACAGGTGGGGCTGATCGGCAGAGGCAATGCCGGGGCCGGTGTCGCTCACGCTCACCACCATCTCGTTCTCGGTCTCTTCGGCCTGCACCGTGATGCGGCTGCCGGGGCCACAGAATTTGAGTGCGTTGTCGACCAGGTTGGCCACGGCCCGCTCGAAAAGCTCCACGTCGACGATGGCCGCCACCGGCTGCTCGCTGTGCAAGGCTTCGAGCTCGACGCCCTGTTGCGCGGCCCGTTCGGCAAAGCGCGCGGCGATGTCGGCCAGCAGCTCCTGCAGGTCCACCTGCTCGGTGCGCAGCCTGAAGGCGGGCTCGTCGAGCGTGGCCAGGTCGCCGAGCGACTGCACCATGCGCGCGGCGTTGCGGGTGTTGCGCAGTGCCACCTCGGCGAGGCGGTGGTCGTCGTCGCGGGCCGGGTCGCCGGCCCAGCGCGCTTGCAAGGTCTCGAGGCAGGCGGTCGTGGCGGTCAGCGGCGAACGCAGGTCGTGCGACAGGTTGCTCACCGCTTCACGGCGGAAGTGATCGAGCCGGCGCAAGGCGTCCCACTGCGTGCGCAGCGTGGTGAGCATCGCGTCAAAAGCGCGTGCGAGCTGGCCGAACTCGTCGCGCGTGGCCGCGGGCAGCAGCGGCTGCGCCTGCGCGGCACCTTCGTGCAAGCCTTGTTCGGACAAAGCCGCCACGGCTTGCGTGAGACGCTGCAAGGGCCGCGTGACCGAGGCGATCACCAGGGCTGCGAGCAAGGTCGTCAGCGCCATGATGGCAGCGATCAGGCTCATGGCCGGGCGGCCGAAACTCGCACGCAGCACCTGCCAGCGGCTGGCTGGCAGGCCCTCCTTGTGGCACACGAGGTAAAGGTAGCCAGCGATCTCGCCGGCGCGGATGGTCGGGCGGCCGATGGGCTTGGCAGTGATGACGGCATCGGCATCCATGCGCTCGGGGTCGTCGCCCATCACGTACGACATGCCGGGCGATGCGGCCTGCCTCACCGGCCCCATCGCGACCTTGAAGCCGGGTGGCAATTTCACCGAGCCGGTGGTCGCGAGCACGGTGCCGTCGGTGTCGAGCAGGTAGAGCTGGGTGTCGGGCTCGAACAGCACCAGGTTCTTCAGGAAGACGTTGAAATCGTCCGGGTAGCGCTCGTGCATGTCGAACAGGTTGTCGTACATGCTGACCACGCGCGTCAGGAAGGTGGACGCTCGCTGGTAGGTGGTCTCGTGCTCGAAGCGCTGGAAGGCGAAGACCACGGTGGCGAGAACGGCCAGGGCGGTGACGAAGCCGGTGGCAAAGATCGTCAGAGCGATCTTGAGACGGACGCTCATCTATCGACGGCGGTGATCGAAGCGGCGGGCCGAGCGCCGGGCCGCTCCCAAGCCGGCCCGCCTCCCCCCGGGGGATCGCCCAACGTACCCGTTGGGCGAGGGGTTGTCATCCTCACAGCGGAGCTTCCCGCATCTTGTAGCCTGCGCCACGCACCGTGAGGATCAACTGCGGCCGCATCGGGTCGGCCTCGAGCTTGGCGCGCAGGCGGTTGATGTGCGTCGTCACCGTGTGTTCGTAGCCGTCGTGCGTGTAGCCCCACACCGCGTTCAGCAACTGCGCTCGCGAAAACACATGCCCTGGGTGACTGGCGAAGTGCAGCAGCAGGTCGAACTCGAGCGCGGTGAAGTCGAGCGCCTCGCCGCGGTAACGCACCTGGCGTTTGGTGGGCAGAATTTCCAGGTCGCCGTTGCGCAGCGCGCCCGGCTGGGCCTGCACGTTGGCCTGCGCGGCGCGCAGCAGGTCGGCTCGCCGCAGCAGCGCCTTCACGCGGGCGAGCAGTTCGGCCAGCGAGAAGGGCTTGGTCAGGTAGTCGTCGGCACCCAGCTCCAGCCCGAGCACGCGGTCGAGCTCGGTAGCCTTGGCGGTGAGCATCAGGATCGGTGTGTTGCGCCCGCGGGCGCGCAGGGCCTTGCAGACCTCCAGCCCGTCCAGCCCCGGCATCATCAGGTCGAGGATCAAGAGGTCGCTGGCCTGTTCGTTCTGGCTCGCCAGCGCAGCGCTGCCGTCGTTGACGGTCGTGACCTCGTACCCGGCGTTGCGCAGGTTGAGCGCAATCAGCTCGCGGATGTCGGTCTGGTCTTCGGCAACGAGGATGGCGGCGGGCATGCAGGAATTGTCGCGGCTGGCCGCTGCTTCTTACGCAAATGTGATCTTCCTGTGATGTTCGGCGAGGCTCGTGCGAGGTGCGGCCGCGACAGTCTCCCTACCGAATCGCACACCGGAGACGCCCCATGACCGCCACCGCAACCAGCTTCAGCCCCTCCCCAACTTTCATGCCCGTCGCCTGGCATGAGATGGTCTCGCACCGCGGCTACCTGGTGCGCTTTGCCCAGCGCAAGCTGCACGACCCGATGCTGGCCGAAGACGTGGTGCACGACGTCTTCGAGGCGGTGATCTCGGGCCGTGCCGCCTTCGCCGGCCGGGCCGCGCTGCGCTCCTGGCTCACGGCCATCCTGAAGCACAAGATCGTCGACCTGGTGCGCAGCCGCGTGGGCCTGGACAGCCTGGACGAGCAGGCGCTCGACGATGCCACGCTCGCGATGGAATGCCCGCAGCCGCAGCCCGACGAAGTGGCCGAGCAACGCCAGCAACTGAGGCGCGTGCTGGAGCAGATCGACGCGTTGCCTACCGGCCTGCGTGACGTGATGCGGCTGCGTGTGCTGCAAGACCAGCCGACCGACGCCGTGTGCGACGCGCTGTCGATCAGCGAAGACAACCTTTTCGTGCGCCTGCACCGGGCACGCAAGCAGCTGATGTCCTGATGCCTCGGGCGGGCATCGTCCGCCTCGCACGGGCATGCCGATTGCGACGGGTATCCTTCGTCGCGATTTCACAACGAGGCATGCCATGTCCACAACCATTCCCGCCACGCTGATCCCCGGCGACGGCATCGGGCCCGAGATCGTCGACGCCACCCTGGCCGTGCTCGACGCGGTCGGCGCGCCCTTCGAATGGGACCGCCAGATCGCCGGGCTCGGCGGTGTCGAAGTCGCCGGCGACCCGCTGCCGCCAGCCACGTTGGCGAGCATCCGCCGCACGCGCCTCGCGCTCAAGGGTCCGCTGGAAACGCCTTCGGGCGGCGGTTACCGCTCGTCGAACGTGCGCCTGCGCGAAGAATTCCAGCTCTACGCCAACCTGCGCCCGGCGCGCACCATCGTGCCCGGCGGGCGCTACGACAACATCGACCTGGTGATCGTGCGCGAGAACCTCGAAGGCCTGTACATCGGGCACGAACACTACATCCAGATCGACAACGACCCGCACGCCGTGGCCATGGCCACCGGCATCAACACGCGGCAAGGCAGCCGCCGCCTGCTCGAGTTCGCGTTCGAGCATGCCATCGCCACCGGCCGCAAGAAGGTGACGCTGGTGCACAAGGCCAACATCATGAAAGCGCTGACCGGCATCTTCCTGGAGACCGGGCTCGACGTGTACGAGAAGAAGTACAAGGGCCGCATCGCGCTCGAGACCGTGATCGTCGACGCCTGCGCGATGAAGCTGGTGCTCAACCCGTATCAGTTCGACGTGATCGTGACGACCAACCTGTTCGGCGACATCCTGTCCGACCTGGTGGCCGGCCTGGTGGGCGGCTTGGGCATGGCGCCCGGCGCCAACATCGGCGCCGACGCGGCGATCTTCGAGGCCGTGCACGGCTCGGCCCCCGACATCGCGGGCAAAGGTTTGGCCAATCCGACCGCCTTGCTGCTGGCCGCCGCGATGATGCTCGACCACGTGAAGCTGCACGACAAGGCGCAGCGCGTGCGCCAAGCCATCGACGACACGCTCAACATCGACAACGTGCGCACCGGCGACTTGGGCGGCAAAGCCAGCACCGCCGAGTACACCCGCGCTCTGGTCAAGCGAGCCGCTGGCTGAGCAAGGGGGTCGGCTCGGGTCTGCGCTCGGATCGGGTCAGCCAGGCCTGCGCGTCGTCGGCCGTCAGCGGCGAGGCATAGAGCGCGCCTTGCAGCACGTGGCAGCCGGCCTGTCGGGCGGCTTCGGCCTGGGCTTCGGTCTCGACGCCTTCGGCCACCACGTCGAGCCGCAGCACCGCGGCCAGCGTGCAGATGGCCTTGACCACCGCAGCTGCGTCCGGCGTCGGCAGCGGCTCGATCAGCGTGCGGTCGATCTTCACCGTGCTGATCGGCAGGCTGCGCAACAGGTTGAGTGACGAGAAGCCGGTGCCGAAGTCGTCGAGCGCGACTTCGATGCCATGGGCACGCAGTTCCTGAATTTGCTGACGCGCCTGCTCGAGGTGGGTGACGGCCGCGCTTTCGGTGATCTCGAGCGTGAGCAGCGTCGGCGGCACCTCGTACTGGCGCAGCGTGTTGGCCACCATGTCGGGAAAGCTGGGGTCGAGCAGCTGCAGCGGCGACACGTTCACCGCCACCGGCACCGTGATTCCCGAGGCCATGCACCAGCGGGCCTGCTGCTGGCAGGCCTGCGCCAGGATCAACCGGCCCAGCGGCACGATCAGGCCGGTGCGTTCGGCGGCAGGAATGAACTCATTGGGGCCGATGCGGCCGAGACCCGGGCGGTCCCAGCGCACCAGCGCTTCGAAGCCCACCAGTTCGCCGCTGCCCGCGTCGACCTTGGGTTGGTAGAACAGCACGAACTCGTCCTTGCTGACGCCGGCGCGCAAGGCCTGTTCGGCGTCCAGCACCACGCCCGAGCCGCGCTCGAAGCGCTCTTGCGCAAACTGCAGCGAGGTGCCGGGCGTGGCCTTGGCCTGGTGCATCGCGGCATTGGCTGCGCGCAGCAGGGCCTCGGGGTCGCGCGAGGTGGTGGGGTAGAGCGCAGCGCCCATCGAGACGTCGAGAAAGAATTCGTGGCCCGGCACCGGCAATGAGCGCGACAGGCGCTTGCGCACGCGCTGCAGCAGGGTTTCGACGCTGGCTTCATCGTATGCATCTCGCGCCAGCAGCGCGAACTCGTCTTCGCCCAGGCGCATCACCTCGGCCTCGCCGTTCAAGGACCGCTGCAGCGTGGTGGCCAGGGCGCGCAAGACCTCGTCGCCGACCGACGGCCCGTGCGCTTCGTTGAAGAGCTTGAAGCGGTCGACATCGAGCAGCACCAGCGCAAACGAGCTGTCGGGCACGGCGCAGAGCTCGCGCAGGCGCTGCAGCAGCGCGCTGCGGTTGGGCAGGCCGGTGAGCTCGTCGTGCGTGGCCTGATGCAGCAGGGCCTGGGTGGCGTTGTGCTGCGCCGTCTCGTCGGTCACCACCACCTGCTCGGCAGGCTGGCCGTCCCAATCGATGCGCCAGGCGGTGAAGCGCAGCTGGATCGGCGTGCCGTCGAAGCGGTAGCGCAGGCCGTCCCAGCTGGCCTGCACCAGCTCGCCCGAGATGATGCGGCGGTGCCGCTCGCGCGCCAACGCGCGTTCGCTTTCGGGCATGGTGGCCTCGCGCCACAGTGTGCTCACCTCGGTCAGCGACGAGAGGCCATAGATGCGCAGCAAGGCCGGGTTGGCATAGGCGAGTTCTTCACCCAGCACCACGGCCACGCCCTGGTGCGAGCGTTCGGTGAGCTGCTGGAAGCGGTCGCGCAGACGGCGTGACTCGTCGGCCGAGCGGCTCACCGCGGCATGCAGCAGCGCCAGGCCGAGCGTGAGCCGCAGCACCGCGGCCACGGATGCCTGCACCGCCAGCGCCGTTTCGCCCGCGACCACAAAGGTGAACTGGTTGACGCCGATCAGCACCAGCAGCACGCCGACCAGCCGCTCGGCCGCACCGAACCGCCACAACCAGCCGAGGGCAACGATGCCGGCGGCGATGTGCAGCGAAGCCGCCACCGATTGCGCCAGCAGCGGATGGATCTGCAGCAGCAGCGCGCAGGCTGCCAGCAACGAGACGAAGACCACGGTGTTCTGCAACCGCGTCGGCGCAAATCCAGCCAGGCGTGTCGTGCCCAGCATCACGAGGGACAGGTACAGCGCAGACAACACGACCATGGCGACCGTGCCCAGCGTCTGTGCCACGGCCACCGGGTGCCGCATCAGCACGAAGGCCAGCGGCACGAAAGCCTGCGTGAGGTAGGCCCAGCCGAGATCGCGCGAGAAGCCCTGGCGGCGATCGCGCCACCACGCCAGCAGCAGCGTGAGACCGACGATCAGGTTGACAGCGGTGTTGAAGGCGAGGGCGTAGTTCACGTCCGTCCCTGCCCAGGCGCGCGAAGGGGCGTGATCATTCTCCGGCCAGGATCCAGGCGGCGGCACGCTCCGCGATCATCAGCGTTGGTGCATTGGTGTTGCCGCTGGTGATGGTGGGCATCACGCTCGCGTCGACGACCCGCAGGCCGCGCACGCCGTGCACGCGCAGGCGCGAGTCGACCACCGCGAGCGGGTCGCTCTCGGGCCCCATCTTGGCTGTGCCCACCGGATGGAAGATCGTCGTGCCGATGTCGCCGGCGAGCTTGGCGAGTTCTTCGTCGGTCTGAAACTGCGTGCCGGGCTTCACTTCCTTCGGGGTGTACTTTGCCAACGCCGGCTGGGCCACGATGCGGCGCGTGACGCGCAGCGAATCGGCGGCCACGCGGCGGTCTTCTTCGGTGCTGAGGTAGTTGGCGCGGATGCTCGGCGCATCGGTCGGCGCGGCGCTCTTGATCTGCACCTGACCGCGGCTGGTGGGGTTGAGGTTGCACACGCTGGCGGTGAAGGCGTTGTAGGCATGCAGCGGTTCGCCGAAGGCGTCGAGCGACAGCGGCTGCACGTGGTACTCGAGGTTGGGGTGCGGCTGGTCGGGGCTGCTGCGCGTGAAGGCGCCGAGCTGCGAGGGTGCCATGCTCATCGCGCCGCTGCGCTTGAAAGCGTATTCGAGGCCGATCATCGCCTTGCCCCACAGCGTGTTGGCCTGAGTGTTAAGCGTCTTCACGCCCTGCACGCTGAAGACCGCGCGAATCTGCAGATGGTCTTGCAGGTTGCCGCCCACACCGGGCAGGTGGTGTTGCACCGCGATGCCGTGGTGCTGCAGCAGGCTGCTCGCGCCGATGCCGGAGAGCTGCAGGATCTGTGGCGTGCCCACGGCGCCTGTCGCGAGGATCACTTCGCCGCGGGCCTTCACCTGGATGGGCTCGCCACCGCCTTGCGGCATGACCTCGACGCCGATGGCGCGGCGCTCGGCGCCACCGTCACCGCCGAGCAATACGCGCGAGATGTGCGCGCCCGTCCACACCTGCAGGTTGTCGCGGTGCTCGATGGGCCGCAGAAAGGCCTTGGTCGCGTTCCAGCGGATACCACGGCGTTGAGTCACGTCGAAATAGCCCACGCCTTCGTTGTTGCCGCGGTTGAAGTCGTTGCTGTGCGGGATGCCGGCTTGCTGCGCTGCTTGCGCAAACGCATCGAGCACGTCCCAGCGCAGGCGCTGTTTCTCGACGCGCCATTCGCCGCCTTGGCGCTCGCCCTTGGGGTCGAAGCCGGGTGCGGCGTGAACCTCGTCGGCGCCTTTGTGAAAGTCTTCGTGCTTCATGAAGGCCGGCAGGCACTCGCGCCAGCTCCAGCCATCGTTGCCGAGCGCGCCCCAGTGGTCATAGTCGCGCGCCTGGCCGCGCATGTAGATCATGCCGTTGATGCTGGAGCTGCCGCCCAGCACCTTGCCGCGCGGGTAGCGCAGCTTGCGGCCGTTGAGGCCAGCGTCTTCATCGGTGAAGTACAGCCAGTCGGTGCGCGGGTTGCCGATGCAGTACAGGTAGCCGACCGGGATGTGGATCCACATGTAGTCGTCATTGCCACCTGCCTCGATGAGCAGCACCCGCTTGCTCGGGTCGGCACTGAGCCGGTTGGCCAGCAGGCAGCCGGCGGTGCCGGCACCGCAAATGATGTAGTCGTAGGTCGAGGGGGTCACGGAAGGCCGCTCTGCAGTTCGCCGCAGAGTCTAGCCGTCCGCCCGCCCTCGAAACTGACGCCGGCTTTACGCCGACGGCACCGGCGCGCGCAATAAACCGTACCAGTCGATTCGGCGTGTGAGCGCCATCACGGCAGCGAGCACGACGAACAACAACACCGAGCCGATGACCAGCGCCGTCTGCTCCATCTGCAGCAGTGCATACAAGGCGCCGTACAGACCGGCCACGCCCGCGCCGAACAACGCACCGGCACGCCAGCCACGCAACAGATGCGCCCCATAAAAGGTGAGAAGGCCCACGCACGCGGCGCTGGCCAGCCCGTATGACAGCGCGAACGGCAGGTGCTCCGACAGACTGAGCAACAACAGGAAGAAGATGCTCAGCGCGCAACCCACCAGCAGGTACTGGATCGGGTGCACACGCAGACGGCGCATCACTTCGACCATGCCCACCGCCACGAAGGTCAGCGCGATGAAGAGCGGGCCGTACTTGATGGCCCGATCACTCAGCGAATATGGGTTAACCGGATAGATGAACGACACGTTGAACGATTCGATGCCCTTGCCTTCGGCGGTCTCGCCCGCACCGAGCGAAGCGCCGCGGGCGAAATCGAGCGGGGCGGTGGTGGCCAGCGACGACACCAGCCAGGTGGCGTTGAATCCCTCCGCCCGCACATCACGCGTGACCGGCAGGAAGCGCCCGCCGAACGAAGGGTGCGGCCAGTTCGCTTCGAGCTGAACACGGGTGTCGTCGGCCACCGGGGCCATCGCGAAATCCGATGTGCCCACCAGTTCCAGGTTCACTTCTGCGTGGAGCGGCTGATCGGACTGGCGCATGGCCTCAGGCAGCACGGCGTGAAAGCCGCGCGGGTTGCTGGCGTGCCCGGTGCCGGCCACGACCGGGAGGTTGTCGCTCGCCACCTGCACCCGCGCCAGGCGAATGCCACGGGCATCGCTCACGCTGACCATCAGCACGGGAGCCTGGCAACTCAATCGGCCGCCCGCATGTTCGGCCTGCGGCCGCAAGGAAGCGAGCGGTGCCCACTGCGCCTTGAGCGATGCCTTGGCCGCGTAGGTATTGATCTTGAAGAGGCCCCGGTAGCGCGGCTCCATCATCACCTTGGCCTGCACATCGAGCTGGCGCGGTATGGCGCTGAGGGTGAATTCGCGGCGACCGGTGGTGACCGTGCGGTCCTTGCCTTCGCCGCTGACGGCATCCCACTCTTCGACGCAGCGGCTGTACAGCACCGGCCCGAGCAGCGCCTGACGGCCGGCCTGGCTCTGTTCGACGCTCAACTCGGCCTCCCGGAAGCGCTGCTGGCGTTCACTGGCCAGGTCGCCGATGCGCCAGAGCGCGAACATCAGCAGACAGACGATGACGAGGATGGCGAAGGCTTTGGCAACGAGGGGGTTGGTTTTCATGCGGGCTCCAGGGTTGAAGCGACGCAATGTCGCCCCGGCCCATGAAGCGCGAATGAAGCCTCTGTGAAGTGGCGCGCTACGCGTCGTCCAGCAGCCCCCGTTCGCGCAGCACTTCTTCAGCTGCGAAGAGGCCGTTCAGCGCCGCTGGGAAACCGGCATAGACGGCCATCTGCATGATCACCTCGACCACCTCTTGCGCGCTGCAGCCGACGTTGAGCGCGCCGTGCACGTGCACCTTGAGTTGCGGCCTCGCATTGCCGAGCGCCGTCAGCGCGGCGACCACGGCAATTTCGCGCGACTTCAGGTCGAGGCCCGGGCGGGAATAGATGTCGCCGAACGGGAACTCGATGATGTAGCGCGCGAAGTCGGGGGCGATCTTCGCGAGCGATTCGACGACGCGCGTGCCGGCTTCCCCATCGACTTCTTGCAGCTTGCGCCAGCCGCGCTCATAGCGTTCGTCGTTCCGTTCGTTGGTCATCACGTCATTCATGTCTGTTTCCTGTACCAGTCGAGTTTGTCGCGCAACGCGGCGAGGTGTTCACCCAGGTCGTCGAGCTGAGCCACCAACCACTGTTCGTGCAACTCCAGCAACTGCTGGCGTGCAAGCAAGGTGGTCTCGCCGCGCTCGCGGAGCTGGGCGTAGTGGCGGATCTGCTTGAGCGGCATGCCGGTGCGCTTGAGGCGCAACACGAAAGCCATCCCGGCCACGTCGCTCGAGTCGTAGCGGCGGTGGCCGCTGGCGGCACGCGCGACAGCGTGCAGCACGCCGATTCGCTCGTAGTAGCGCAAGGTGTCAGCCGTGAGGCCGGTGGCCTGGGCCATCTCGGCCACGGTCAGCGATAGGTTGGAAGAAGAAGTCACACCGCGACCTTAAATCTTGGAGTGCACTCCAAGTCAAGTGCCGCGTGGTTCGGCCTTTATCGCACCGTGCTGGCCAGGATCGGGAACAACTTGATCAACCCGTCGGACATCACCTCGACCGCCAGTGCCGCGAGGATCAAGCCCATCAGCCGCGTCATCACGTTGATGCCGGTCTTGCCCAGCACCTTGGCGATGCGCCCGGCCGCGCTGAATGCCAGCCAGACCGACAGGCCGATCGCCACGCCGTAGCCCACTAGAAAGGCGACCTCCCACCAGTGGCGGGTCTTGTCGGCGTAAATCACCATGGTCGAAATGGTGGCCGGGCCGGTGAGCAGCGGAATGGTCAGCGGCACCACGGCGATGCTGTCCCCGGCGTCAACCTTGTCGCGGCCTTCGGTCACGTCTTCCTTGCGGGTCTCGGCCGGCTGGGCGTTCAGCATCTGCAGCGCCGAAATCAGCAGCAAGGTCCCGCCACCGACCTGGAACGAGGCCAGCGAAATGCCGAAGAACTCGATGATCCGCAGCCCCGCCACCGCGCTGACCGCGATCACCACGAAGGCGCTGAACGCTGCCACGCGGATGGTCCGCTGGCGCTGCTGTCGGGTGAAACCCTCGGTGAAATGGATGTAGAAGGGAATTACGCCAATCGGGTTGACGATGGCGAGCAGCGCGACCAGGGGCTTGTAGATGTCCATGGGGCATTTTGCTGGCTCGGGCCGGGCTGCCGCAGATAGCGCAAACCCGGCCGCGAGATTTCCCGCCGGGCAGCGCCCCCGCTTAGGGCACTTTGCTCACCCGAGTGCGGATACATGGAAACCCCGGGGGCAAATCCCATTCCTCTCCCGAAACCTTAAATCGGCCGCCCCGCGGTAAGCCCGCAAACCAAACCTGGTTGTCCCACAGGTGCGCAAAAGTGAGGAAGGGCGCGCTTGTGATCATAGGGATGGCGGGTCTCGGCATGCCCGCATCCAATGCCCTACCTCGAAAACAACACTTTCCACTTTGGCGTATTGCAGGGCTTTCCACTATTTGCACCGCTTTGCTCAATTACTTGATAATGGAATTTCCCGGTATGGATGCAGCGCCTTCGCTTGAATGGTTCAGGATAGGTAAAAGCTCCACATTTGTTCTCTGTCTCTTCAGGAAAGAAAGGCGCTCTCCATGGGCAATAAAC
>Ga0307513_10004831_pt1 | contig 17888 bp, 21 predicted proteins | sample 15_EM_MG_FD_202174 | JGI IMG/M metagenome (GOLD analysis project Ga0307513, IMG submission 202174) | Populus trichocarpa ectomycorrhiza microbial communities from riparian zone in the Pacific Northwest, United States - 15_EM | ecosystem: Host-associated > Plants > Roots > Unclassified | place... | reverse complement strand
GTTTGGCAGCATGGAATTACACTCGTGGTTTCGCCTCTTCTCGGTGCGTTTCTCCCTTGAGCGAACGCAGACGTACATAACGTTGTTTTCTGGAATAGCTCTCATCAAAGATCGTCAGTCCCGTCATGCTCACAGGAGTCTCCCAGCTAATTCATCAGTGCAGAAGTAGCCAGATTGAAGTCACTGAGGGTTGACGCACGAGCGTTGACTTCCGAAACACCTCAAGAAGAAAAAGCCGCGGTTAGCCATTTCTGCTACGCCCTCCTGATCACTACCTACCTTATCTCAGATCATCAAGGACATTCGCTCTGGTATGCCTGTAACACAGAACGCGAGAACCATAAATGACTGTCTTTCTAGGTCATCCGCGATGTAGGCTGCTCTATTGTGAGCTTCACTCCTTCGAATCATACCTTTGGCTCATTTCCGTAGTGACTCCGGAGAAGCTCTGTGGGACAGACTTCAGTAAACATCTTACTATGGTGTATGAACAACGCGAACTGAATCGACTAGTAGTTGACGAGGTAGGTCTGAGCAAAACTCCCGTACCCCTTTCTATCAATTCCGCAGGCACATTGCATTTCTGAGTGGGGGAATGACTTCCGTCCCGAATATCGGCGGTTGGGAGTCTTTCGACAGCGGTTTCCGGATACTCCGATCATGGCACTAACAGCCAGTGCTACACCCTCGTTAGTGAACTTCCATCTCACGTTCGAGTGCACCGTTCAATACCTGTACAGTGTACAAGACGATATCATCACGAATTTGAACCTGTCATTGGAACACCTGCTCAAAGTTGTCCATCCATTCAATCGACAGAACCTCTTCTATGAAGTGAGTCATTCAACTGAGCGAATTATACCGAGCTCAAATCCTGTCCAGGTACGCTACATTTCGAAGCAAGACACCTTGGCCCTCAAAGTCTCCGAGTATATTGAAAGGCTTCATAAGAAACGGGGGATGCCTTCTACAGGAATCGTGTACTGCCGCACACGCCAAACTTGCGACGAGCTCGCCGACTTCCTTCAAGGTAAAGGACTTGGTGCTCGTCCATATCACAGGGGCCTATCGTACGTTGATCTTCTGACGATTGACCCTGCTGTGCTTACCCTAAGCTCTCAGTATGAGTGAGTTAAACCAAACAGCAAAGAAATGGGGTTCCGGTGGGACCGGAGGGTCTGGTGTGGACGTTGTTTGCGCTACCACTGCGTTTGGATTAGGGATTGACAAAGGTGACGTGAGGTGAGTGTCGAATATATTCTTTTGATTACAAGATGCTGAGCCACACTAAAGATATGTTATTCACTACGACCTTCCAAAATCATTTGAAGGTCAATTTATGCATGTAGTGGCAGCAATGTGTTCTGTACTAATTACTTGCTCAGGGTACTATCAAGAAACGGGGCGCGCTGGTCGTGACGAACAAGTGAGTGATGAGTTTGCGATGGATTGTCAGACTGAAGGCTATCCAGCCCGCAAGGTGTATTTTGTATTATTGTGTGTGACCATCCCGAAACCTCAGAGTGCATTCGTCCATATATTTTATAGCAAGGGAAGATGCCGTACGAGTACAGGCCCTGGTTCGACTCTCACATTCAAAGCGAGGGGCCGGACCGAATGCGGTCAAAGCGTGTGAGACGGCAGAAGAGAGCTTGAAAGCAGTAAGTGGTGTATATAACCCCACAGGCAGTGTCTCACACTTCTCAAGCTTGTAAACTTCGCAGAATCAGTCGAGGATTGTCGACATGTTGTGGGTTCCGCACCCCTTTGAACATAGCCTGAGCTCCTTGCTGATCTGGTGCAGATGATATGTCGGTATTTTGGCGAAAACATCGACCCTTCCAACGAAGAGGTTGCAAAGGCGTATTGTGATCTTTATTGTGATGTACGTTCTTCTTATCCGTCTGGTTGACTTTTTAAACCCTTTAGCAGGTGTGCAAAGATCTTCAGAAGACAAGAAAGTCCAAGGGAGCTCTTGTTTCGGAAGACGTAATCAATTCGCAGCGAATCCTACTCACACAAGGTGTTCAGGAAGAGGAAGAGGAAGGTGCTATCGCTGAAATACCTGGCCAAGTATATCCAGGATTTCAATCCGCTGCGAAGACCGCCCGGGAACCCATTGAGGATCATCGATCTGCCTCCCCTGTACCACTGCCATCTCCACTAGCCCGTACCTTGAAGCGCCCTCGAGATGAATACGACGACCCCATTGCTGGCCCTATCCACCCGCTCAAATTACTCAAAACCGAAACCCATATTACGGTCACGCGGCCTCGTCAAGTGTTCAAGGTTCCAAGTACAGTCGGCCCGCGAGTAGCTTCTTCAAGCACTTTGACTGGGACTGGGGTTAAAGAGCGCAAGGTTTTCTATGGGAATATACCCAAGCGGGAGGCTAAGCCGCGAGTTGAAGAGCCGGACGCGGATTTAGAGGCAGATGAGAGAGGTATGACGTCGTATAACAATAGAACCGGCACAGAATTGCGCCGAAGTCGTAAGTTGCCAAGTCGGCGAGTGACCTGCGTAGCTGAATAAGAACACAGCAACGCCCGATGATATGCCGTCTGACAATGAAACACTCGATATTTCTTTCTCTCAGAAGATCCCAGTAAGTTCCCATGACGTTGCACTCCGAGATATGGGCGTTCATTACTCCAGCGAGAAATTCGGGAGGAGGCCATAGTCCTGCTGCGGAAAGCATTATGGAAGGGCTTACGGAGGATGAATAGACTACGAAAAGGGGTGGAAGCTGTACACATTGATGACCCTCGAAGGTCGGTTGTTATGGTGTGCTGGTTGGGATGGCTTCTGACTTTCTCGCTACGCTACTGTAGAGTGGCGTTGACTAACAAGGTTGCGCACAAGATCGAATTGAATGTGTTTGGACTGTGCCGAAGCAAGGAACGTTACATACTCGCGGCGATTGAACAGGAACAGGCAATATGCCTAGTATTCTCTGAGGCGGACGACGAGAGGGCCGTAGCGGTGTGGGACGATACCGAATGTGACGACGAGAACGTCCAGAATGCTCGTGACATCGTCCGGCATCTTCTCCAACTGTGTTCTCGAGCGGCCTGACCCCTTGATCCTCGGGGTGTCTGTATAGACGGGTCAACTGATAAATATTGTTTTCCGTCTCGTCACCGTGCCTACGCGTTTTCAAGTCTGACTAACGCGCGTTGGATTCAGAGTAGTTTCACCGCGGATTTCCCGGGGAGCTTCGGGAGTTCAGCCGGTCATGCCTAGCAACCGATACTGGTACTTAAGTTACTCGAGATGGCTCAGGACCAGCATCCTCAATCCTTTCGCCCTCCTTCCAAGACTGGTTCTTGCTCATCGTCCGCCGTACTCCTCTAGTTGAGAAGTAACGAATTTTAAATATTCTGTAACAACAGGCCTTCTCTTTTCGGCCTTTTTTTAATTCCGCATCTCTCGCTTTCCTGTTCATCATGTTCACCCTTTCGACTCTCCTCCTCGTCTCCTCTGTTTTAGCTGCCCCGCTCCCGTGGAAGCGTGAGGTTCCGCGAGGTTTGTATCTGCTTTCGGGTTCGCCCCCTCGCCGGTGCGTGACTGATGAGTGGTCGCAGAACACTCGCACGAAGCCACTCTCAGAGTCGTACGAGAGTCCCTGAACCTCAATAACCCTGACAAGGTTGTCGACCCCGTTTTCGGTTTGGTCGGAAACACCCAGGCGAACAACGGAAGGGGCAATATCGTTGATCCCGACTGCCTGCAGCAAGCCGTCGCCGACCAAGCGTTCACGAATGCCAAAGCGGTCGGAGATATTAACGGTATGGTCAACGCCCTCATCTTCCGTGCCCTCGAACGGAACACTGGAGCCGTTAGCCAAAAGTCGATCCTTTGTACGTCGATCCAGGCCAAGAACCCTGAGATTGCCGCTCTTGAGCAACACCAAGACCCCGCATCGGATGGAGCTGCCGCCACAAACAAGGCCATCACGATCGAGCTCGCGAAACAGATCAAGTCCGTTGGTGGTGATCCGTTGGATGCAATCAAGTCCGGTACCTTCTCTCCTGGTCATATTGGCGACCCAACCGCTAAGGGAAACACTTGCGATGACGAGAACGACGCACAAAGCTGCATCTTCACTCTTAACTTGCTCGTCCCAGACGTGACTGAGGCGGAAATTCTTGCAGTATGTGGCAGTCTCCTGTGAGGTCCTATATTCTTCCTGATATGGTTCACAGGCCGTGGGAAATGCCGAAATGGGAATGGGAAACAAAGTTGCGGACGAGGTGGCGGCGGCCACGACCACTGAATGCGCTGCAACAGTTACTGTTACGGTCACTGAAGCCCCAGCGACGACTCCCACCGAATGCGCTGCGACAGTTACTGTGACGGTCACTGAACCTCCAGCAGCGGCGACTGCTAATTTCCCTGAGACGAGTGCGGCCACGACCACGGCTGCAAACGATGCCAACGGTCCCAACCTCCAGACCTTCGCTGGTGCCCTTGGAGGCGTCTCGGCGCCGGCTGTCACTCCGGGCGGGCGCAATTTCCAAGTTAAGAATAACGCGTCCTTCCTCGACCTGAACGCTGCTTTGAACCGCAGCTGTGACGTGCAGAAGAACCAGTGCGCAAACGCGGCTAATGCGGATCGTAATGCCGGCTTTAGCGTAGGAGACTGCGAAACGCAGGCGGCTGCTTGCCGTGCGTTGATCCGATGAGGGAGATGCCCATTCTAGTTTTTTTTCTGGTATACATACTACTTGGTTGCAACCGTCTGTTGATACCCGGACTATGCACAGAGACTTGCAATATATGATACCCACGCACGACCACAACAAATGCAGCATTTCTATGGGTATATTTGGATTGAAACCTTTTTGTTTATGATCGCCCTGAGTAGTCAGGTGGACCTGGCGTTGCGTGGGAGCAGACTCGGAGCAAGCCGTCCACCACACTTGAACTGTTCCATATTGACCCAAAAATCGACAAAATCTGACAAAAATCGGTGGAAAGTCAGGAGATAGCAAGAGTTGACAGCACATATCCCTGGTGGAAACCCTGTTTGTTCAGCCATGTCTAGCGCGTTGCACGCCGAGTCGGTACAGGCTCCCTCCATCGTCCTTCCTTCGCCACGCACTGTGGGCTTCATTAAGCATCATGCTCTCAAGCACAGGTGTGTGTCCTACTCACCAATAGGGATACATCGACCCCCGCTCACAGACGGCATTCTTGTCCCGCTTGCAGATTGACCATCGACAGGCGGCTAATCGAAGCTGGATTCGCCATTGTCAAGGAGCGCCAGATGCAGTTTAACCCAGACAGTGACCGTGACATGCTCGAGGAACTCTTCGGTAACGACGCCGCTGCCCTCGGCGAGTGAGTAGCTTCCCCAACCTTGCCATTGCCTCAATACCCCATGAATTCGCCTCTCCGCACTCTTATAAGATGCTTTGACCGTCATAGGCCCTGTCCTGAGGCCGTTACTGACGCTCCTGCCAACAGAGACCCGGTTTGGATTTACGTCCTCGAGCGACCCCGAGCAGCAGAGGTCCTTCAGTCGATTATGGGTGAAGAGGACCCTGAAGTCGCCAGGATTAATTCTCCCAACTCGCTCCGCGCTGTCTACGGTGTCGACATAATCAATAACGCCTTCGGGTGTTCGATCGACCCTACAGCTGTCGACATTCTCTTCGCCTCGTCACCCGTGTGGAGTCCAGGTGAGCTTCCAGAGCTCGGCAGCAAGGATTATAGCACGATTCGCTCCGTCAATACTGCCTTCTTGGTCGCCCTACGTGAGAATGCGTCACCCGAGGAGAACAGTGACGCCGCCATGTATGCCAACCTTGTTCGTCGCGGTTCGAACCCTGGTTCAGCTACATCGAGTATCGGCACGCCTAGGACCGGCGACAAGAGTCCTGGGGCCAACGGCAAAGTCCCATTCAAAGCACGACCTGTCCCCGCTACCAACGCGCCTGGCTCTGTACAACCCCGAATGACCAAGGCAGCTGCCCTGCGTATGGGCATCTCCATTCCCAAGGAGAACAGACGCCGCTCGCTGGATCCCAACGCCTTTCAGAAGCAGTACGAGGGAAATGTGCCAGGCTACAAGAGAAATATCACTGTTCAAGTGGCTTCTACGGCGGCTCCTGTTATCGCTCCTCGTCCCACCCGTGCTAGTCAGCTTCGGGAAGGCAAGCCAATCGACACACCGCGAAGGCAAAGCTTGGATATCCCTCGGGGGGACACCTTCCAAGGCGTGCCAGGGCACAAGCGAAGAGAAACTTTGTCGGTTGCCTCAACGGCGCCGCCAACTGTGGCTCCGAGGGCCAATCGCAGCGCTCTTCTTCGTCAACAGAAGATGGAGACTCCGCCTTCTTCATATATGTGTAAGTCGATCGGCCTTCCAAGCGTTTTGCCAGCCCATTGACCCTTCCGACGATCCAGTCAAAGCACCCACGAGCCAGCCGCGAAGTCTCTCTGCGAGGAGCTCATCTACATCCTTGGGAGGCGAATCCGGGTCTTCATCTCCCGCTCCCCGTCCGTCGCTCTCGCGCTCTTCATCTGTGCAAGGGATACGCTCGTCCAATAGCGCCCCGACAATCTCGCCCCGAAGCAACCGATCTGCGGAGCTCCGCGCGGCAAAAATGGTTCTGGCAGCCGGGACACCTGCCAGAGTAACCCGTGCTTAAGCCAAGCGGTGTCATTTGTCACTTGACTCCCTGATTCTACCATGCGTTCCGATGTCGATACACGTCCAACTCATTACCCGACCATGCACAGGTCACTTGCTATTTATATTTTCCTGTCAAGCCAAACCATTCTACACTCTCATCCATCATCACAGCAGACAGAAAGCCAGCCTTTGTCTTGCCTCCGCGAAATCTAACGTTGCTTCTTGAGTGCCGCTGATTGCGAACTGCTTTCCAACATTAACATATACCTAGGCTTTTTCTTTTTCTTTTTCTGGATTATGTCCTCCTCAGGGTCAGCATGCAGTGTCTTGCTTGAGTGACTTTCTTTGGTCCCAACCTTGTTCTCTGTCTATGTTGCGATGTTGTATGCAATACCCATATGCCAAATGCATGGACCACCTGTGTGAAGCTGCGCACGGCAACCACCACAGGCTCTGGTGTGCTGTGCACGCAAGCTCGGTACTTAGAAGACGAAATGGACGATGTTGTTTTGCCATTCTTTCTTTCAACTTCCCAACTCCTTTTTGGTTCTCGATCATCATGCGGGACGTTTTAAGAGTTCCGTCCTCTTCGCCGCCTCGGTTGTTCGTCTGGCCTTGCGCAGACACGCGTCGATCCACCACTCTTACTACCCGTCAAGCCCTGGCAACAAGGCTATTAATGCGAGACTTTCTTTTGCTCTACACTAAACACAAAATCCGAATTCGCTTCACCGTGAGACGACCAAGGCGTTTACGGTCTGCGACTTGCTATGATGGCCCAAGGTGGGTTCCTATATCCTCCTTGTATCCACAAACTCCACTGACTCCTACAGCACTCGCGGGAACGCTTGCTCCATTCCTTCATTAGGCATATTATTGGCACATGAATTGGCCCCCGACATATCTACATGTCTTGTAGGTGCTCTCTTGAGGAAGCCACACTTCAAAACTACGTCTTCCGCCGAATCCAACCAACGGCGCCCCCGACCCCCGCCCCCTCCACATTGTCCGACATCATTGATTTCATCGAGCAAGTCGAGCTCGCTGCCAAGGAAGAGGTAGACGATGAAAGGGAAGGTTGCCTTGTACTAGGCGGACTGTTTTGCATGTCAGCTTCTCAGGCTTACTACAGCCATTGTTTGTGAGAATAAGAATGTAATTGGGTTTAATTCTGGGATCAGTGGAGAGGCGAAGGCAGGGTTTCCCTTTTTTTTCGGAGCGCCCGCGAAGGCCGCGAGAAGGTTAGCAACACAATGGTTTGAGCGCTACGACATGCGGAGGAAATCGGAAATCGGACGGGCGGTTATTGTGGTTGTGGCGAGCCTCTGCCTCAAGCCCTCAAGCCTCAGTTGTGGCAGTGGCCAGATTCCAGTATTTGGTCCACGCATCTGGACTCGAGGCCCCAAGTCAGCGCTACACCAACTTGGACCCGACTCTTTACGCGATTCGATCTTAATACCCATAAAAATACTAGGGATCAATGCAACGCATCGCGCGCCCCGTTGGGCCTCTCGCCCGCAACCAGGTTTCTGCCACGAGCAAATGGATTGCGAGCCACGTTCGGACACACTACTCATCCGCACACCACGATGGGCCTAACCCCATTCAGGGTGTAAATGAGGTGTGAAGTATCATTGGGATTGCTGCCTGCAGAAAGCCTGACTCGGTTATTTCGCAGAACGATTTTATTCTCTCTATACTACGTGCTCGGCCGTCGCTTCGAGACACGAAGACATACCTCGCATCGTTTGGTCCTCAAACAGAACTATCACCTCCTCTAATTCCCAAACCCGTTGCGATTGAACCGACTCGCCCTCCTGGTGTTCAGCCCGTTCCCCACCCCGTTGTTCAAGAAATTCTTAATCCTATCATCCGACGGACTGCTCTTGTCAAATTACAAGGTCCATTTTCCGATCGACAACTTAACAGTATTGCCCGAGGGATGGAGTATTTGACGAAACTAGGTCTCGTCAGTGTTGTCGTAATTGAGAGGGACGACTGGTGGCCGGGGAAACCCGACGAAAGAGAAGAAGCTGTGGCGGAAGTAATGCGCGTTGCAGCTGCTCTGGAGGCCCAAGGAGCGAGCGCCCGTCCAATCCTGGACACCATCGTTCGCCTAGGACCGAAGGCTCTCGATTCAGAGCCATCCGGGACGAATGCGTGGGTACCTGAGGCACATGCAGAAATAGAGGATCTTGTCTCTGTCAGGTCTGCCCTACAAGCAGGAGAGATCCCGGTCCTTCTCCCACTCGCTCTCGATTCTCGATGCCGCTCCGTTCGAGTATCCGCGAATGACGTCATCGCTGCTCTCACTCGAACTATGGCGGAGTCTAGTCAAAAAAGTTCGGCTCGCGAGATCGCTCTTACCCCACTACGGCTTATGATCATTAACCGTGAAGGCGGAATCCCGTCATACGCTCGCGAAGGTTTACCACATCTACTAGTGAATCTGACCTCGGAGTACGAGCAGATCCAGGAGACCTTCCTTCCTCAATGGGAGCAGTCACACCCCACCGCACTGAGGAATCTTGCCCTTGCCCAAACATGCCTCTCTTACATGCCTCGCAATTCGTCGGCAATTATCGTCAGCCACCGTTCCCCGTCCGAACTCATCGCCAATCTCGTCACAAACAAACCCGTCCAATCTTCCTCTCTCCCCCATGCACTGCTTCAAGGCCATCGAAAACTCACACCGCATACCCCAACTATTTTACGACAAGGTGTCCCTATCCGGGTAATAAGGGATGCTAACAACATAGACAGAACCAAGCTCACAGTACTGCTTGAGAAATCATTCGGACGCGTGTTGGACGCAGAAGCATTCTACGCTCGAGTAGACTCTCAACTAGACTTTGTGATTGTTGCGGGAGACTATGTTGGCGCTGCAATCGTCACAAACGAGCCGAGCTCGGACGGGCAATCGATCGCCTATTTGGACAAATTCGCTGTACTACCATCACACCAAGGCGACGGTACAGGGGACTTTCTCTGGGTAGCTCTTCACGACGAATCCTATGGGTTGGGCTCCGACTTTGCTCGCAACTTCAACGAAGGCAGTATGCAAGGCTTGGGTACCGGTAGGGATTTGGTCTGGCGGAGTCGGGCGAACAACCCAGTAAACAACTGGTATTACGAGCGGAGCTCCGGCCATCTCCGGATGGGCGACTGGGTCTTATTCTGGTGTGACGCGGAGAGTCGCCTAAAGCGGCTAGAAAGCGAAGGTGGTCAACAAGATAAACCTACCCCGCGACGAGGCATTCGTACTGCGGCCCAGTTTATCGTGGAGGAGGAGCAGGGAAGACTAGACAGGTGGCGGTCGACCGTTGAAAAGGTCCTATCCAGTTGGAAGCCTGTCTGAGTCGTATTCGTCTAGTTTAGAACACAGTTTGCGTTCTTCTGAAGTTATGGGGCATCAAATCTGGCGGTATTAACAGATAGATGGTATTTTGATGAGGGGTGAATGGAGAATTCTACAAGATACACGACATTACTAGAGAGATACGAGAAATGCTTGAGACAAGAAAGACTGTACTTTGGATTTAGCACTGTTGTGTTTTCTCTCGGCTCTGGGAGTCATTGTAAGGTGTGCTCCCGAGAATTCGTGACTAGAATCAACAGCTATCCTGCATCTTCGGTTGGTAGTCAGAGGTGCTCGGTGTTCCAGATAGCTCCTAGGCCGCCGTCGTGAATGGTCTTGAGAGACCAGAGCTCAGCGAATTAGGGGCACTATCATTAGTTTGCGGGTCGCTTCCGGCAGGAGAGTCCACAGGCTCGTAGAGTGGCAGGCCATTTACACCAGCCGTCGAATGGACTGGATTTGGCCCGCCTCCTCCTTCAGCGGTAAGAATCGGAGATGGCGAGTCTATCTCGAGAGACCCTACGGTGCTCTGTCCATTGTCGACAGCGGTGTCAGACGCCGTCGACTCATTTTGTCCGATGGTTGTCGAGGTCTCTTCGGCAGACGCATTCGCATCTGGGCTTGCATTCGGAGCTACCGAAGGAAGGACTATGGAGTTGACTGCCTCACCCTGGGGCATTTGGTCTTGTAATGTGTGCGGGGTCGCGCTATTGGCGTTGTCGAGCGGTCGTTGTTCCATCATCGTGTCCGCCACAGGGTACAAACTAGAAGCTTCAGCTCTGGTGGTCGTGTCCAGTGCAGTATCGACGGACCCGAGGGAGAAGGGCGTAACGCTTCCTTGCTCCATATTGCCCATCGCAGCCATTCTCCTGAGCCTGGAAATCACGTCAGGGACGCCTGCCCTGCTTCGCAGCTCTGCTTCGAACTTCTTATCCAATGCTAGAGGTTGCTGGCCTTTCTTCACCGACTCCGGCGCTTCCCCGACCCCTACAAGTCCCTCTGACTGGATCGTGGTGCGCCCCGTGTAGTCGAGGGAAATCCACCAATTTGCTAGTTCTTCTGAATTGATTCCAAGTCCTTCGGGGAGCCAGAACCTGAACTTCTCGGCTTCCTCTCTGAGTGTACGAAGCTCGTTGCGAGTGGCAATGCTTAAATCGGTGGAGGTGGGATTGGCGTGTGCGATGTCTAGGTGCACTTTCCCTAGAGGCAGGGTGTGAGAAACGTGTAGTTATAGCGTTATAAAGAGGGCTACGTACAATCGGGTAAGAATTGCGAGAGTGGGCCATCTACTTTGCTGTTGTATTGATAGCTGGCGGCTGAGACAACGATTTTGCGAATTGGTCGTTCTCCCATGTTAATTTCATCCCATTCATCTGGCTCTACGTATATCTGGAGGTGTTCCGTTCTTTCGTCTTTCTCGAACGCAACTCGAACGTCTTGGCCTGGGAAACAAGTGATGATCTCGTGCGAGAGATACTCAAGAGTCTGGATACAGCGCCTGAAGACCATTTCCCCTGCCTCTGGAGAGCCAAACAAGCGTTCGTCCATTTCTGTCTGGGGGATATATTGGAAACCAAGGAACCGCTGAGTGGTGTGGTACGCAACGAAGATGCCATCCATGTCGCCTATCCGTGTTTGGAAGCTGTTAGAAGTGAGGCTTGTTAGTCAAGAAGTGGGACTATGGAGTCGCGCTCTCCCTACTTGTATTTGAGGAATGCAGAACGAATGAGGTCATAGTATTCTCGTTCAAAGCTTTCCAATAACCCAGTAGCACTGCGGATCGTGTATCCGGCATTGATCTAAGTACCGGTTAAAGCACCGTCTGTCGAGAGGTCGGATGGCTCACCTCGTGGTTGTATGGGTCCTTCCGTATTGCTATCGTGGCTCGCGTTTTGATATCAAAAACACCACTTCCTGGTAATCGTGGATCATGGGCATCCAATTGAGAGCGCATCACAAAGTCCCGGGACTTCGAAGGTTAGTCAATAAAATATTGGAAGATAACACCTGCATACTTTGGAGTAACGGTAAGCTTCTGGTCTCTTAAAGCACTCAAGTGCCTCGGCCGTAACGTTGGGGGTACTTCGCAGGAGAAGCGCGAACTTGTCAGCGGGGTGAGTAAGATATTTTTCCAGCATAGTGCCCTGAAATCACAATAAATGGAAGAGTAGAGACTCGAGGAAGTGGCACACCATTTGAAGGAGCAAACTCTTGTCTAATTGACGTGGCTCTATAGAATCGATCGCATAGACACCCTCGTAATGTTTATACTTGACTTGACCGGAGCCTCTTATTGAAGGAGTAAATCCTCTGGGCTACAAAGAACCGTGTGAGTGGTGTGTGGTTCAAACGGTCTTCGTGAAGCTTTACCTGATCAGCGAAAGCTGACGAGAGGTTTGAAATATCCGGGGGTCGTTCATTAGATATCAACATATAGATATGAGCGAGGAGAGAGCCGAGTGAGGACGTCGAGCCCACGAAACGCCGTCCTTCGCGTTTCGCCAAGGAGACGAGCGTCTGGTCCCAAAGTTAGCAGGGCACCTAACCAAGGGGTGACCTACTTTATCTCTAGAGCTAGTCATATAGGGTCGGAGTCTATCGGAATCGAAATCTTGTATTACAGGCAGAGTTTCGATCTCAGAATCGATGTTGATAGTCCCCGTTCTTGGGTCTCGAGCCCATCGGACGGAAGGACTACGAAAGGTAAGGAAAACGATATAGATCATTTGATATATGGCATACTTGAAAAGCACCTTATCTAGCCCGTGTGCCAATTGGGCTACTTCTGGTTGAGGTCCAGGTGGTAGAATCGTCTCAAGGACCTGGGTATCTAAGCCATCCTGAAGAAGCACTTGAACGCGACGGTCCACGATCGGGAGGGTTAGAGAGGCGGTATGCGCAAACAGTTGGCCATTAAACCGTGCAAGTGTATTGACATCGCGTCGAGGGTGGTCCTCGCTGGGCACCAAAGCTGAGCTTGTCAGACACGCGCCAAAACATTTCTGGCATTACCTACTGTCCTTGCCCCATCCCGTTACAACCTTGTCGAGCCTCGACCAAAGATGCTCTGCTCTCTGGTGAGACGGCTTGGGCTTTGCCAAGCCAGCTTCCTGCTCTCTCAGCTTATCCAAGATTCTGCTTGCAGTGACCTTTGCTTCTTCCTTGTTCGACTGCATAAACTTGTCCAATTTTCTCGCTCGTTTTGCAAGTACCGCGGTCCCATAACGCCTGAACTGGATTTGTATCGCCGGTACTGCGTGTACGTCGCGTAGACAGAGGGTTTCTGCTAGGCGCGCAGTCATTTCAGTGCGTAAAATAAAAGCTGAGGCTCGGGTGACGCCGTGTTTGGACAAACTTGACCACCACTTGAACCTGGCTTCCCTTCCCTCTTGTACCCTTTATATCTAATGGCGTCTTGGATCTCTTCCTGGTGGACCTGGTTTACGTCGTTCTTCTGGTCGAGAACGCTCGAAGTCTCCGTAGTTGGACTGCAGTCATCGGGCAAAACCAGTTTTGTGAACGTACTGGACGTGGGTGGCTTTACAGAAGATGTAGTACCAACTATTGCCTTCAATATGCGCAAAGGCTTGTCGATTCAACACTCCCCGCTGCGGACACGTACGCTGACCCACGCGCAGTTCGACGAGACAATGTCACACTCAAGATTTGGGACGTTGCAGGTCTGTCTAGACTATGCACTCAATAATGGAAGCTCATAGAGCTATATCTCGATTCAGGGCAGAGCAAGTATCGCGGGTTGTGGGCGAGGTATTGCAGGGACTCGGATGCCATCGTGTTTGTCGCGCCTATTCCGCTCTATGTTTGAACGCCACTCATGCGGACTCAATCCCTACATAGGTTCATTGTAGACTCTCATGATGTACGTAGTTCCGCTTCTCTTTCTCCGTTATTCCTAACCTCCACCAGAAGGAGAACTTGGGAGCTTCATCCTTTGCTTTGCACTCATTGCTGTCAGAGAAGAGCCTTGCCGGAATTCCTCTTCTTGTGGTTGGTATTTCACGCGTAGGCCTCGGGAATTTTCACTGATGCTACACCAACATAGCTCGGCAATAAGAATGACCTACCGGGACATGCTTCTGTAGAGGAGTTAATAGAGGTCATGTAAGTATCGTGCGTCTTTTGACTATCTCTAATTTGACATCCCTTGCAGGAAACTCAACACCATTACCAACCGTCCGGTTTCAGTAAGTCTTGTCACGTATAAAGGCTAAATTAAAACTAAAAGCTCTTGCTCATTAGTGTTACTCATGTTCCATGCGCTCACAGCACAACTTGGATGTCGTGATTAAATGGCTATCAAAGCGTGCCTCCTAAAAGCTTAGCAACCTTTCACCCATGCATTCAGATGTTCATGATCAGGGTATCTGAAAGCACGGGCTGAGATGTGTAACCATTATATTTGTACTATCAAGGCGAAGTTCACAATACACTAGCCATCGGGGTGCAACACTCGAACCTCACCTCTTCTTCGCTTCAAACCAGGCCGTGCCACTTAGCAAAATCATCGTCATCAGGGCCCTTGACACTAAGTTCGATGATTCCCCGTATCTTGTCACTTTGCTCCTTCCCTGCGAGGTGTTCGATAAATGCCGCCGCCATGTCCTGACCTAGAAGGCCCCCCCTTAACCCGAGTAATCCTTTGGAACCTTTTTGAACTCACCTGCAGTCACCCCGCTACTGGTCCAAACGTTCCCATCCACTACCCAGCGAGCCTTGGGCACCCAATCAATTAAAGGGCTGGTCGCTTCCTAAGGGTCAGGCTTAGACTAGGGCCGCTGCGACCCTGTCGGTAGATAGGCTCACCTTGACGTTCCTGAAGGAGGCTTTGTTGGAAGTCGCACGTTTCCCATCCAGAACGCCTGCGTCCGCCAGCAACCACGAGCCGGTACAGACACTCAGTACGTATTTGGCGCCTTGCGCCTGATGGCGGATGAAGTTAATGACTCCCGGCGATCGCAGGTTGGGCCGAGCCCCCGCTCCTTCGATGATGAAAATCGTTAATATCGGTTGATATAAAGCACCAAACTTTGGGTGTATATATTGCCAGGGTCATGTTGGGTGCATATGGTGGATACCCTACATACCTCCAGGTACGAGAAGAATGTCGAAACGCTCATCTCCTCCGACTTCATCGTATGCGCGATCCGCGAGCACCGCAGGCCCGCGATTTGTCTTGATAGGGCCCCGAGTAGGTCCCAAATATTCGATAGACAGCGTAACCAGGTCCGTTTCTATATCAGCGCTCGAACTTGACTCCCGTAAGAACCCGAACTGCTCAATGGGACCGATGACATCCAGGAGAGTTACACGATCAAAGAGCACCACTGCAAGCTTCAAAGGTGGAGGCATTTCACAGCTCCGTTAGTTGCGAGAGTATTGGCTCAAGTTAATCTTGTCGGAGAGACTGAGCCGTGACAAAGAGACGGACCCTGCATCGACTAGTCATCGACTGGTCATCAAGACATTGCATGAGATTGATAATGTATATCTTTGCAAAGTGAGAATGGAGGTATATATGCATATCATGCAACTTCGCAATGCCATGGGGTAATGATGAGGGATACATAGCGTTCTCCGTTGGTCAGCCACGGGGGTAACATGTGAAGTACAAACGAGTGCAGTGGATGCGACACAATTTGGTATCATGATCGAGAGAATCGAGTGCGCAATGATGGCTAAGAAGCTGAGTGCTCTAGACGGAAGGGAGGGACAACGTGCACCACGGGGACAGGATTCGGCAGGCGCACAACGCGCGACGATGGACGGATGACTGAGGACGAGAGCGGCGAATGGGTAACACAGGCGTCCAACCACAACTCAAAGTGGGAGGATACTTCGGAAGAGACGACGGAGGGGAGGGGAGAGGAATCACGCATTGCCGCCAAGCACCGGCATGCCATCGCCATTGGAACATGCATCTATGTCGTCGTCCAACAGGTAATTCCTCTCAATCTCAGAGAGAATCGAGAGGAAGTCCCATAGATACGCGTGGGCGCGGGCAGCCGATGCGGGGGCCGTTTCCGCCTTTCGGACGGCATCCAAAAGGGTCGAGGCGACGAAGCGGACCCTATGCACAAGAGAGGGGCCGTTCGTAGCAATGGACTGAATGGGGATGCTGCGCGCGGGGATTGGCCAGCTCAGGGTAAGCGCATCTACGGTAGGGAGGGGGTCATACCTATGAAGCACGTTCAACAGATCACTTGCGACGGCTTCACGATCCACTTGTGATGAGAGTTCAAGCTCTTGGGCAGTGGTAGCTCCTATGGAGAGCATGAGCTCGTCCCTGTACTGTTCAATCACGAATCGAACAAGTTGCTGGAGTGAATTTCAAACCCATCAGTACTCTATTCTGCCGAGCCAATCGATGTCGGTGGGTCGCACCGATCTCACCTGGGTAACGTAGAGATTGGCTTGCATAACAAGGAACGGGTTGCTGGCGTTCGTGCGGGATGCCTTCGGGTTATCGAAGAGCTCGCGAACTTCCGCAAAAGTAGCCTGACGGAATCCAGCTACACTCGGCCATTCACCATTCGAGACACCTCCAACACCTCCAACGGGCCCCATACCCACGACACTGGATGCGCGAGGTCCCATGGACTTGAGACGCAATGGAGCGGGACAGTGGGCGAGGGCGTTGAGGACCCGGGTGTGAAGTGAGCGGACCTCCTCCAGACGGGCCGTGGAGAAGGGGCCTTGTGGGGGCGACCGCTTGTCGACACGGATCCGCACGAGTATCTCACCTAAGAGGGCGAATACGTGGGTGGTGTAGTTGAGGCCGGAGACGATCGCCGTCTTGCCGTGTGGCTGAGGAAGAACACCATTTGAGGTGATGCTGGACGGGTTGAAGGAGCAATGGGGTCCGGAGTCGCGATGTGTGGGGTTGCGGAGAAAATGGGAGAGAGGGGGATAAAGTTTGGGTCAGTTTACAGTCCACAGCTCACAAGACAGGAGGAGAGCAACAGGATTTCGATGGAAAGGAGGGAAGTCAGGCTGAACCCAACCTCGGATCGGGAACGATCGGATCCCCGAAACTTTGGACAACCCCGTGAAAACTCCACACGTGCGGCGTTTGCTTTGAGTCTCGGGGTGCTTCGACACTCATTTCACCCAGTTTGGGCAATGGAAGATCGATGAATCGCTCTTCGACCTCGATCATGAGAGCAAAGGCGCAACTAAAAGAAAGGCAACCCACTATTCATCGTCGACCTCTTTAGGAAAATGCAACGTGCAGTCCTCGTCCCTCAGGCAAATTGGGCGGCCGAGCAGGATCGACATCGACTTGTCCACTGCAATTTGGTACGCGGGGCGTCAACAATGCATTCCTCAAAAGATATTGAAGAGGAGGCAGAGGGGGATGACTTACTTCCGAAAAGCAGCCAAAAGACTCGACGGCGCACTTCAGTTTCGATTGGATCGAGGCCCTCGTACGACGCCTCTTCATGCATGTGCAAAGTCACCGCGATGTGCACGGCCTCACCGAAGGAAGCATGTGATGTTGCATCGTGGCCTTCGCAGAAGTGGTAGCAAGTGTCACTGAAAGGACGAAGGAATACCAAGTTAATACTGATAGGGCTTCTGCACAGGCGAAGGCCAGCTTACAAGTATCGGATGACGACATGAGTACTCGTGGGCGGGTCGTAGGCCGCAATGGTGACGTGTCGGCTTGCTTCATGGCAAGTTTGAGCGAGTCGCCGGACCTCTTTGCGTTCTACCAAAGGAAGGTAGCTTCGGGGCACCTGAACAAGAGTGGCCGCTACGGTGCTCATGACTAACGCAAAGAAGAGCGGGTCGCGCTCTTCTCTGCGATTCCCGAGGTCGGCCATGAAGGATGGTCTGTGTATGCAGGGTGTGAGGGGGTATACGAAGTCG
>Ga0307513_10004829_pt1 | contig 17891 bp, 21 predicted proteins | sample 15_EM_MG_FD_202174 | JGI IMG/M metagenome (GOLD analysis project Ga0307513, IMG submission 202174) | Populus trichocarpa ectomycorrhiza microbial communities from riparian zone in the Pacific Northwest, United States - 15_EM | ecosystem: Host-associated > Plants > Roots > Unclassified | place... | reverse complement strand
TGTCTGATAATAGAGGGCGATGTGAATGGAAGCCGAGATGTTGATGCATGAGGTCCGTCCTGGTATCTGTTGCAAGAATATTTATTAGTTGGACTGGAAGATTGGAAGCAAATGGCTTACGGTGGTGAAATGGAACTCATTTAACTGATATCTCAAGTTCTAGTGCTAGATGATTTCCTATCCCCTTTTCGTTTATGAGTATCTCCCTTTTATGTATGTGGAGGGTGGCCAAGTGGACCTCTATGACAACGGGGATGATACGATCCAGGAGAGGGATGAGGTTTGGGTGAACACAGCCCCCCCATAATATGATAGCACATGGGATATGTGCTATGATCCCAGTGACACTGAACGTGCGAGTGGTTGTCAGCTGGGAGCTTGAAAATAGCTTGCCGAGATTTCGACCCCATGGGTTCGTGGATCTGAGAAAGTTGTTGGGGTTCGGAAGCCGGCATGGCTGTACAGAAGTGCTTACCAGTTATTTAAGCACTCAGTGGATGACTCGGGCGGGAGTGATCGCGTTAGGGTCTTTTGCTAAAAGTGTCCAACCGATGACGAGGAACGGCGGACCGGCGCGTTGATTGTTGAACGAGATGGATCACATGACTGTGCTAATGACAAGGATACTCCAGGATCTGGACATTGCCCAACACTCTCTACCTATGCCCCCACAGCCAGGCATATTCCCCGTTCCCTTCGGTTCAGCGCCGGCCTACAATCACACCGGGATCTCTACCTCCCTTCCTTCCTCCGCGGCCTCCGTTCCGCCCATCGGCCCAGGCATGCCAGGCGGACCAGCAATATTGTCGTCCAAGATGGGCCCCAGTGTCGGACAGCATATGGGCGATCGAGAGTATGATGGTCCGGGGGAAATGAATGGAGATATATATGGGCAAAGCGGCCATGGTTCGCAGCACCCACATCCCGTGCACCAGCACCCACCACTTTCACATCCAAACTCACACACAAACTCTCACCGTGATTCTCACCCTTCACACTCAGTTCACCAACCAACGGCGGGTCCAAGCTCAAGACACGGTGTGTATCCCCTTCTCCCAGTCCTGGTGGGTATATGAACTCGAGCTGACCCTGCCCCGTTTTTTTTTTGCTCTTTTTCGTTTTTCGTCTCCCTTGTATAGCTGGACTATCCATGGATGACGGCAGGAGAGAGAAGAAGCGAAAAGAGTCTTCCAAACACCCGAAGGAGATGAATGATCGAAGGGACGAGTTGCGTATATTTCTCCTCAGCCCGTCCGATTTTTCCGCCTTCCACCACTCCTTTATCCATACTTCCCGTACTCTCAACGGCTATCTCTTATTTCTACCTGCCCATTGATTTATCAGCCCCATGACTGACGCGACCGTCTTTTCCAGCGGCCGCCACTTTAATGAAAGCGTTTCAGCCCTACACAACGCCACCCATCTGCTTTCAACACGGCCAGAGTTATCCCCCCTCTTTAGACTTCGTCTATATCCTCTCAGCATCGAACGTTCTTCTATTCTAGCGCAGCTTGATTTCGAAGAACGCTATGCTATAGAGTGCGCTCAAGTAGCTTACGACGAAGAGCGAGAGAGGGTGGAAGAAGAATGGAGGAAAGGTCGAGATCGAGTCCGGGAAAGACTGTTGGAAGGTATCGAAGAACGACGGCGGAGAGCTAGAGAAGAGAAAGAGGGCGAGGGCACAATTGGCGGTCAGTTTCTTTTCCCCGCCTATCTCGCGCCCAAAACTCATCTCACCAACTCCCTGATAGACGCTGCGCTAGACTCGCATTCCCGCCCTCCTATAACACGCAAACTTCGAAACAAGCTTGCCGCTTCCCCACCTCCTACACCACACAACGGGAGTTTGAATGGTAACATCCACCCCCTCGGCTTATCCGGGTTCTCCAACACACTGGGAGGCTCCAATGGAACCAACCTTTCGTCACACCTACCCATCACCACTGGTCCTTTCCTCAACCCACATTCCCTATCAGTCGACGACCTACCTTCACCCTTTCCGCTTCCCCTTACTTCTAGTCACCTTCCTCACTCATCCGGTGGTGGTGCTACTGGGTTGGGTGGTGGTTCCGGAGCTGGAGCTGGAGTGACAAACGGGAGTAGACGAAGGCCCAAAGGCGGTGGAAATAACCAAAACCAAGCAGCTGGTGCCCAGGGGAAGAGCTTGCTGGTGCTGAGCAACATTAGGGAGAATGATGTGGAGAATGATCTGGGTGAGATTAGGAGAGGCAACAAGAGGAGGCGAGCGACTGCTGCTGCGTCGATGGCGAAGACTGCGAATGGTATTTAAGACTATCCATGGGCTTGCGTTTCTTTCAAGTTTTGATACATTTCGGTATTTAACGTTTTGTTATAATCTGTTGTTCCCTCTTTCCTCGATTCAATCTATACCAAATTCCCTTGTACTTTACCGTCTATTTATACCTTGTCCTAAAACCTAATGAACACCGGTCCGGATTTTTTCTTCCGCTCACGTGGGTTCACATCTTATCTTATCTATACAGTTGACTTTTTCACTGATCTTCTTCCGTCACCATATGGTCGTCATATTTCGCGTTCACTTCCGCAGCCTACGTGCTAAATACGAACCAATGAGTAAGGACGTCGAGAAGCCGGTGCGAATGAATACCCGCAACAAATGGGCAACTCGCGGTTCATAGAACCCACCTAGTACTATTCGTATAAGGATGCTTCCGAGCCATAAGGAACTGTCTCTCGGTCACACCGCCCCAATATTTGCAACGACCTAACTTCCCTGCGCTTCTGGTTTCGTCATCAGAGGAAATGAATTGACGTATGTGTCATTAGTGGCGGTGGCGGCTGGCGGGGATCGAGAGACTGGAGTATAAAGCCCTCGGTGCAGACTGCTCAAACAATCCACACCCGCTTCAATGATTTTGTTCTCCTTTATCCCCTTCATTCTTGGATTTGTTGGGTTGGTAGTTGCTCAAGATCAGAGGTTGTCTGCCGTGAAGAGAGCATTCCAGAAAGCAAATGTGAGCGTTTACATAAATTCCGACGGCACGGTTATCGACTCAAATTTTTTTTATCAGATCTCAGAAACCATAAACCTCTCGTTCAACCCTGAAGTCCTCCTGGAAGTGACTTTCCCAGAACCTTCTGGTGAACCGATCACACTACACCCTGGTGTTCAGCTCACAATAAATGGCAAGTCTTCGTCATGCAACTTTAAGTTTCATAACCACAACGCCCATGGCTTACCTTCAGAGACGGCTGGTCCTCCCGCTTTCAGCATTGTGGGACACACAAGATGTCCAGGTCCATTCGTGATCGTCCTTGTCGACCCTGACGCCCTGACGCCACAAAACCCAGCAATTTCTCAACTTCGACATTTCCTGGGTGGAGACTTCTTTTGTGCAAACCCGAACTCGAAACATTGGGCACCTCTGACAAACACCACCCCGGCCGTGACCGAATTCCTTCGGCCTAAACCATTTGTTGGGTACGACGCACATAGGTACGAACAACTTAGTCAACTGTTACCCAAAGTCATTCTGATTCCGAAGTGACTATGTCGTGGATAGATATATCTTCCTTCTTTTCGAACAGCCGGAGGGGTTCGATGATCAGACATTGTTTAACTCCTCCAGTCGCAGGGCTTACTTCAATATCAGTTCCTTTGCTGCCGCAGTTGGACTCGGACAACCCATTGGTGGGACTTATATGTTGGTCGCTGCCGACCCACCGACAGCCTAATTGTAACGTTAAGCGTGATGGCGCCAGGCAGCTTGTACTCGAGTTCTCGGATGTGTGAATAAACCTTTAGATTTTGGAAATGAAATTTCAAACACTGGCAAAAAGGTTTACCGATAATACCATCTTATACCTTGACCACAATCACGCCTGACTCTTTCTCCCCGCCTCTCCCCGGTTACCAGCTTCGATGATCATTTAAATTATCCGTTGCTTTAATTTGGGCGTTAACGCTAACGTTGACCCCCCATTCGCTCCCCCTGTCAGGATCCCCTGGGGAGACATGGATCTATATTCAAGCTTCCGAATCAATTCCCAGCGTGTATTAGTTTTTATTATTTGTCAACTAAGATATTCCTGCATGCAATCACCGTTCCCGGTAGGCGCAATGGGGATTCTTTGAGGACATCTTTTGACACAAATCACTCATATTTCGGCCATATTCATAGCCGCAAGAAGGTTCTCACAATGGTCAGAAGCGGGAGTTGCTTCGACGATTTTCACCCACGAGTAGGGATTATCAGGGGTAACCCTGGGGTATTTCAGCTGTACCCCTACCCTACCCTCCAAATACCCTTACCCTTGATGAGGGTAAGGGTTTTGGTGGGTTGGGGTAAGGGTTTCTGAAAACCCAAGGGTTAGCCTAATTACCAAGGGTATTCACCCAATTTAATGTAAAATAAGCTTTTAAAAATTACTTTATTAATTTTGAACAGTGAAATATGTTAACAGCACTCTTATTCTAGGTAATATACCTTCATACAAGCCATAAACAAAGATTTCAGAGGGAAAAATATGTTTTTGTAGGTAAAAAAATGTGATATATTATTTTTTTTCCCTGCTAATCAATACCCTTGACCCCTGCCAGGGGTAAGGGTTTTTCAAGGGTATGAAAATCCCTACCCTGACCCTTACCCCCACTTACCCTACCCATGACCCCTGGGGGTTTCAAAACCCCTGATAATCCCTACCCACGAGAACTCCACTTTTCACCGAAATATATTCTATCGCAACGCTACGCAACCATACGGCCAGGTGAGTTCCTGTGAACGAGCCCCTTGGAGATCTCCAGTTTCAGGCATTGTTTCACATTGGTTTTCGCTATGCCAATGTGTGATATCAGTTCAAGTGGATACATACGAGGATAAAAACCTGAATGTACGTGTCGAATGCTCTTTGCAAGTTCTGATGTTGTTCCCAAATTTCCTTCACCTACTAACCCTTTGTACTCTCACTCTCGCTCAAGACGTAAGCTTGTTTGAGGTGAAGAAAGCATTTAATAATGCCCATGTGGGTTTCAACTCTGCTCTTGTCATGCTTCTTTAGCTCACAGACGTCCTTATCTTCGCTTTGTCCAGATCCCAGGAAATCTAACTATGGCATTCAACCCCAAAGTTTTATTAGAGGTTACTTTCCCTCAACTTTCCGGGATGCCAATCACCCTCCACGCTGGAATTCAACTCCCAAGGAATGGTCGGTGGCCACATAATAATCTTTTTCGAATGAATATTTGACTCGGCTTTCGTGTCCAGCTACAGCGGGTCCCCCACATTTCAGTGTAGTAGGACCGGCTAAGCAAGGTCCTTTTGTGGTGGCTGCTGTTGACCTCGACGCCCCCACCCCTCAGACACCAAATGTTTCCCAAATCCGACATTCCTTGGGCGGAAACTTTATCAGATCTTCGAGTAAATTGTTTCTTCTGTCAAATACAACTCCAGCCATTAGCGAATTCCTCCAGCCAACCCCTCCTGCGCGATCAGATCCTCATCGGTCAGTAACTGCGTGTTATCTTCGAGGCGAAAAAATAGACAAACCTTGAGATTCACTAGATACGTTTTCCTTCTGTTCCGCCAATCGAAAGATTTCAATCAACAGACTCTTGTCACACCGACGACTCCCATCCTACTCTTCAATATCAGCCAGTTCGCATCGGCAGTCGGACTTGGAGAACCCATCGGCGGCACTTTCATGTTAGTTGGGCCCCCTCCACCTGTAGTTGCTGCGGATTGAAGGGCTGCTTTTTATCCTACAATGCAAGCACTTTGTATTTAGACCAAAGCCTGATCATGAACAAGTCCATTTCGGCATCCGCCGTGTTGAACATCAGTGCATCAGCTAACTTCCGTAAACTCTTCCCCACCCGAGTCCATGCACTTTTATTACGAAAAAATGTGAGCACGAATTATCCAATAAATCAGGAGACTTCAGAAATGACTGCGCAGGAAACCAGGCGGTTGTCGGATCCAAGTGGGGGATTCAGTACCGGTATTGTTGAATGCGGGAGTGGAGTGATGGCCACCATCAGAATGTTTGCAATTTTCCAGTCCAAGGATGGCAGTAACTTGAAGTTTGGGAATTTCGGGGACTCGGAGAATGTCGCCAAATAACTCTGGACGCTGCCATTGTCTCGGTACCCGTTCGCTGAAGTGGTTCGCTAAGCCCTCAAACTTGTGTCTTGTCAACGGAGTTGATGAAATTGGTTTTGATACGTCTTACTGTACCAGAAGCAAAGAGTATATCACTCTTGGTCTCATTCAAGAGAAGTTTACCGCGACCTTACAACCCGACCCCGGGGGCAAACGGAGCGCATTTCGGTTGGCTGACCAACCGTGCGATGGGCATGTTCGGGCACTAGAACGACTCAGACTTTGCTTTGCAGTCTGTTAGGGGTGGTGTGGCTTCACCGCGGTTTCTTGACTATGCCAAATGTGGGAGTGTCATGCCCAACTTGTGCTACTGGACACTCACCCAGTACTACTGGGTTCTACGGTAGTTACACTGGCAGTGCCAGCTACCTGGGCTAGTTATGAGAACCTGGATATTAGAGCAATGCCGGCAACGTAGCTTGATCAATGTGATCTTTTCCTGATGTGTTAACTATGAATCTGAGGCTTCTGATGAATCTGAGGGATCGGCCATTGACTTGTCGGCACACGACAACGATACTCCGAAATGAAAGGTGCCTTCCCAGGCAACCACATCGTCAAAGCATCAAAAATCCGGTGGTGAACATATGCTCGAGGTTCAAATGAATGTCGATCGGACCGAAGAACCTATATCCGGAGGCTCTGGCATGTCTAAATCAAAGCACGGGAAGGAGCGCTCGAGGGACTTTTCCGGTCGACCTTGTTCTCCAGAATCTGTACCTTCCCAGCTCAAGGCTGTAAAATCTACCTGTGACACGACTTTTTCAGCATTTTGTCGATTTATACAAAATCTCCTGCTCCTGCGTGTAGTCTGTTCACCTTCAAAAAATTTCAGGGAGATTTGTGCGGTATTGGTGGACTTGCTCTATGGGTGTGAAACTAGTGCCAGTACGCTGTATATGATGGGTTCCATTTGTTCTGAATTGTATAGCAGTCCTGCTGTAACAATATTTTGTTAGCATACATACCACTATCGAAATATGAATACTCCTTAGCTTCCACTGATGTCCTTGGCCAGAGGTCCAAGCAGTCAGTCAACTATTCATCTGAATCAATGTGCACGTGGTTGACGCAACTTCCTATCATCTCAATTGCAATGAAGCCGTCGTTCCTTCCCAAAGCCAGGGCTAAAAATTTAAAGAATCCCAGGCAGACAGAGATGTTTTGCGGAGAAGCAGTATGATCCATATCCAGTCCATAAAAATCCAGAATTGAGTGTAGGTAAGTCATAGTATGTAGGAAGAACCGACTGGCGCTGAGAGCAAGGAGCGCGCAATCATCTACCCTCTCGTTCTTGGAATTACAATAACGTAACGTTGATGCCTTGTGCGATCCGTTGTCCTAGTTCGGAATCTACTTTGGCAAACAGCGCGGCTTGTCTCTTTTTGATCACGTCTGATGTAGCTAAACCGAGATGTCCGACGACATTGCCAACAAAGTTGTCTTGGTCCCGCTTGGTCAGACCATGCCACTGTACAGGGATAAATTTTCAGTTTGTGTCCGCCTCCGAGACGACGGATGGGTGAAGAAAGAAAGAACTTACGAATATTTTTGGCCAGGCAAAATCAATCTCCGAGACAGTCGAGAGATACCTAACTGCCCCACCAACCTGATCACAGAATGAATGTGTCGCTCATCAGTCATAAATTCTATCACAAGTAAGTCGAGGGGTACATACCCAAATCGTGTGATTGGCGTCATTGTAAGCACGAGGGGGAAGGTTCAATGTTTCCAGAGTTGACGGATAATTTGGGCGATTGCCTTGGTTGTCATCGTGTACAGCACGACCGTCCCGCTGGAAGTTAGCTGAGGGTTGTATAAAAACCCAACAAAAAAGCGGCCCAACGATAAGCAAAGAAATAGTGTCTGGAAGTCACACTGAAATCAAACTTACCGACAGGGGCCAGGGGGCAGTTAACCTGAATATTAGGACGGGAGTGAGCTTCAGGGAATTTCGAAGGGAGGACAGCATCGCGCACCGGAATGGTCTGGTAATTAACACCGAGTCGATACCGTTGAGCGTCTGTCAGGGTAAATGAATTCGTCACCCGTACTTCTGTCGACTGGCAGACTGGAACGTACCGGGGTAAGCGAAGAGGCGGGCTTGAAGGACGGGATCTTCTGAAGGCTCAACACCCTCCACCTGGCAGGGAAGATGATCAGTTTGGTCCCGAGAAGCGCCTTCAACAACCTGGTGGGGGGGCATACATACCATGTGTCCTGGGGCAAAACCCAACTGTTCAATCTCGGCAAAGTAATTTTTACTGCCATGGGCGCTTAGCGGGGTTGTCCATTGGGCGTGTGTGGGTATGACAAAACTCACGGATTCTGAGTCAAATGCAAGCGGCCGATTTCCTGGGGATAAACGTCTTCATGTGGCCAGTCTGCAAACAGTGTTCAGTTAAATGAGGCGAGTTAGTTGCGAATCCGCCCCCAATACCTTTGGTAAGATCAAGTACATTATCTGCCGCCACGTCGGGATAATGAGGAACCCGTTATGGCTCAGCTGAGACGCTGCCTACTCACATTTAAACGTTTCGGCAGTACTCGCATTCATGACTTGTATATATACAGTCCAGGAAGGATAGTTCCCGGCTTCGATGGCATCGAAAAGATCTTGAGTTCCAAAATCAGGGTTTGAGCCCTACAAAAAATGAATCGACTCAGTCAAAAAAAACTCGCACGTGCAATAGCGCGGACGGGTTACGCACCGCCAGTGCAGTAGCCTCGGCATTCGTGTGGTTTTTAGTACCCTGATCTGACACAGCAGAAAACCTGAAATGGGGTTTTTTTTTTCAAAGTTAAATTTCGCGGTTAATAAATAGACGGGAATATGCTCGTAGACCAACTTGACATAATTCCATGAGCCATCCTCCCTCACTGTGGACAACTAACGATCAGTAATGTCAATGTAATCGAATTGGTGCTCATATACGAACCAAGACGATAAGTATGGCCCGAATATCCATTCATGTGCCTGAGGGTACCACTTGTCAGACGACCGAATACGAGAATACGATAAGTTACAGTCGCACCTGAAGCCATATGGCGTACCAAGATCAGAAAATAACCGCATGACCTGATAAAGCGACTCCGGGTTTGAAGATATATAATCTGGGGATGGACGGACTTATAAGTTATCGGATTATCAAGGATATCCTTCAGCCACTTACCCCAAAACATCTACGGGAACAACGAACATCGATAGTGAGCAACTGGAATCACAAAGCAACCCCCGTTAACTTCTTACATCTTTGTCCTTAAGGTGCGTCTAAACCCAAGGAATAAGAACTAGAATAATAACGAACTTATGTAGCTACTACGTACCTGCGGGTTTCGCTTCTGTGTGTGAATGAAGTCTGCACAAGTAAAAAGGTGTGAGCCCAAAGGAAACAACGCTGGCTCGAGGAACGTACTGGGAAACTTGGCTGGGTCCCTTATGAAGAAGACGGGGGTATTGTTCCAAACCTAAGATTCGTTTCCTCAATTATGCGGGATGCCACCTCCGATCAAATCCACGCACCCAGTCCCTGCAAGCATGCGTCAGGGTGTGGTTATAATATCAAAAACTTAAAGATATAAACTGACCATATTCCCTTCTTCGTTCGGAGTCTTGAAATGCAGCAGTATGAGGAGAAGTTATGAAAAAACGAGAACTATGGGCTTGTGGCTCACTTGATTGCGAATCCACGGGGATCACTAAAAGGAAGCATGTTAATCGCTGTAGCCAGGCTGATGAGTACGATAGCCTCACCGAACGACATCGGCAGATCCTTGTTCCCCTGTGAGCACATTAGATGGGTACGAGGTTGACTGAAGTCAAAGAGATATTACCTCCCACGGTGGAGAATCTCACTACACAAGGCATGATGTTAGAATCAATAGCCAATCATGGAACCAAACGCCTACGCACTAGTGATAGGCGTCTTTTCTCCGACGCGCTGGAAGACATCTGCCATACTATATTTCTTCCCAACATCTGTGGTGGTTTCGAAGTAACCGTGTGCACCGGCGCCCTGTTTTATTTTTTATGTTCCATCAGCTAGAAATTCTTGGGCCGGGGCCCGGGAGTTTCTCATTGACACACCTTTGCATGGACGACCTACACGTGATGATGTGAGCTTAACGGAATGAAGGAGATAAATACGGCAGTTTGCTAACCCGTTCTGGAATCCGCTCTCTATGGAAATGAGCAAGCGATTCGAGCTACAAGTGGAGAGGTTGAGCGTTAGCATTATAAATGGATCAGTAAACAAGGAGGCTAAGCACCAAGTGGAAGTCTTGAAGCAGAAGGGGCCCATTTTCGGCAACGCGCTGGGCCTCATATGGCTGGGGGTAACTACGACATGCGTTAAGTCTCTTTCGTCGTGGCATAACGGACTTATAAAGGTCAACTCACGGAACGCCTCCCCCGGTTGTGTAGTCGAGCTGTGAGGGTGACTTCGCCGAAGTGTCATCTTGCAGCGTAGGCCCACTGAACAGATCGAAAGCAAAATCAGTTGCGCGTCTCACTGCATTTGGGACTTCCAGAGCGCTGGCCAGCGGGGCGGAAAGTAAACTGGAAGCCACGAAGGCCACGATTGGCAGGGAAGGCAGGAGGACCATTGAGGATGAGCGGGGCGGGAGCGAGACTCGAGATTGACCAGGGAGAGAGGGCTAATGAGGGCTTGGAAGCCACGAAGTTGATTGGGTAATTAACCAGCCTGCATAACCCTGCTTCGAAAAGGTTGGCTACGGTTGGCGCCTGGGTTCAGATCAGGTTCAGATCTAAGTTTGATATGAATTCTCAAATTCTAGTTAGCATTCCACCTGTGCTCGCTCCCGGACAAGGCAAATTTCAGGTCTGAGTTTGACAGGAATTCCCAAATTCTAGTTACCTGTGCTCGCTTCCAGACAAGGCAAATTGAGCAGTATGTATAGCTCCCATTAAGTTATCCATGGAAGATCAATCCAGATCTGCGCTTGAAGAATTATTTCTCTGCATCAAGGTGGAGTAAACTGCATCTGACAAACAAACAGCGTTGGTTCTAGCTCACTCCCATTGGCGGCTGGGTCCAGGTCTATATTTGATATCAATATGAGGACTTCTTTAGGTGATGGGGTCCTCACCTGGTCTTTGATGTCTCAACGTGCGTGACCTGGACAACTATTGTTTACTTTTTAGTGTGACTTTGTAATCTGGAGGATAAAACATATCTAAGATATGATACTCGTGCAATAATACCATACATACGAGTGAGGATATTACACTTGCGCGCTGACTTTCACCATGGCCATCGAATATTCTTGTATGCGTCTTGGTCGGGAATCAATGTCTCGTGCGTTTCTTCTCCGGCGAGCCTCCTGTTTTCAGAAATTAAATTTCCAACGACACAGAAGGTGAGAGTCTGACAAGTCACCGGCGGGGTCCCAGTAACCCAAGAGCGTTTTGTCGATGCTTGGTTGAGGATTCACTATGTAAACCAGTGAAATTCCTGTCTCCGCGAACAGTCGCCACTTCATGTGAGCGTTAGCGTTACTGCTTATCCCTCTCGATGGTACCTGAGGAGAGCTTCAGCCAAAATAGGATCGTCGGCATCCGCCAAGGGTGATCCAGTAAAGTTTGGATATGCATAATGCAATAAAGGCCACTCTGGTTGCGATTGTGAGACATGAGAAAGAAATTCGAGGCAATGTGAGGGGGAATCGCATGTGTAGTCTCGAAGGGAGCTAAAGGAAAGGGCAAGCAGCCTTCCAATAAATATTGGCATGGAACAGACATTTATACAAAGAATTGGGACATACCACGCGATGTTGAACATGCACTGAAATGAGGCCATATTTCGTGCGTAGAAGTGGTTCGTGTTGAATAGAAGGAGGGACTTCGGCGAGTTGCATATTCCGCATATTAAGGCAGGTAGCACCTACGATTTACATGTGAGCATTACTACAAAAATATTAGGAAGCAACGCACCCGTAAGTGCACCTGTTAAATTCAGGGCATGGGGATGGCTGTACAATAAAAGTGTTCGGCTGTCCTGGAGGAATCAACGAGTATGCTGGGGGGGTCGCGTTTTCTGCATACTCAGGCAATTAGGTCGTGTATGTCCTGCTGAGCATGAATATGCAACGATTAGTTTTAATCAAACAAAACACGGTTCTTTGAGGGAGAAATCAAAAGGTTAACCGTGTCTTATCAACAGGTGGTGACAGAATTTTCATGTTGACGCTTTCAAGTTGAAGTTCGCCTGTGGGATCACATGACCAAATCCGCTGACAAACCACCGCGCCTCAATAAAAACTTGGGGAGGAAAAATACTGTGACTTAGAACAAAACATTAGCAAAAAATATACGCCTACCTAGCGCGTACAGGTCGATGATCAATCAACAGGTCAGTCCTGCTTCTGTCACGATGGCAGAAATTAAATTTAATAATGAAAAACTCACAAAAATAGGCCAAGATGATGGATCAACTAAATGAAAAGGAAAATGATCAGGAAGCCCCTAAGTATCAACTTCTGTTACCAAAAATAGACCTGGACCCAGCCGCCAACGGTAGCTCACCTCACCCTCATCCGGGCTCCCAACAGTTAGAACGGCGTGCGTCTGGTACATACAGTGGTTATGAACTGAGTTTGGATTCCAGTACAGTCATCCGTTAAGCAAACAGATGTGCTAAATCGCTTTGCTATACTCCCATCAAACCGGTTGAGGAAGCAAAGTCGTAACACGGGCTTCGTTTGATGAAGTTCATTTCCCTCTGCATAATTCTTGATAAGCCTTGTGTACGCCCGAGTCAGCCCGATGTACTGCGATCAAAGAAGCCAGCGATGCGAGAATCTCGTGGTGAGATTCCAAGATTCTGGGATCATGTTCCACTGCCAGTAGTTAGATACAATGTTCCGACACTCCTTTGGACAGTACTATCACTCCTTTGGACACTTGGATCTAACTCGCGCAGATGTCCATCACTCATCTTCGTACTTTGTACATATATATTTAAATAAGTGTAGAGACCATGTGTTAAAAAAATTGGAGCAATTGGTCAAGTTATCAAGGTGCTAGTACGAAATGAATGACACTGAAAAAGATCAAATTGATGACAGAAATGTTACTATGTTAATCTTGGGTTTTGCCCAGATTGGAGGAATTTTACGCCTAAAAAAGAATGTAGATATACGACCCTACTAAAAGAGAATCATACAACAATGGAGACATTTAGAAGGGAAATGCGGGCAGCAAAAATGTTGCACTTATGGGACATCAATAATGACGTCCATGCACAGCGCTGAGCTGTCCGAAGGAGTGACAATTGCCTTGTTTTCTTGAATAACATATTTATCCACGTTCACAGCTTCGTTTATTCTAAAACTTTGGAATTACATAGAAAATGTATTAGTAAGTAAGAATATCAATTCAGAATAATTATTTTTCATATGTGGCCACTATAAAATGGGAATGTGCATGGCCTGTTCGAAGGAAACTTGTAGTGAGAAAGGTCGATGTGACTTCGGCAAAAGGCGGGATTCCGTGACAGTCCGTAATTGAGAAAATAAACAATATATTGTTTCCCTTTCAAAAAACATCGAGCACACGGAAATAGCCCCGCGAGCCAGCTGTGCGTGAGGGTGGCCGTCTTTCAAGTCATCCTTGTATTCTCTCTTTATTTTCTCTCATCGCTGCTATAGACATCGTTCGACCGTTTCTTTCTTGTGCCCACTGTCAGGGAACAGGAGCACCATCCAACCTCAGCCGCAGGTCTTCCATCGTATCGTTTGATATCGTCGAGATCGTCTCAAATCCGCACGAGATCTGGGGAGAAGGTGTGCTCTTGTTCGTTGTTTTCCACTCACTTTCTTTCGCATTTTCTTTTGTTGCATTTTGGCGGCGGTGTGGTGCTTTAAATTTGGAAGGAGAATGGTACCTGATTTACAGCATCCTGTGGATTGCCCTCTTTTAGGTCTTACTCTCAGGTGTTGAACGGCAGGATAGCAGGATGGAATCCTTTTGGTGCTTTGAATAAGCCTATGTGGTGGAAACCTTGTCGGCTTCGTTTCCTTGCGACTCGGACACGTCATCCTAAAGATTTATTCCATTCTGTCCTTTCCGGGCCACGCACTTTATGGGGTTTTAGCCCATTCTTACAATGGCGAGGGCGTCGTTGCGTGCCGAATGAGTCTGAAGGCTGTTTTCTTATTCAAAGCCCTGGCTTGTACCCACAGAAGCATCTCGATATTTGCAACCCTGAAGTGGAAGGATATCCGCGTGTACCGCAGTAAGCCCTAGATGGCTTATTATGTGTTTGCAGAGATGCTGCAGCTGCCTGGATGCTGCTAACCTCGAATCATAATTGTTCCTGGCTTTCAATATATCAATCGGCGTTTACTCTTCTTTTTTTATCTTGTTCCCATTCACCGTCAAGCCCACACCTTCACCTTTATTTGGCCTTGTCACCCCACTTCTTTATTTTCTTACTAACTATAACTTTTCTTTTTTGTAGACGTCCGTCATTATAGCTGCGAACTTGAACCAAACATCATTCTCATTTCCGCCTCAGGACCTCTCTATATCGCATATTCAACACTTATATCCCATTGAACGCAATACGGCTCGAACGATAGTGCGAAGCCATCGCACCACACCATGTATCGCGGGACGCCGTCTCCAATCTTTGACGTCCCCGAGTTCCCAGCTCTCCGGCGAGTGAAACCTCTTCCCAAGCGGAGGCGGACTTCGTCGGGGACGGGGCCCGAGAATGCCTTTTCTCTGGCACCCACTTCTGCGTCGGTGCAGGTAACTCAAAGCGCCATAGCTCTCCTCCAACAAGACGCCGCGGCAGCATTCGTTCAGCAACAGCATCAATCCTTGGATGCTCTGGGTCCAAATGGCACGCCTGAAGAATTACTCGCCCATCCCGATAACCTTTCTGCGAGAATGGCACTCCAGAATTACTACATGCCTATTCTTGGAGGGGTGCAGAGTTTCTTAGCAGGAACTGTTACCCACGGTAATACAGAGGGCGGAAACAGCAACAGCAACACAACGGCGGCTGCTGCGGCCGCAGCTGCTCTAGCTGCTGTCGCAAATGCTGGGAGGAATGGACAATTATCGCTACCATTAAACGACATGGATTCCATTGAATTTGGTGTCCATTTTGCCGCGGCGGCTGCGGCAGCAGCAGCAGCCGGTGTGGCGATGGGGAGTTTAGGCGGGCTGGGAATGGGTTTGGCCGGAATGAACATGTCGATGGGAATGGGAATGGCTGCCGGTACCGGAGGAGAAGGAGGAGGTCAGGGGGGATCCACTGGGAGTAGCCACGGACGAGACGACGAGGATGACGATGGACGAGGAGATGGTGATTATACCGATCACTTCCGACAGCCTGGAAACACGAAGAAACGAAAGGTACCGGCTAATGCTAGCGGGTCACCCCGAGGAGGGGATAGGCCCGGAAGCCCCTCGTCGCCTTGCATGGAAGATGAGGCCACTGAAGGAGCTCTAGGTAACGGAGACGGGTTTGGAGCACCCAGCGAGGAACTCCTTCGAGATAGGGACAGAGATCGTGAGCGCGACCGAGATCGAGACAGGGATCGAGACAGGGACAGAGATTACGAATCCACCCCTCCACCGATATACCCGCCGCCGTCCTTCCCTGGACAGTTGTCGCTACTGGCACGAAAGCGGGGTAAACTGACGGCTGTTACACTAGCCGGCCTGCAACACAAGGAGATGCTCAAGACTCGAAAGAGGCAACTTGCTGCCGTGATGGGCGCTCTCTCTCATGGCGATACCTTGGCCCTTGATCAGGCGCTTTCAGCGAGCTATCCACTTGTCGGCGGACCAGATAGTTCTGGGGCTTATGGCTCAAGCATGGGCGGAAGAGGAGGTTCAGGGGAATCACCACCAGTACGCAAATCGAAGAGGCGGACTGTAAGGCTTGCGCGCGCGATGAAAGTTATTATGGAAATGCCAGAGAGGAGGAATCGACATCCGGATGCGATTCCTTTCCCAACTTCAGTCTTCGATTTTGTGTGTCCTTCTGGTAGTGAGTACTCTTATTTTATTTTATTTCAGCTCTCTCTCTCTCTTTTCTTGTCCCGTTATCTTCTTTCTGGTGCCATGAAGCACGGTCTAAGAAGTCCATCGGCCCCCTTTGACTGCAGGCTCGATGTTCGTTGAATTAAGGCCTATGCCTTGCTTCTTCTCGATATTGTTTTTGGGGCTCGCACCCATGTATGCAACGCTCTCCATTTTATCTTGCTCCTTCTATTCCTTTATCTGATCTCTTTCCATCCACTCTCAATCGAACCCAACTCGATGTTCAGCTGCGGACCGCTTGATCGCGACGAAAGAAGAAGTAGCAATGCTTCGCAAACGATTCGAGGTCGAGCTGGAACGACAAGCTGCAAAAGCTGCAAAGATGGCGGTTGCCTCTGCGAATGGAGGCAAAGGTTTTGGAAAGGTAGGTCGAGGCAAGAGAGAGAGGCAAGAGAGGGATCGCGAGAGAGTCGAAAGAGTCCAGCAGAAAGCAAAGGCCTTGACAACAGGGAGTGGAACAGTTGGAGGGGGTGGTATGCGAGGGGGTGATCATTCTCCAGAGTCGGTTGATTCAGGTGTTGGTAGCACTGGGCTTGGTGCAAACGTTCTGGGAGGAGGTGCCGGCGGGAAGGCGAAGACCGGCAAGAAGAAGAAACGGTCTGCACTCGCGAACGCGTCCAACCCGCATCATTTGCGCAACTATGTTCCTTCACGACTACCACACTCTGGAGAAGGAGGTGCTGCCGCTCACGGACCTGGAGGCGCTGCAGCGAATGCAAATGCGAATGCAATTTGGCCACTACCTTTGCGTTTCCTCTCTAGTGAAATCCCGCCACGGCGCCGCAGCCGGGCGAAAAACAACACTGCACCGACGTCGGTACCGCTCATTCAGCTGACACATCCAGCGGAAGAATGGATCTGCGCGTTTTGTGAATACGATCTGTTTTATGGGGAAGACGCGGCGTATCGTCGGGCTGTTCGAAACCGGAAGAAGATCTTGAAGAGGAGGCGACGAGCGAGGGAGCGGGCTGCTGCTGCTGCTAGCGGAGTTGGTGCAGGGATGAGTACTGTTAAGGGTCCACCGCCGCCACCGCCGCCTTCGGAGGAGTATGACGTATATGAGGACAGTGTTGTCGGGGTGGATGAATTTGGGAGTGCGCCTGCGCACGGAGGCGGGAGATGGAAAGGCGCACCGGACAAAGAAGAAGCGTCAGCATTTGGATGATGACCCGTTAAAATATGCCGTAGACGTTCCCTTATTTTCTTTTTTTCTCTCTTTTCTTTTCATTTTCAATACCTAGCACTGTTTTCCTAGCACAATCCACATATTTTGCACTCGGCAAAACGCGGGCCGAAGGTGAATCTTTGCCATCAAGGCTGACGTTTCTGGTTGACGTCCAGCGCTGCTGTCCAACCATCTCGCGTTGTGGTGACCTCGAACGCCACCTATCTGGCGCCCCACCCATTTCCGACCAGGGCCGTCAGGGCTTTCCACACGTCAGTTGCCCTTCATCTTCCCCTTATCGTCGGGCTTACCGTGTTCGTCCATTGCCAGGCTCGGTCCCACACTTTGCTTTTTTTTGCCTTCCCGCGTCCACCCCTAGTTGACGTTGCGTTTTGTTGAGAAGTCGTGAGTGCTCCCCATCAATTGTTACATTTTGTTACCCTGGGGATTGGACACAATGTTTGCACGATCCATCTCGCTGAGTGTCGTCGGCAATTTATTCTTTAAA
>Ga0307513_10004828_pt1 | contig 17892 bp, 11 predicted proteins | sample 15_EM_MG_FD_202174 | JGI IMG/M metagenome (GOLD analysis project Ga0307513, IMG submission 202174) | Populus trichocarpa ectomycorrhiza microbial communities from riparian zone in the Pacific Northwest, United States - 15_EM | ecosystem: Host-associated > Plants > Roots > Unclassified | place... | reverse complement strand
TTATTATTATTGGAACAGAGTTTTTGTGTATTTTTGGAAAATCGAAATCTAATCTATCTATTTCCTGTCGCTCTCCTACAACCAAAATCCATCTCTATATTTCGAAGCTTTATCACCACCCTTCAAAAAGTCTACATGCTTTGTTTCCACTTTAGACACTCAAATTTTCTATTTTCACTCCCATTTTTCTCTTAATAGTTTCTAAATTCTCCTCCATGTCCCAAGCCCCTGGATCCAAAACCCATTTATCCATGAATTTTCAGGTTTTACCTGCTGCTGCTGTACTTGTATTTCAATATTTATCTCATTTTCGCTGCAAGTTTTATTGAAAACCCTTTTGAATCTAGTCTTAGAAGTGTTAACTAAAAACCCATTTCAAGAATTCAGGTAATTGAATGTCAAGTTTCCTCCTTTGATCAGGTAATTGAAAACCCTTTAATTTCAGTTCTTTCTGCACCGGATGTTGTTTTAGGTCAAGCTCTGTGTTACTCGGTCCTTGGTGTGTTAATTAAAATATCCGTTTCTCAAATTTTGCTAATTTCACATCCTTGCTTCATTTCTATCAATTTTAGTTCATGGGATTCGTGTTTTATGTACTGTTTTTTTCATCTTCATCACCAGTTAGGGTTTCATCTTCAAAGTTTTCAACTTTAATATCATTTGTTTAGTTGGTTTTAAGTTATAAAATGGATTACAATAGGGATTTTTCTGGTGTAAATGTAATTCCAATTACTGGTCCAGATAGCTGGATTTCAAATTCCTCTGATTCCAATTCTGTTTGGGCCACAGAAGATGACTACCGTTTTTGGAATAATTCTGATGGCCTTAATGACAACACTCCTTCCAATTCCAATTACCAATCCTCAGAAACACTTTCTGGTAGCGAACCACCAAATAAGAAATCGAAAAACAATTCCCAGGAATTGAATTCAAAGAAATCGATTGGGAAAATGTTTTTCAAGACCAAACTTTGCTGCAAGTTCCGGGCAGGCACATGCCCTTACATCACAAACTGCAACTTTGCACACAGCATGGAGGAGCTTCGGCGTCCACCTCCAAACTGGCAGGAGATAGTGGCTGCGCATGAAGAAGAGAGAGGGAACACAGTGGATGCCAGAGAGGAATTTCAAATCCCATCAATAGTGGGATTTGGAGCGGAGACACAGCGGTCTTATAAAGGGAGGCATTGTAAAAAGTTTTATACAGAGGAAGGGTGTCCGTATGGAGATAATTGCACGTTTTTGCACGATGAGCAGTCAAAGAATCGGGAGAGTGTGGCAATAAGTTTGGGGCCTGGAGGGTATGGAGGGGGGGGTGGTGGTGGTGGAGGAGGAGGAGGTGGAGGTGTAGGTGGAGGTGGAGGTGGAGGAGGAGGAGGAGGTGGAGGAGGAGGTGGAGGTGGAGGTGGTGGAGGAGGAGGAGGAGGAAATGCAGGTAGCAATGCAGTTAATGTGAAGCCATCAAATTGGAAGACAAGAATTTGTAACAAGTGGGAACTTACTGGATATTGCCCATTTGGGAATAAGTGTCACTTTGCTCATGGAGTAGGAGGTATGCCTCATGAATTGTGAATTTTGTACCATTGATGATTTCAGTTTTCGGTAAGGACTAGGATTTATGAGCAGGAGAAATTTTCTATTGATTATTTGGTACTGAATAAATGTAAAAGGTCGTGACTTCTATAATTTTTAAAGAGTTGTTTGGTTGCATATGTTATTTAAGGGTGCCCCAGTATTAGAAAGTGGAACATATTTGATTGATTTCGATGCCAGACAAATAGAAGACTTATGTTTTTCTTTTTTTCTTTTTTTGGTATGTCGTGTGTAATGGCTGTGCATATCTTTTATGGAAGTATTAGCTGGCATGTACTACCAGTTGAAGGACGTATATTTCTTAGTTTAATGGTTTAAGATGTCCACACATCTCAATTTCTGAATAAAATAGATATTTGTTTATGTTCCTGACCTGAAAACGCTTCGGTTTGGGGGCATTTTGATTCTTGTACTGCTAAGTAACTAGCTGCAATGCCTTCATAACAGAAGGTGAATGACAATTTTCCAGCTAACCTGGGACTTCATTTGAGTTTTGTTACATTAGTTGGTGCCATAAACTGCTGACATTTTATGAATGCTTAACATGAGCTATCTTGCTGTTGTTTACACCACATGACTATCTAAAGATCGCTTTGTTTTATTTCCCCTCTTATTTCCCAATTAAATTAAAGGAAAATTTAAATGTCTTTCCATAGTATTAGATAATTTGCAGTGAGATTTCATTTCCTTTACTTCTGGTCTGAGATGCTGTTGCTTGATGCGTGTTTCTTTAACAATTTATAAGTTTGTTGTTTAATGCAAACTGTTGAAAGGTTCCACATATCAAATGAGAATTGAAATGCCATTCTTATCTTATTCAAAAGTATAAATGCCTAACATGTGGCATGTTTTCTGTGATTAGATTTCCTTGGTCATGTTTATGAACATCTGATAATTGCTGGTTTTATCCTTTTTCCCCTTTGCATGGATAAGAACATGAAACACAGAGTTATTTTTTTCAAAGAGGAATACTAGTTGTTGTTCTCTATGTGTTGGATTAATGTCGGTTCAGAGTACTAGCATGATGATGGAGCTGCTCTTTTGTTTTCCCCTTTCTTTCTTTGTTCTTTTTTTCCCCCTTTGATGTGATTGAAGCATGCTAGATGTTAACTTTGGAGTTGAATTGTCTGACTGCAGAGTTACACCGTTACGGTGGAGGGCTTGTGGAGATGGATGCAAAAGATTCTGCTTTTGTCCCTGTTGAGTCAAAGCAGGGAGGAGTGCCTTCAAAAACTCCACCAGAAACTGTGGTCGCATCAGTTACTTCTGTGCCCAATTCAGATGTTTATCACCTTGGAGTTCCGTCACAGAAATCATCTATTCTTATTCAGAGGCCTGGACAAAGAACTCATCAGAAATGGAAGGGCCCAGACAAAATCAGTAGGATATATGGTGACTGGATTGATGACATTGAATAGGGTCAGGTTTTTTTTTCCTGTGTAGCATTCTGATAGAATTTAAAATGTTCAAGGACACGTGCAAGAAGGTTTAAATGGCCAAGTGCAGAGTTTGTTTTCTTGAGACTTGAAGAGATTGGGAAGCTTCAGCTCTTAGATTGAAGAGGTCTATGTTTACTGGCTTGAAGTTTCAGGATGATCCCTTGCTCATTGGAATGTCAAACCCGTAGTGTTTATGCATGAATTTGAGTTTCCAGTGTGGAAATTTGAAGCTTGTACTGCATTTATAGTGTTGATCTTTGTAGTGAAGTATGATAACTGGATGTCTCGTATCCAAGGAGATCTGTTGTCTTTGTAGTTGTACCACTTTGGATTAATTTCCCAATTTAATATTTAGCTCCCACGGTCTCCCCCTCTCATTAATTGCAGTTTTAGCTGGGATGTGCAGGTCAGCAGGTGTCAAACAACTTTTGTCATGAAATTTGCACGTTCTGAGCTATAAGATGGACGACAAGGGAGACTGGTTATGTGAGGCCGTATCTGCTTAGGTAAACAGAAAGTCGAAATTGAGCTGGGCAAATTTTGAGATTATTATTTGGATGAAAAAAACCATGAATCCTACCTTTGTTCTAATATCATTATGAACCCTTGTTGTGCAAAATTTATGCACAGTTTGCCTTTTGGATATGATTGTCTTGCCATTTTTTTTCTTTTCTTTTCGAGAAGATCTGTTTGCCATTAGCATTTGTAAGAAGGGAATATGAAAATAGAAAATAAAAGGAGAGAGAAAAACCTATGAGGAGGTGTTGGAAAAGACCGGGGTAAATCACTTTGCTTTAGGATCTGGTATAATGATGTCCCAGCAGCATCTTATAACCTACTCAACGGTCGCTAGTTTATCAACCCTGCGTTATATTTTTATTCAAGGAGGGTTTTGATCAAATTTGATGCTGGTATATGTGGGCGACGACATTGTTTTTAGTCACTCCACATAAAGACCTGTGGAATTTATCCAGAACTAGTGATACCGTGTGGTTGGAAAATGGAAGCTTTTTTGCTGCCGCCTGCAGTGGTTGAATTGGAAAGCCTAAAAGATTCCTTATTTGCAGGACATTAATTTTGTTTTTCTCGATTCCCTTGATATACAGATTTTTGTCCCTGTAGCTGAGATGTGAAACCAAGACAGAAACTGATCTACTAGAAGCTATTCTAATTCCAAGGGTTCAAATGCTAGCAGAGTATATCGAGGAAACAATGAAACCAAAAAGTGCGCAATCAGTTATTACCATGTTAAGCTTTCCGCCATTATTACTGCCAAAGCTTGAAACATTGCATTTTAAGGTTACAAAAAGTAGTTGCACTAATTATGTACTGAGAGGTACCATGGCTTGAACCCTCGTCTAGTGGTTGGTTGGTAGGTTGGCTGGCTGGCATCATAACCCCGGACGGCCAAGGCAAGACCATATTAATCTCAGGTGTGACAGTAACATCACTCCAGATTCAATCTTGAATGTGATTTCGTGTGATTGGTACAAATGATCTGAATCTGGTTGGGTTGAGTGGGACATTTTGAGTTTGGTGATTATGTGAAAAGAGGACCAATGACCTAAAAAAGAAAAGTGTTACTATTTGTTTTGGCACAATAGGATGAGAGAAATTAGCTGAGCCAAAATTGCTGCTGTTCAGACAAAGCTCCTCACCCTTCTCACAAGGACTCGTTCAATGGCCATTATCTCTGTCAAGGGCAAGAAACCAATCATTCCACAGCCAAGGACAAGAAACTGATGTCTCTACATCACCGTTCCAAATTAAGCCACCTTCTTATATGATCCCAACCACATTGAAGTGCCTCTTTCTCTCTTCCTTATTAGGCCTCAAATTCAACCAACACAACAGAAATAGATTCATTTTCTCTTGGTTGAATTTCCCTTCATCCATGCAAAAACCTACGGCCGGCGAAACTCCAAGCTCCGGCTAGCCGACTAGGCTACATCTCTGATCCTCGATGTCGTCTAATTCTTCATCATACCCAACAACTCTATCAATTGGCTCACCGGCAATAGCCCTACTTGTAACCGTAATTCTTCTTGTGCTCTTCTTTATAGGTTTCTTCTCTATATGCTTTTATAGATTTTTTATGGAAGGCATCGTCCACGGTTGGCATCTCAGGCAGAGTTCACTTGGCCTTGTAAATCCGGCTAGTTCAAAAGAGAATCCCGGACTTGATTCTTCACAAATACAACTTTTTCCAACATTTACATATTCAAGCGTCAAAGATTTTCGACGCGAACAACACGGACTTGAATGTGCAATTTGCTTGGCAGAGTTTTCCGATGAAGATCTAGTACGCCTTTTAACGGTTTGCTACCATGTTTTCCACCAAGAATGCATTGATCTTTGGCTTGAATCCCACAAAACATGTCCAGTTTGTCGTAGAGATCTTGACTTGCCTAAGGAAGCATTGGAAAAGGCTCGGATAGGAGATCACCGAGCGGACATTAATGTGCATGATACTAATGAAACAAATGTATTGCTAGAGCATGCCATTAGCATTCATGTTAGCGAAGATAGTGGCGAGGAAGGTAGAGAAGGACATGGTAGAGGAAGCTCGACTCAGGATGTGGACAGACAAAACGAAGGGCATGAAAAGATATTGGGAATGTCAAGGTCACACTCGACAGGGCACTCAATTCTAGCAACTAGAGAAGAAGAGTATAGATATACTTTGAGATTGATGGAACGTGTGAAGGTAAAAATTACAAGGGGGCATTGTGCAACAGGAAGTTGTATTACGTTTGGGGACTACTCAGGCCCTATGAATGATGGCCATGGAGGCTTCTCAGGGTGGTCGCATGGAGGCATCAAAAGAGAATAACGCTTCTATTATGCTCTCCTTTCTTCCTTTTCTAGCACAACATTTTGATTACATTATTTTGTACTTTTTGATCAGCCTAAAAAATTATACAGAATTTATTCAAAGTTGGCTTGCCGTCATTCTGCTGTTTGTAGGCCTCAGAAAAATGCTTAGATACGAGCTTATTGATTCCCTGTCAAAACCGGATTAAGGTATTTAGCTTGCTCTCTTGTTGCCGTTGCCTTATATATAGTCAAATCTTTCCTCTTATGAACAGGACATGGTTGCAACTTTTAAATGGATGACTGTAAGCTTTATAACTGAGATTTTATGAATGCTTTCTCCTGTATAAACACTTTCTTTGTTGCTGAAAGACTTTACAACAAAGTTTTAAATCCTTAGAACTGTCAAGAATATTACTGGACACAAATTTAAGTACCTGCAAAAACAAGCACTTGTGTGTAAATATTTAATTTTATCAAAATATATGAATAGGTTAAGTATTTATTTAAATTATTCATACAAAAAAATAAAATAATAATTTGATTATTTTCTTGAATTTGATTTGTAGTGACTTTATTTATTTATGAGATCAAGTTAAGATTTGTGTTTTACAAAAATATGAATATAGGCGTGCACCGCAGAACAAGATTTGATGATTTGATATTTTATAAAATATCTTTGATTTGTCTTCAAAGTGTTGCTGAAGAAGGGTTGAGAGCTTTTGTAAGAGCTTCCTTACTTAAAAAGCTTATCTTGAAAAAAAATTTGTATTTTCTTTGAAAAAAAATGTTCTTTATATCTAGAGTGAGACCCTTTATATAGAGATTTGTAGAGGTATTCAAGTTTTTTGTCAATACTGCATGATATAATTTATTTATTGATTTTTATTTGTGGGATCTTGTATTAATGATAAATATCTTAAATATCTCCTCCCATGTGTCAGCTTTCCATTGACAAAAAAATTAAAAAATAAAGGCTCATTTATTTTCCATGTCATTTATCTCAACTTTATTTTATTTTTATGTAACAATAAAATAAAAATAACACAACAAATTTTGATTGGTTGAAAATTTTTATTTTTATAGATTCCTCCTCAAGACAAGCTTACTTGAACTTAAAAATAAATGGACATGTCTAAAAAAATAAATATAGTTAAGAGAGTTTTATATGTTGAATATATTTTTAGCTAAATGAGTACATTGTTGCCTGGAATTTCACACAAATTAGTACCATTTAACTAAAATTTATTTAATCATATTAAATTCTCACAATAAATTATTATAGATATTTTTTATTGTGAAAATAAAATATAATTATCAAAATTGGAAGTTTATGTGTCAATTTTGATTAAAATTTATCAAATAAATGATAGAATCAAAGTTTAATGCTAGATTTGAAGCAATTATAGATTTTAGAAACTAAATTGAAAATTATAAAACCCGCTCTAAGCATGTACTATAGCAATGAATGGTAACCAACAACTTTGACCGGCTCATGAGAATTCTTTCTTTGTCGAAAATGGTTACTATGAAATCTAGTTTTTGTTGACCTTTAGGTCATACATTTATGTTTTTATATATTTTGATGGTAACAATAATATAAAAATTAAATTAATAATATGCTTGGTTGAAAATAAACTTTAAATAGGTTTTATACGAAGAACACATCTACAAGCATGATGAAAGTAAAATGAAGACTTAGTTTAAGTAAATATTTTTGGTGTTAAATGTAAATTTTTATATCCTACTTGATAGTACAAATTAAAATGAATGTTCACAATTCACTTTGCATGCATTTTAAAATGATTGATAAAACAGTTCTAAGAATTTACCTAGGATTAAAACTAACAAATTTGGATTTTGCATGAACCGGTCAACTATTTGGGTATACCAAATGAATTAATCTACCGTTTGTTCATTCGTGATGAGCACATGAGAATTCTACAACAATCGATCGACCATTTCATCTGTTATTGGGACTTCAACGGCTATAAACAATTAGTTTATATATATATATATATATATATAAAAGGAATCAAAATATATATATTATACAAGCTAATCATAAAAGCAAAAGAACTTCAAAATCATTGATCCTTAATCAATACTCAAATTTGTGCAATCAAATCTTCATAGTCGTGCACAAGAACATACATTCTCATTCTCATAACACTTAAATACTTTTAAATCCCCTGAGTGCTATTTAATGAGATATAAAAATGCTTAGATTTTCAGTTGTAAAATCTACTCTATTAAGAGAATAATTCTGTAACAACAAAATCACATTTATAAACCTTGTTGTATTTAGTAACCCAATCAAAGAACTCTTATATATATCCATATTTCTATGAAAGTTAGAGAAATATACTGTTAGTCATAATTCATTCTCCTCAAGATAAATTTATCTCTTAGGTTATGACTTGTCATTATCTGTAAAACCCTTATAACCTCTTACAACTTCAACCACCAAACTCCTCCATATAAACAAGCTTTGGTTATTCATATAGGATTGCAGAAACATGTACGGGGTTTGGTTTACCTTGAGGTGAGTTCTCATATAAGTCCATTTTCTCATCAAGATTCTTGTTTATGCCTTTTCTTGGCGACAATTGATCTAGTTATTTAGTTATGTCTGCTAATGAATGCTTTATTGGATTAAAGTTCTATAACATGGTTCTCTAAGCTACCTTTTAATTCTTTTGTGATGCCTCTTAAGCCCTCACTACATCCTCCTAGATGGCTTTCACTCTTATATTATAGAGTGGGATGATATTGTCAACATCTTTTTACATCAAAGAGATCAACCTGCCATAATACCAATTGACGTAATATATAATGAAAAATTGATAATTAGGATTTTTCAAGCCCTATGTTATAACCTGAAACTATAGAAAAAATATTTGTTAAATAAATTCCAAATAATATGAAATCAATTCTAAAATAACTTATAAATCTTTTTAAATAGGATTTAGTCTGAATTAGTTTAAAAAGGGAAAAAAATCCCAAAACTACTAGGAAATTAAAGAATCTCAAAACTACTAGTCATATATCTGTTGATGAAATATATGTTATAATACTTAACCTTTCTTTCATGACCCAAACATAATAAATTCAAACTATCATTAACATTCCCTTTCAATTGATAAACATGATTCATAATTGCAATCATTAACAGTTAAAGAGAAATGTTTAATGAAATTAAGTATTATAAGACACAAGAATTAGTAAGTAGTGCTTACATATGTTCTGAATCATGTTGCAAATTGCTCATCTTGTAATTGGAAAATTTGAGATTCAATAAGATGTGAATTTTGAGATAGTAAAAATTGATGATGTTGCCTACAATGAATTTTTCAATCTATCAGTTTATGAGAGCATATAAGAAAAATTATTTAAAAATAACAATATATTAATATTGTACTTGCTAAATAAAAAATCTCAATTCATCGCAGTTAAATAGCACATAATTATGTGCATGTTTGAATTTGATTTCTGTTAAGTATCTATCTTTTATTACATTTTTTGGTATTGGTCTCCATAATAAGAAAATATTGATAAATTCTTACTTGAAGACAATTATCCATCATTATTGCATCTTAGAACGCAATTTATTCTTGCTCTCAAGTAAGACTCAAAATAGTACGAAATAAACATTAAGATCTCTTTTATAATATAAACCTTGTATATCGAAGCTTTAATATACACTATGCTCTCTTAATATATTTTTTTAGAAGTATCTAAATAAAATTAAATGAATTTCTTAAATTTAATTTAAAAAAAAACAATATAAATTTAAAAAGGAGCGATCGCTCATCAACGATCAGCAGTTTTTTATGGCTGTCATAGAATAGGAGCAAGGGTTCTAGGCTCCTAGCAATTTACAGCTAGCAGCTCCTAAGTGTCCGTCCTTTTGTTGACAAGCTCAACTCAACTTCCAAGATGTCGATATAACAAGTTCTTAAAGATATATATACTGAAAGGCCAATGGAAGAAATATTTAGAGAAAATAAAATGATAAAAATCAGCCGTCACTTAAGTAGTGGTTCAACTCGCAAGGGCAATAGTTTTAAACTATAGGGGTAGAGGTGGATACTGATGAACATGCAAGGGTAAAAATGAAGCTCACCCTTCGGTTAACCTTTAATTATAGGCATAGCCTCACGTTGAATGTCCTGCTGAAATATAGAATTTCAGGAGTACATTCAAGTAACAGCACAGCTTCATCCTCTTGTTCACGTGATTTAATATGGAATTTCATCCTCTTGTCATGTCATGCCGCGTTATCACTGTTATTACAAGCACGCAGTCGGATTAATATATTTATTTTCATACAGGGGAACAAGGAGTGCACTGGGATTTCATTTTCACACTAGCGGCTGGCATCCATAATTAACATCCCGCCACAATATTCAGGAATTCTAGGTGTAGCAATTCTTATTGGTATAATTGCTTTCACTGAAGATTGATGAGTCATGGATTAAATGAGTACCTCCTTTCTAACAAAAAGGGAACAGATATCTTGAGAAAAAATAAGGAGGGAATATATAGTGTACTTGGTAAGGATAATTTCATCTGAACTGATCATTTAACGCTTATGTTATTGAAATGGAACACTTGTAGCATAGAAATATTCTCTTAATTTGTATTTTTGCCTTCCATTTCTTCTCCTCTAATGCATGATTCCTCCAAGGACCTTTATGAAGTAGTGCGATATCTGTTCATTTTAGGAACGATAAGCTGCATTTACAACTCTGGTTATGCTACTTATTTGATCCATGATCTTTGATCTGCAAGTATCCAGATTTTGCCTTCTATAATCACTCAAATCTTTTTTACTTTAAAACCATTAGAAAAGCCCCCTGTTTTTTTTTTTTTTTTTTGCCTATGTAGTTGCATCAAAAAGTCAATTCACGCCCCATATAATGATTTTGATCGATTGCATCCAAAACTGCCAATATTTGGATCAGTTCGCCCCCCCTAACTGATCAAATGCCTTGAATTCAACAATAAATCCACCGATAAAAGATGTTGAAAAGAGAGGAAAAGAGGTATTGTTAAATTGAATTCATATGTCTTGCATGTGATCTTAAATTTGGCAGCGCAATCTGGCTTATGTTACCCTGGTGTTGGCTGAAATCTTTCAGGTGATTCCCATGTTATTCTTTTTTAAAAAAAAACTATATTTAAAATTCAATTCCGCATTTATTTTATATAATTGTTAGTTTAGGTTTCATGATGCAATTTCAAGCATTGTTTGCAGAAAGGATGATGTGTTCTCTGGTTAAAGAATTACTCATTCATGTGCGTGTTTGTTGCCAATATTTGATGCGGCTCCTGTCTCCATACAAGACTTGAGTTGGCACTACAGTGGGTGCTGTTCGATTATGCTATCGCATACCAGTGGGCTCATTTCTTCTGGTAAACGAAAGATTCTGTACTGAATGTGATGTTCTGAAAAGCTTTCCTTTTAATCTTCCCACCCACCCACTCACTCCCAGGTGAGCTTGCATGAATGATTTGCTGAGTTTTCTTGTTCTTACATTGCCAGCAAACTTGCTTACTGGCTGGTGAACTTGTATGTGGATACTCTGTTTACCCCATCACTCTCAGCCCTACTTTCTTGCTTATGCTTATTGTGTATCTAATCATAACTGGCATTGCTGATTTTTATGGTGTTAAATTGAAAATTTTGGTAGAGCGGCTTTGGTTTCTGTATAGAAACGACATTTTGGTTTAAGGCCTTGGGTTGCGGCAAAGTATTTCGCAGCTAGAGCAAATTCTCATCTGTACACCAAAATTGCAATTCATACCATCTAATTTCCTTATTATTCCTCCTCTGTTATTACTCGTGTTTTTTATATGCAAAGGATGTTGATAGTTTATGCCATTGCCGACATCACATATTTGATCAAGGTAATAGAACTAATTGTCATGGTGGCAAATAAGAATAGGCACCGGCATTGACAAGCACTCACAATAGTTTGCTACATATTAATCATTTCCCTATTGCCATATGCTATTTATGATAGACAAAGCATACAACTTTTACTGTTGATGGCATGATCTTTTTACATTTCTTTTCTTTATGGAAATATAGATCCTTTCCTTGAATTGTGTAAATCTTGAACAGTATGAGACGAGAGGAAAAACTTCAAAAACAGTATAGCTAATAAGAATTAGGGGAAAAAAGGTAGATGAAAACGGAGCTGAAAGTTAAGTTTGGACGATTGCTAGGATATTGCACTTTGGAAGTTGATGGTCACATGGATTCCCTGCAGAGCCTGACATTTTGGACCATGGTCCAAGGTCAGACCATCCTAACATTGGTCCTCATCACAAGATAAGGCTACAGTTCCCACTGATCGTAATCTCTGGATCGCTTTCAGATATGCATTATCCCCTGTACGTATATTTCTACATGGATCGATATTTGAACATCTGTAAAAGAGACCAAACAAATTATGTGTTGGATGTAAAGATGCAAATAGATGGACTTGTCCAGTGGTCTTCAAAGTCTTGAATCTCCAGAAAGTAGCTCCTACACTTTACTAATAAAGCTAGTTATGAGTAGAGATTTTTTTTTTCTTTCCCTTTGATGGATAGGAAAGGTTGATTTGCAATGGATGCATTTGTGTCTATGCGATACAGGCATGTCGAGACTTGCGGCAGAATATAGATGACTGCTTAATATGCAAATCCAAGTTGTGGCTGTGGGACATGCTGACTGCAATCGTGGTTCCTAGAGAGGCAGTATAATAAGTAAACCTGGTTAGGGTAAAATAACTAGATTGGTGGGTTTGGATTTAGAAGACGAGGGATGTCTACTACCGCAGGGCTCAAAGCACAGGTAGCCTTGTTGAACTAACAATATTTGACTGAAAAAAGTGCATCTGTTAGTTGTGAATTGTGATTCCCATGGCCATTGAAGTGTTTATTATGGACAGTTCAGTGAGTTTCGCCAAAATGTGTTTGTATTTTCTAGTCTTGATCTCAATTATTGATGGGGGCAATCTTGGGTTGGAATAATTATTTGAGTTGCTGCGGTAGTACAGGTAGATATCAATTGTGTTATGGAAAGACTGCGATCCCTGCAATCTTTTCTGCTGGATATCTAAGGTTGCTGGGAGGGAGTAGACTGAATTTGAATGCGAAGAACCACCACCTAATGACCCTACGCAAGCTAGCACATGCTTTAACTCGTACATGAAGCTTTAACTCGAGATAAGGCCATAAAACGTACCAATGGAGATTTCTTAAGAAAAGAGGGAGAAATTACTGGCAATTGAGCCAATGATATTGGGATATAATATAAAAAAAGAGATCCTCTAAATTCAAATGTTGCATAACTGTACTCTTAAAGCTTTAGCAAGCAAATCCTTTACACGAGATGAGGGAACGAGCTAAAGGCTTTGGAGAATTTGAATGACAAGCTGTACATAGTGACCGAGTTTGCTCCAAGTATTGACCATTAACAAGCTGTTAATGACCCCTTGTCTGTGACTGCAGATCATGGTGCTTAGTGTTCTATCATCATCAAGGCACGTTATTTTCACATATAAATATGATAGTAGTCACTATCACATATACAGCCACCGGCCACTGGATTTGGCAAGCTGCATGATGAACGGCCCAGATAACAGATATTATCATTTTGCACACTAGAGACAAACCTTGAGTGGCATGTATGGTAAGCTATGGGTTGTGAAGCACACAGGTTATAAAATCCTTGTAATTCATGTATCTAAATAATCTCTCCATTTTCGTGAGAGAATCTACGGTACGCGAGCCAGTCATTTTCCGCAAAATCCAACACAGATTTGAATGTGAGGGGTAGCTTTTACACAGCTGCTTATGTTGTTTGTATGCATATTTCTACATAGATTTGGGTCCCCCCCCTCCCCCTCCCACCCCTTTCCTCTCTTCTCTCACCTGTGCAGAAACATTGCCAGCAGTGTTGATAGCACCTATGACTATCCGGAAGGTTACTGAAACACAAATGAAAGAGAGAGCTCCTCACTTTTTGCAAGCAGAAAGGCAAAACAACTTTTTTCTGCCCCTCTCACGGGCACCATATCTTTCTCTTTCTCTAGATTACCCTCCCAGCATAAATTTACCTCTTCACCAATTTACCCCTTCCCCAGTGTACAGAACACATGCTTCTGTATATAAAAGTTTGAAGAGTAAGGGGTGGTTGTCATTATAATGCAACATTGAGTTATTTAAGTTCCATTTAGAGAGGTGAAGATAGTTAAATTTAGCTGACAGTTCGAAGGGAAATGGCACTAGAAGCACTATCTTCTAGTGAGTTCCTGAACTTCATAATCTATGACACTATCCCTGCAACTCCATATAACTGCCATGACTCCCTAGAGACAGCAGGTTTCTTGTTAGAGAATTTGAAACCTCAAGACCATGGTGTTTCTGTAAATAGCTCTTCACTAATGACTCAACAAAGATGTTCTATGGGACGAGAAGCCACCAATAGGAGGCAGAATTTATTAGCTGTGCAAGGAAAAAAGAAAAGAAGAAGAAAGCCAAGAGTTTGTAAGAACAGAGAAGAAGCCGAGACACAAAGGATGACACACATTGCTGTTGAGAGGAATCGGAGGAAACTGATGAACGGGTATCTTGCCGTTTTGAGATCTCTCATGCCTGAATCTTATGTTCAAAGGGTTTGTTTCCACTTGTTTCTTATAACTAATATCTGTTCTCTTGCATGCTCTTTTCCTATAATCCCAGCTACATTTAAGTAATTGGGGATCATTAATCATGGAGAAGTTCTACTGATTGTTGTTTTTGCCAACTTTTTGTAGTAGAATTCGGTAAGTCTCCTAGTGGACAGTTGGCAAATGAACATTCAGACATTAAAAGAACTTATTGTGAAATAGGAGTAAGCAAATTAGTTCGTCATCTAAAGAGGCCTAGTTGAAAAGTTTTTGCAGCTTAGAGTCTCTACATATCTCATACTCAAGCATGTATACATTTCATAACCCAGTCACGTGAAGCTGAAAATCTTGGTTCCACCACTCTAATTTGCTCATTCTTTTGCATAATTCCTCTATTTTCACGTGAGAATAAGCAATATTAGAGTCTAGAGCAAGCGTTCAAGTGTGGTGCTGCTGGTGATTAATCTCAATTAATGTGATATTCAAGGTTAAACTTTGCGATTATCTCAGTCATCATGCGTGTTAATTATATATGACTTCCTACCTACCTGCATGTGCTAATTACGTTCGTTAAACCTTTCTTAAAGTGCAGGGTGACCAGGCTTCTATAGTGGGTGGTGCCATAGAGTTCGTGAAGGAGTTAGAGCACCTTCTGCAATCCCTTGAAGCCAGAAAGCTCAAACTACATCAAGGACTAACAGGACCTGATTATGACATTGAAGATGCTACTGAAACCTCAGAGTTTCCACCACCACCCTTCGCACAGTTTTTTGTGTATCCTCAATACACTTGGTCTCAAATCCCTAACAAGTTTACGTCAAAAACCAAAGCATCCATAGCCGATATTGAGGTCAATTTGATTGAAACCCATGCAAATCTGCGGATTCTCTCAAGAAGAAGCCCCAGACAACTTTCAAAGCTAGTTGCTGGATTTCAAACACTTTACCTCACTGTCCTTCACATCAATGTGACCACCATGGACCCCTTGGTTCTATACTCAATCAGTGCCAAGGTATGTACAATGAATATATGTTGTGCTATTGTTTGCATAAGGTTGCACACTTGTGTTTTTCTTCATTTTACTTTAATTTGGACCCCGACACAAAAGAAAAGTAAATTCCGAACCCTACTCTTACATTGTTTATGTAACTTTGGGTGCCATCTCTATCAATAATATTTTTATTGCAAGGATGTTTTCTCATATTTTAGAAAAATGCAGTCACTTGATTGATTAAATACTACGGGACATGTTACATGGGTCATGTATTTCGTTCAGAAAGCATGAATAGCACTATAATTATGCAACTAGTATATGCTCCTAACAAATGACCCCACAATAATGAGATCGATGGCGAGGAAATCTGTCGCCATTTTATAAGCAATGGCCTTCAATTATAGCCATACGGGCCAGGGGGGAATGGGCAGGGTGAGTAAAGACGACACTTTCTAGTATTTTTGGTGTTTTCTAAGTTCAGAAACTCATGTCCATTTGCCTAGAATTGCAGAAAAAGAAGCAGTTTTGGACTAAAATCTGAACATGCTTGATGCAGCTTGAAGAAGGATGCCAACTCACCTCGGTAGATGACATAGCAGGAGCAGTCCACCACATGCTTCGAATAATTGAGGAAGAAACTGCCCTGTGTTGATCAGTCAAGTCATTTATCTATCCAAAATGCCCATTGGTGGACGACAAAATCACCATAATGCCACCCACTTTTGTCTCTTGTGATGAAGTTCCACGTCTTCCTTCTTGGGCTTTTCAGTGCATCTTCAGTGTAGTTGGACACTTGTGCTTCGTAAGTTGTAATGTTTTTTTTTGTTTTTTTAACAGTTCATGAGGGCTAAAACTTTAAAAGTGTATTTTCAAACAGAAGGAAAATGGAAGGAGAGAGATAATGGGATTTGAGAGTCTAGCCATGTTTGCAACAATCTGGCATGTGAAGGTATCTGTTTCAAGGACTGAAAATGTGAAGCATATGACTCTTTTCTTTCTTTCTTTAACCACGATTTTAGGTTATTTTGTAAATTATTTTAATTAATTTTTTATTTTTGGTTCAAATAAACGTTGTTTTATTGGAAATGACTTTTGACTTAAGTTAAAATTTATATTTTTTAATTTGTGGATTGTAATTTATACTAAATTTCTTGTTAAAATTATTTATGAAAATTAAATTTTGAATTATGATTTTAAATAAAAAAAAAATCATTATTTAAAAGTCATGTCAAGTAAACTCTTGTTTTGTAAATAAATGACTAGACCATCAAAGCAATTTTTTTTTTGTTTGTTTCTTGGATATTAGTTTTCCTTTTTCCTCATTAATCATGGAATTTAAATATATTTTAATAAAAATAATAAAATTGATTGTTATTCCAATTAATTCTAAGCCCCATTGTTCACACTCTAAATTGAAATTGCTACAATGCAAGTTAATCTAACGATTGAGTGCTCGTAGTTTTTGTTATTTATTATTATTATTGGAGCATATTCTAATTAGGGGTGATAATTTTCGGTTTGGTTCGGTTTTTATCAAAAAAAAATAACCAAAACTAGTTTTTTTTAAAAAAAATAAAACCGAAACCGGTTCAAACCGATTGATTTCGGTTCGATTCGGTTATTTTGGAAAAAAATCGGTTCAAACTGATTTGGCTCGATTTTTCCGGTTTGGGTTCGATTCGGTTTTTTTGGTTTTATGCTTATAAAACCGAAACCGAACCAGTTGGTTTTTTCAAAATTTTAATCAATTTAATTGAGTTTTTTTTACGGTTCGGTTTTTTCAGTTATTTTTTTTCATGTTTAATCGGTTTTTCGGTTGTTTTGCTCATCCCTAATTCTAGTATAGAAACTCTAATTTCATTTGTAATGTGTAGAAAAGCAAAAGGATTGCCTTATTAACTTATAGTTATAAAACCCTACTTTGTAATTGATCCGGTAAAATGATATGGTTATAGGTTTGGTGAGTCAACTCGAGTCAATTCGAATCAACCCAGATTTGATTGTGTTTCTAAATCACTAATACTTCTGATTTTGATTTCTATCGTTGACAGCCTTTTAATACATAAGAGATCTTAAAACTAGTACTTTGCTTCATTCATGAATATTATTAATACATTATTAATGTTAATGATGAAATGCTTAACCTTTTTTTTTGGTTGATTAATTGGTTCATCCGGGTCAATGGTTGACCCACCAGGTTGACCGGGTTTAATCATTTTTTTGTTCTTGTTGGTATTTAATCTTATCCAAATCGGTTCAGTCATCGGGTTAACTTTTCAGATTAATAACTATGTATTACCCAGCATAAATTCTCCTATAAAAAAAGGGACAAGAAAATTGTGTGTGTGTGTGTTCTCTCCACGGCCACCTCGACTTAGAGAAGATAA
>Ga0307513_10004827_pt1 | contig 17899 bp, 19 predicted proteins | sample 15_EM_MG_FD_202174 | JGI IMG/M metagenome (GOLD analysis project Ga0307513, IMG submission 202174) | Populus trichocarpa ectomycorrhiza microbial communities from riparian zone in the Pacific Northwest, United States - 15_EM | ecosystem: Host-associated > Plants > Roots > Unclassified | place... | reverse complement strand
GGAGAGGGAGAGGGCATGTAGAGTGCGGCGGGGATGATATCCTCACGACTTTGTGGTCACCAGTGCGAATTCCAACTTGGCCTCGTAAAGGATATAGTCGGCTGCCGCACGACAAGAGATAATAGAGGCAGGCCCTGTGGGTAATAAAGACCGTGAGTGACAACGAAATGGCAGGAGGAAGGTAAGAAGGGGTAGAGATAGAAAAAGGCGAATGAAAAAAACAGCTGAGGGCATAGCTCTCTGCGCATCGCATACGACCCAGATGTCCCGATCCAGCACTATCCAACAACAAAACAAGAAGCTCACCTGCATACCGTTATCAGGCCCAACCCAACCACACGTTCGCTCTCGCGACTTCAGAACGGCATTCAGAGAGCCTTGAGGCTTGTGGATGTGATGAAAGACGATGTGCATCAGCCTCCGAACCAAACAACTTATGTAACAAGAGCTGACGTCAGAACTGTGTTCCTTTTCTTCCACTTTATGTCGTTTGTCATTGACGTGAGTTCTTTCCGTTATTTTGTCTGATAGCTTGGATATCCATGGGATAGCATCACAATTCGACAAAATGGGAACCACGTCGACTCGATGACATTCAATATATTATCTACAAGAATGTAACCCTCCCCGCTGCGAAAGCTTCGTCGTGCATTTCTGCGGGGTTTGATTCGAACAAGAGTCCGTACTATCGAAAATAGATGGGCGGCATCTGCAACAAATCACCCTTCCTTTCATCCCCTTGCGTACCTACTCCTCTCTATAGCTTTGACACAGCAACCTTGAGTTATGTACGTCGTTGAACCAACACCATTCCCCTTAGTCACTAGGAAATTTTAGTGCGACCGCTCTATCGTTGTTCCATTCAGCAACATACCCGTCCCCTTCGAATTTCCAACAACCCACCCTTGATCGAACACTTTTTTTGCACTGCCGGCCACTAAGAAATGGAGCACGCCTATAATTTGGACTTGGGGAGATACTGATTTTCGTCCCCTCAGTGAGTCGTCGCCTTCTTTACCTCTGGTGTAATCTGGTTCCATGTCGATCCCTGTTTTCAGAGCAATATTCGTCAACCACCTTCATAGCCGACCTCCCTTCTATCACTCAGCCATCCAAGCATCCATTGGCTTGTACACAATTGCTCATTTGTTGGGCGACAGGATGGATGTAGGCGATTCCACTGTGTATTTTTCGTCTATTCTATGCCTGGTTCTCTACCCTCCGTCCCTCTCAATCCCCAAATTTGCCGGACCCCAATGGAGCGAATGAACAGATGGGCGGACCCAATGTACATGGCTCCTTGCGTACATTCTCATCCACCCCTTAATGAATGATGTACGTTTCTGGGGGGGCAAGTTAGAATGTTCCTTTGCCATTTACTGGTTGCATTGGGCCGGCTCGATTCCTGCGTTTCGTTTTGCATCTGCGTATTATCCGACATATGCTCACGTTAGATGGGGGCTGTTGTGCAACGATGGGTGATGCACCCTCGACCCTCTCTCAATATGTATCGTATCGATATGACGATATCTTCTGGAGTATTCGTTTATTGCCATTCCACACCTCTGTCTCCCCTTATGCCAATCCCTCTCTAATCCCACCCTCGTGCTACCCCCAATTGCTCCAGATCTGTCCCTTCAGAGGTGATTTGACAAATCCCTTATACCGGTTTTTATTCGATCGATGACACGACTCTTGGGAATACAACGAAGGTTTAGAGTTCAACGTTTAGCGTTGAGTTTTTCGGTTGATTTCGCCCTTTGGTTTTTTTTCCGTTCCAGAAGTTCACTTTTGCGCCGCTAATGTTTCACACTTTATGAGTAAGCAGTTTAGTTACTTAAACCCCATCCCTTCTGTCCGAGATGTTTGGGCCTTGTAATTTTTCGTGTTGGAACACCTTGTTTTATAAATGTAAGTACCATCCAAAATAGTGGGAACCAATGACAGCGCACATGTGCGTGTGCATGTTCAGTAGCAACGCCAACACGAACCTTTCTAGTATCTGAAAGATATATCTTCGCAGAATATACCTCTTAGAGGTGTCCAAAGACGACGTAAATATGAATATGGATTGGCTAGCGAATGACGTAGAGTCGTCAGTACTTCAGTACTGATCCCTCAGTAATGAACGTGTGGCTGTAAACGTGAATGGGGTGTATACGTATAGCTTGGTCAATGGCTCCCATGATCAGTGGGTTTTCATGCTGGTTACTGTCCACCCTCTTTCGTGCTCGTGTTTTAGTTGTGGGCCCAGTTACGGTTCACTTAAAGGCCACTCTTTGCCTGCCTCGACGCATTATAAACTTGTGTTATAGACTTGTTATGGACTTGAACGACTATACGAATCCCCAGTTCATGGAAACCATTGGAAAAACACATAATGGTCCATAGATAGAGATGATGGCTTGAATACATTATACCACCTTTCGGATCAGTAGCTTTGACATTGCTATGGATAGATCACTCTTTAGATCGTTATAGGTACTGTACCATCGCTGGTCATCATGGTTCCGCCTCAAGCCCAAGTTATCACACTGGATCCGGCCACCATCAGCCTCACATCGCCGCAGTGGATTTCCGACGAGTATTTCAGGAGAGTAGATGCAACGTGGACATTGCGACTTTGGGGTGGACCAGGGATACTCCGACTCGCCATACTCGCCATTCAGACCTATCGCTACAACTCAACTTCTGTTGCCTTCATTTTGCTGTTCCCGATTTCCACTTCATCCACATTTCAGAGTTGTCACCCTTTCTGTCCTTTTCAGTTCATCATTCCATTCGAGATCCTTCTTCACCAACCACTGTTGTTTCTCTATCTGTTTTTCATTCAGCTAATTTTTTTTCCTTGGTTCTTTTTCTGGTTGGATGATGGCCTTTTGTCGCAACGAGGACGTTGCTTTTTGGGGGTGGGGCACATGGATCAGTGGATTAGATTAGATACGTACACGTGATCTCGTAGATACGCGTTTCCGATGTCATCCGCAACCACAATCCATCTTGCATCTGTCCATCGTGTCGTGCCCAGCAGATCTGCCATCTCCAACGTCCCCACGTACTCTGGATTCTGATAAATCCTGTCATTGTTCCCTGCTTTCATACCTTCGGAAACTTCCTCCCTGCTCGAATTCGACTACCTCTAAGCAAGCTGAGCCTCAGAAATAATTTACTACCATGGTGGCCCCAGGGAATAATTTGGCTTCTTTGATTCATGCGTTGTTTGCGCTGAGACTGGTGAAGGTGCATTTTCTAAGCTGTCAGTGCATTTCACCGATCTGATAAACCCACTGGCAGATTTTTGAAGGTCAAGTCTATTATCACTGCAGAGATGCAATTGTGCTATCCTGATGCTCGGGACAGTCATGGCACATATGATGTTCATTTGGGACTACATCCTCACCTTCGGAATGGAAGTCGATCTCATCTGGAAATCAAAGTGGAATTTCATGGAGGGGCTGTACCTCTTTCAACGTTACTTACCTTTTATTGAACTCTTTTGTTTGTCCTTTCTTGTCAGTCCGATGTTGTTTCTATCTTCCTACACTCAACTTTTTTTTATAGTGCACATGGGGGAGATTTTGAGGGAAACCGGGTGTCAGAAGATACAATACGCTGTTGGAGGTTCGTAAATTTACTCGCTCTACATGTAAAACGAACTTATCATGTGTCCAGTATTCATGGCCATTGGGATTTCAGCATCCGGGAGCGAGTTTAACATCCACTACTTGTTTCGAGTCATATTGATTGGTGTCTAACAGTGATATTCGCATTGCGGACATGGGCCGTGTGGAATCGGAACCAGAATCTGTCCATTATTCTGCCAATCCTTTCCAGCATCATTTTGGCTTTAAGTTCTGCCATCATGGTCCGATTCAATAAATCCACCACATGTAAGCGTGCTCATTCTTGACTTTATGTGTGTTTCATTTCATGGCAGTTGGTGCGCCACCATATCCGGGATACAAAGGATGTTTCGTGACACACAGCGGCCAAAGTCTGGTTTTTTTTTGGGCGTCAATAATTCTCTTGGATGGTGGTAAGTGTAAATGTGTTGTTCCATTTTTCTCTAATTGCAGAGGTCACCAGTCTTGTTGATACTCATATTGCTTCCTGCCATCCGAGTGTGTGAGGAGTCCTGTTTTGATGGGCAATTCTGCAAATCTCATACTTTTAACCTTAGACAGAGATAGCGGGGAAACCTCCCTAACGACAGTGGTGTACCGCAACGGCAAGTCGCTGCATTTTTCTTGATGGCAAGGCTGATAAATTTGGACATAGGTATTATTTATTACCTATATCTCTTTGGTAGGTCTTGCGCTGGAAATGAATGAGCTAATCACTCATGATGCTGGCTAGTTCTCACATGTATCAATCTCATCATTACCAAAGCCCTTCCGGTGAGTTCACGAGCTCCCTTTGACTTTGTCGGACTTTTAATAAACCCGTTACAACGGTTTTCTGTGACAACGGCCGTTCCAATGCCGTTGCCACTGGTTCAATTTGTGACAACCATACGGCCTGACCCACATCTAAATCCACCTTTCGTAAAATGGTGCGATTTGCAAATTTTCAGCAAGGTAGGGAGTTGTAGCAGGGTTATTAACTCACAATATGCGTTCTTGATGCCCTTTGTGTTGAGATGGAGGTCTTCATTTGTAGTGTTGGAATCCGTTGGAACCCGTTGGAACGCCGGGTGACATTGTAACAATCCCGTTAAAGCGAATAAGGCTTTGGCTCGAACGCGTGACGACCGGCAATTTTCGTAACCGGTTTGGTTGGTGTTACAATGCGTTACAACCCGTTGTAACGGGTTTCGGCTTTTTCCGACATTCTTCCATATTTTCTAATTGTATTACCAGCCAGATTACCAACTGCTCTTGGTAATGTAAGCAGCGCATTTTCAACTTCAAACAGATACTCATGCAATCTAGGGTGCAGCGAATGGTCCATGCAATTCTCGCAAGCCGCGTACTACTTCATATTCGTGCCCAGGCAGGAGACAGTCCTGTTTGGTCGGACGGACTGACGGAACTGAACACAATTCGTTTTCATGAAAGTGGCACTGACTCTTGAGTCTTCAATCAATCTATCGAACTCTCGAAAATGAGAGTCATCTTCTCACCTTACTAAACCCTCCCCAATAAACCTTATGAAATTTCCCGGTACTTGTATTTATCTAACAAAATACTGGCATTACCATAGATAAATTACAGTAAATACAGTGTTGAGTCATCAGTATTTCAGCGGAATAGATTCTGGTTTTTCAAATTTCACTAATGAGTGGACCGGAAATCGTCAAAGTGTTCAATTGGTGGTTGTGAAAGGTGCGGGAGGAACGGGTATAACGAAATAACGCTGACCAGGTATGCAGCTCTTTCAAAACCACGAATTACCTAACTTATTCCTCTTCCCATCTCCCATCCCGATCTGAAACCGCCTGTTCATCTGTTCATCTTCAGGCCTATTGGCACCGTATTAGGCGCTCTTTAGTATTCGGGCATCTTTGAACACGGCCGCAGTGGTTAGCGTGTACAAGACTCGACACATACGATACAGATATCACAGTTTGCCATGATTAATATCGGCGTAGCGCGGTAATAATAAGTCGTCCCATTTTCTGTCCAGCTCCCTTCCACTGAGCTGGGTAAAAGTGTAGGATGCCGCTTTTTGTAGCCGGATTTCGGGACTTCCTACTGCCGCCATTCGCATTCCCTCGTCATAGACACACATAGTTACCAAGCTGTATGTGGTCCAGGGTCCACGCGTGGTATCTGACGTCTTCGCGGGTAGGTCAAGTTCGGGTGTGTATGAGAGCGCTGGTTCAGGTAGGACTTACTAGTAGACAGGCAAAGTTGTATGCTTCTGGCTGAATTCGCCATCGTCGCAGTTCCACGTGAATTGAACCGATCATTCTTCCTTCCACTTAATACGTAATACGCAGTGACGAAAGAGTCAAGCGTACAGCAGAAGGCACTCTGGTTGTGCAGAAGGGATGCGTTGTTATGATGGCCTTGTTCATCCTATCTAATGAAGATGTCATTGTCTATAATACCTAGTCAGTGAAGCAAGGCAGTGAATCTATGAGGTAAACCACTGACCAGGCGAGTCCGATCCCATTTGTTCACCCATTCGCTCCTCCCAATGCGGCGTTCTCGGTGTCATCGGCGTGCACAGGATTGTCGTCCCACTTTCGCCTTCCAATAAATAACCCTCTCTCTCTCTTGGCTACTGGAACACTCTGTCGCTGTGGAAGTATGAGGATTGATCATGGTGACGAATGAAAGGACTGACCAGGTAAGTACCCCCTCGCTGTCTCAGCTACTTTTTACAGCCGTAGTTCCTCTCACAGAGTCGTCGAGAAAACTTAAGAGAGACGACCATCCCAAATAACAAGCCTCTTGGTCACCATGTACGGATGGGGGTGAGGAGGGCAAGCCGTCGTTGTTGCTGGCAGAGTGATTAGCGTTCGGTAGGTGATCCTATTTTCCGTCCGGTTCCCTTCCGGTGATGAGCTGACTTTTCTGGGATAACAGGACGAGTAGCGGCTGTTGGAAGAACAGGGATCAACAATGGCGAAAAGGAGAAATTCCATGCCGCTAATGTAGTTTCCCTTCAAAGAGACAGAGTAGCGATCTCGTGCGTAAAGCAACAGCTCCACTCAGGCGCCAATGACTATTCGAAAGGATTGCTTAGTTTTTTCTTGGAGGGTGGAGACGAGCCCTCTTTTCCTATCAGTTTTCAAGAGGTACAAGTTTGATTCGAGAAGAACAGAAACATCCACTGTCAAACCTGTAAAAATGGGATATGGGATAAAGAACACAAATAAGAGTGAGTCGACGGAGGAAGGCACAATCCTCTGATTGCCTGAGCGGATTCTGTTGGTCCCGAGGGAGGTGAGCGAAGGAAGCGAAGGGCGTGGATAAACAGACGAGAATTTGTCTCATCGCCTCCGCGAGCGCGATATATTGTTCGTTATTTGGCCATCCTACTTAATCGCTGCTTTCCGCTGCTTTCTTCCCCCTGTTCCATTCGAAAGATCAGCGTGCGCATTGTTCGAGAAATATCATAGGAACCTTATCGCACTCAGCCCGCTGCTCCTCATAACGATATCGCACACCCCGACGTTATCGATTTTTTATGTTCAAGTCGATGTTCTGTGTTAAGAGTCGCATCGCCCGTCTGTTTACTTGCATAGTCCATACGGAGTTCCGAGATCGAGAAGGAGTGTATGTTGTCACCGGTTCGTTCTTGTTCGTCATGTGCAGAGGAGCCAAGGATAATATTCGTGGACGTTACCAAGCGAACACTCGAGACGTTTTTGTTCAAAACTTCACTCGTTAACGAGCTCAGATAAGCCGGGCAGCCACTATTGGAGGTGTGTGGGGGGATGGAGCAGGATAGAAGTAGCGCAATCAGTTACGCACCTTTTCACTACTGCCCTCTATCATGGATTCGCTAATCCGTTTCTCTGCCCATCCCTTATCTCATTCGTTGTCGGGCCGCTCGATGTCGTCTGCAATCATCAAGGTTCATGTCATCTAATACCTTCGTATATATCCGGCGTCCAAGTGGGAGCGAGGGCTCGAATACGATAGCGAGCACCACCTATTCGAATTCGTTATGTCGGAAAAAGCCGAAACCCGTTACAACGGGTTGTAACGCATTGTAACACCAACCAAACCGGTTACGAAAATTGCCGGTCGTCACGCGTTCGAGCCAAAGCCTTATTCGCTTTAACGGGATTGTTACAATGTCACCCGGCGTTCCAACGGGTTCCAACGGATTCCAACACTACAAATGAAGACCTCCATCTCAACACAAAGGGCATCAAGAACGCATATTGTGAGTTAATAACCCTGCTACAACTCCCTACCTTGCTGAAAATTTGCAAATCGCACCATTTTACGAAAGGTGGATTTAGATGTGGGTCAGGCCATATGGTTGTCACAAATTGAACCAGTGGCAACGGCATTGGAACGGCCGTTGTCACAGAAAACCGTTGTAACGGGTTTATTAAAAGTCCGACATAGTAGCTGTTCTACGCCAATTAAAAAATGGACCGTTCCTCCTACCTAAGCTGAACGAAACATTGAGGTCGCCATAAGTACGAATCAACATGGTACAAATCAACGCGACTGGCTAGGTGTCCAGCCCCAGGTCGCGTAGAAGGGATGGGCTAGAATAGTACTCCTTGTAGCGAATATATCTTTCCCTGGAGTAGGACGCGTCATCGGTGAGGATTTTGGATATATTGACGGGAGAAACCAACCACCCGTGTGAGTGCAATACCTCTCATTGTGCGTCAGTTGAGCTGCTTTCGCCGGCCCTTCCTCGCACCTCTGCGCCTCTAATTCGGAGCGAGGTGATGTGGGCGAACACAGCTGCCAAGATTGGTGCATCCCATTTATTTTTGGCTTCCGCTGAGGGAGTATCTCTTAATGAGGTGCAGGCACGCCTATATAGACACTGTTGGAAGTATGAGGACCGACCGATGACTACAGTGACAAGACCAGACTGACCATGTCTTTTCCCATGGTCATATCCTATCCATTCCGATGGTGCTTCTTCGAAAAGACTGAATGTGGCGCTCGCAAATAACAGGGAGGATGGCTATTATTGAGTCATGAACCATCTGTGGCCAAGATAGCATAGATCTCTTCGGTGTTGAGGATACATTAGATCGGTAATGAGATCGAAGCTGAGTGGGGGATAAATACCATGAATGAGGTCGACGCTAACGATGATATGGTGGATAAGCGAAGGGAAAAGATAAGGGGGACGGTTGGAATTCGAGACGAGAGAGTCGTTGTGGAGCGGAGAGTAAGTAGGAGAGGAGAGAAGACGCTTCTCATCCAAACTTCTCATCGATGCTGTGTTACGCATCTTACCACCACCGCTATCCATCCCGAATTTGTTGACGCAGTCCTCTGCTGACCCTCCCTTTTACTTGTTCGCATCCTAGCCTCGCCTTCACCACCGCCGAATGCAGGCTATCGACGTTCACGATATCGCAGGTACGCGGTGCTCAGATAGGTACGCAGTCATTGCGCGCCTCGTCACCGATGGTAGTCCTGCATGTCGTGCAAAAGGAGGTACGTCACCTCGCTAACAAATATGTCATTCTAACACGAAAGGTCAGTGGATTCATTGTTCGAGATAATTAGTATGACATTACCGTTACAAATTGCACTGGGAGTCCCGCTGCTCCTCCTGACATCTCACTCGCCAACCATGTCTCTTACCCTTCCTCGAACGCTAAAGTTTCCCCAGCTGCATTATAACCAGATCCTCGCCTATATTTCAGCTTCTTCCACATCGGGTGACCATTTGAAAAGTGAGGGAACTACGGGTTATACGCATCTTCACATCATTCTAATGTTTTCGCGGGCGGGGCTTGTCATTGGAAGCATAAGGGAGGTATGCGGCCGTTCGTAGGTTCTAGATGACATGGGCAAAGGATCGAGACGAGTACCGCCGTCCTTCCGGCTGGAGAGATCGAGACAAACATGAGTGCCTGAGTATATCCTGCCACCCAAAAGTGCTCATCGTGTGGAAGGGATACGTGAATAGGAAACACGCATATGCATTAGTAGGCTCCGATAAATCACGGTGTTGTTCCAACTTCTTTGTGTCAACGAGAACTACCAAAATATACGGCGCTGCCGTTATTGGATACGTGTGAGGATAGTGTAGCAACGATGGGAGTAAGACTGACCACATAAGTACTATCCCACTGCCGACCTCATCATAACTCGTCCCTCTGCATGCGCCCCTCTCATTCATGGCCATGCTCTCGCCACCAACATCGAAATCGACGGGATTCACGGTATCGCGAATAGACGGCGTGGGGTTAGGTATTCAGTTGTTGCGAGAAAGCGCGAGTTTAAGCCGCATGGAGCATCGAGATCGCCACCCGGACGACTAGCCGCATGAACGTCGCCACCCGGAAGCTCAGCAATGGGGAAGGGGCGGAAGGGCCTTCCGTAAAACGGACGACGAGCTCATTTGATGATGAAGTCTCTGTCTGGGATCTAAGGGGTACGCGTCGTCTTTATTGAAGGTGTAAGGATCGATTACAGCGACGAGAAGAACTGACCAGGTAAATACCCCCTTGCCATTGGAGCTCGTTTTGTTGAACCATCCATCTTGTCATGGCCCACCTCTTCTCCTAATGGTTCCTCTGCAAGAATGGCGGTGGCAGATAACAGGCCTCTTCGTTATCATGTGTGCAAATGGAAGAAGAGCGAAAGGGTGTGTAAAATGGGATGATGATAGCCGCGTCGCTGAATCAAGTTGGACCACTGTGACCACCAGCGTGCGAATTCCAACGTGGCCAACTAGCAGTACACGATAAAGGACAATAGCCTAGGGGCGCCCTGTGGGCAATAGAGACTATGAGTGACAATGAAATGGAAGGAAGAGTTAGAGAGAAAAACGCGAGGTGCTCTGATGTGGAGAACAACGCGCACCAGCCTCTGAACCAAACACGAGCTGTTGCCGTCAGAGTTCTGCCCCCATTACAGCTTGATTACATAAATATTCTAATCATTCATTCTTTCCTGCGGAATAGTATCACAATTCGACAAACCAGGAACCTCCTGGTCCCCGCTGACAAAATTGCTTCCGTGGAACTCCAAGACGGCGGCGTGAACCGGCCATTCATCGAAAATGACAGATATACTTGAGTAACCCGGGATTCAGGAAACCCGGTGACGGGTTTGCCGCATTCGTTGCATATTTTTTTGCCCCAGCCTTCAACGTCTCCTCTTCATTTTTTGCGAGGGTCAGACGTTTGAGAGCGTCAAGCCAAATCGTCGGGTGTGGTGTGCGAAAGCAAGGCATCTCCGAGTTGGTGACAAATGTACAGATCATTGTTGGTCCTCGTATTCCGATATATCATCCTTCCAGTACGCAGTGGTGCAGGAAAATATTTATTCGCAAAGAGGAGTAGTACCACATTACCCCATCCCTTGTACATGACGAGAGCAGCAGCGCCATTGGGACAGCACCGCTACGGACAGAAATATAAGTCAAATAGTTGAGAACCCCCTAGGAGATGACCGGTCATGTCCTAGATTCTCCGATGAAGATATAGAGATCAACAAGACCAGACAGCACCAAGATAAAAGACTGCCGACAAGATCAGAGCCTACTACCGACGAGAGAAGAAACTGCCGAAACAGCTGCTAGGTTGTATCGCGATTGCCATCTTCCTATGGGATGCGGAAACCCCCATCGCTTCTGTCCGAGATGTTTGGAACTTGTAATTTTTCGTGTTGGAAGAACTTTCCTTATAAATGTAAGTACCATCCAAAATAGTGGGAACCAATGATGCCACACGTGCGCATGTGCGTGCGTGCGAGTGTATGAGGTGAAGGACATGTGCCTGTAAACGTGAATGGGGTGTATACGTACAGGTTGGTCAACGGCTCGCATGATCGGTTGGTTTGGTTTTCATGCTCGTCGCTGTCCGCCCTCTTTCGCACTCACGATTTAGTGGTGGGCCCAGTCACGGTTCACTTAACGTCCACTCTTCGCCTCCCTCAATGCTGAATACCGCATCCTGGATCACATATCTCTTTTCTGGGAATTATTACTCATATCCTCCAACGTCACGAATGCCGCCTATCCCATGAACTTGTCATAGGCTTAAACAACCATACGAATCCCCAGTTGTTCATGGAAACCATTGGGAAATCGGGTAATGGTACATAGATAGAGATGACAGCTTGAATACCACCTTTTGGATCAGTAGTTTCGACACTGCCATGGATAGATCATTTATTAGATCGTTGTAGGTACTGTACGATCGGGCTCTATAATAGATATCAGATGTGGAGGTGATATCGCCCCAAGTTATGACACCTGCCCATGGACAACGCCACCCTCGAATGTTGATCGGCCCGGACGCTGTTCTATCAACACGTACAATACCAACCCAAGGCCCGAGAAGACGCTGATGCCAACCTGGTGAGCTGTTTATATCCCAACCGTATGAGCTAGAACAACGGAATGGAATTAAATATAGTTGAACACCTGATGGTTCGAATTGGGTCAATCTGTCCGCACTCTTGATTCTGATAAAGCGCACCATGAAGCATCTTGTCGTATGGACATTCCCCTTGTTTCATCTTTTTCCTTTCGCTCGAGTCGGACCACCTCTAAGCACATTGACCCTGGAGAATAATTCGCTGTCATGGTGGGCCCAGGGAATGACTTGGTAACCACATTATTTGTGAACAGAATATTCATAGTCCGTTTTCCAACTTCTTTCAGTGTTGCGTTTCACCGATCTGACCACCCCACTGGCAGAATTTTGATGGTCAGGTCTACTATAGGAGAAGAAATTGAGCTCTTCTGACTGTTGCGACAGTCATAACGTTTACGATGTTCCTTTGGGACTACATCCTTACTTTCGAAATGGAGGTCGATCTCGTATGGAAATCGAAGTGGAATTTCATGAAGGGGCTATACTTCTTTCAACGCTACTTGCCATTTGTTGACATCATTTTGTTTATTCCCATTTGTCAGTATGATGTGGTTTCCTATCTTCTTCCTATGCTCAACTTTTTTTGTTTTTAAAAAAGATCATACTGGGGAGGAGACTGTGTGTTGGAGGATGTACTATGCTAAGGCAGGTTCGTAAAATTGACCCACCCTACTTTGAAATGAAGCAGATAGAACTTATTTTATGTCCAGCATTGATGGTCATTGGGGTTTCTGCATCCGAGAGCAAGTTCAGCCTACACTCCCCGTTTCGAGTAGTATTTATTGGTGTTTAACAGTGATCCTCACACTACGGACATGGGCCGTGTGGAATAGGAGCGGGCGATTGACCATTATTCTTCCAATCCTTTACACCCTTTATTGCACTTCAGGTTTCATTGTCCTGGTGCTATGGCATAATTCCATTACCAGTAAGTGGAATTTCCATGCTCATTCTTGATGGATGATTTACTGTATGCTAGTTGATGTCGCACCATATCCAGGTTTCAGGAATTGTTTTGTGGTGTACTCCAATCATGATGTTGGTTTTCTCTGGGTGGTATTAATTATATGGGATGCTCGTGAGTGTGAATGTGCTATTCAATGATATTCTTGCTCTGATTGAAAAGGTCCCTAGTGTTGTTCATGTTGATGTTGGTACCTGCCATCCGAGCATGTACGAAATCCCCGTTTTGTCAAGTCATTCAGAGCATGCTCATATTCTCAATATCAGATAGAGATGGGGCAAACAGCACCCTAACGAAAGTGGTCTATCGTGACGGTAAGACGCTGGGATATAGCTGGTAATTGCAAGCATGCTGAACTTTGGATATAGGCATTATTTATTATTTATATCTCTTCAGTAGGTCTCGTTTTGGAAAGAACAGGGGACTTCATCACTTACGACATTTTCCAGTCTTTTCATCTATTAATATCATCATTGTTAATACCCTTCCCGTGAGTTCAGGAGTTCCCTTTAAAATTTCCCAGAGTTTCTAATTTTATTGGATTACCATGGCTAGCAACAATACCAAATGCTCTTGGCAGGGTAAGTGGTGAATGTGTAATTTCAAATAGACGAATACTCACACAACATAGAGTGGCACGAATGGCACATACAATTCTTACAAGTCGCGTACTTCTTCATATTCGAGCCCAGGCAGGTGACAATCCTGTTTGGTCAGATAGACTGACCGAACTGAACACAATTCGTTTTCATGAAAGTGGAACCAACTCTTGAGTCTTCAATCATTGGTCCATCAATCTCAAAATCACCATGTCGACAAAGGACATTATCTTCCCACCGTAAACCTTCTCCCATAAGTATTTTTCCGGTACTTGTATTTAACGGCAAAGCGAGATACCATTATCAAAGATAGATTACAATAAATACCATGTTTAGCCATCAGCATTTTGGCGGAATAGGTTCTGGTTTTTCAAATTTCACTCATGAGCAGACCGATATCTGCACCAGGATTAAATGTGCGAAAATCGGGCAGACAGCAACATTTGCAATAACCATGGCAGCTGCTGAACCTCTACACCCCATTTACGTTATAGGGCGCATGGTTGATTTTGCAAGTATTAACACATTATTCACCACCAAACCCATATTCATGTCTTTGCACAACTCGTGTACTCTGCATCGGATGCCAGTGAGGTGGCGGCCATTTGAGACGTGCATTCTCGGGATGTGGAAATGATGGAGAAAACGTTCGGCTTCTGATTGTATGGTAATCAAGGTTATTTAAGAGTGTGGAACTCTTTTTAGTTGTCTCATGCGAGTGTGTCGCTGAATGAACATTACGTCTCTCACATTCCAGGAGAGTGAGGATACACGATAAGTCTGACCTATACCAGTCGACAGAGGAGGAAACGAACCCCCGATCACCGTCGTCTACTGGGTTACATTTGTAGAAATAGGCCCTACCGCCATGAAAATATTGTAACCAAGCCAAGGAGCTGAATCGCATACTTTAACCCTTCATGCTTTCCACTTCCTGATGCTTGCCTCATCCTCTCTGCTCTCTCATCCCACCAACCGCACGAACACTCAGCATGCAACAGGTAAGCAACCCATTCTTCCTTGTCTTTGTATCCGCTCTATTTCACCTGGGGTACAGGTGGGGGTTATCGAGTATCGCCCATCCACAGTAATGACTGCAGCTGTCTTCCTCTATTCACATTCAAAGGTCAGTAAGCACCTACCCCAATGTGATTGATATAACATCAACCTCACCTGCCGTCTTTGGAGGCAGTCGGCCGGTTATCGTTGGAGTGTTCAAATGATATGTGATGGGTCCAGGGTCGTTTCTAGGTGGTGTGGATGAGCGCAACAACATGGGTATCATTATCTGAGTCGCTGTTCTATGTTAATCGCATCGCCTATCTGCCCTTCCGCTCAATAAATAAGCAGGTGCTGAGGTCACGACAAAAATGACTTGGCCAAATGGCCCAATGCATGAAGGGAGTTCCTAATCGCCATGTAGAAGAGGGATACTGAGGTATGCATAGTATATGTGGGTGGGTATCAATGGGCTCTGGCAAGTCGCCACATTGTGGTTCCTATTAACAAGTAGTACGGTATAAGGCACACCGCTATTGTTTGAAGGAAATAAAACTGACCAGATAAGCATTTTGCTCCTGCTGCTCTCAACCATAGGCGGCGTTCGAGTGGGTATGAGGGTGTTGGTTCAGGTAGGGATCATAGGGCCCAGAGTTGTAGGCAGGTGAATGTTTATCTTCGAGTGGATCGTCGCCATTGTTCTATGCTAAACAAATCAATCATCATCTCTTCCACTGTACACAGGAGCGATATCACCAAAGGTACAATTCGAAAACTTGCTAGGGGCACTCCAGAAGGGATGGGGTACGATGGTTTTGTAGATACTCACCAATCACATCTGTTGATTCGCCAGCTGCACAGCTTTGTCAACCTATCCCTTCCAGCCTGTCTGCTCCTCCAAGATTGGAGTTCTTAGTGTCGTCGCTCACAGCTGCAGAGTTCGGCGTATACAAGACTCAACATGATGCACGAATATTGCACATCCCCATGATGAATATCGGCACGGTGGGGCAGACATTGCGAGATCGGGGCCTCCAGTAAGTCCCATTTATTGTTCCCTTCTGGTGAAGGCTATATACTGCTGCTGTTTTTAGCAAGACACGACTTCCCACTGCCGCCATTCGCATTTGGTCTCGTCTTCAGGTGGGACTCAGACGGGCGAAGTGTACATTCCTTGCTAAGTTTATTGTCATCGCGGTTGCACGCGAATTGAATCAATTATTCTTCCTTCTCTAAGACATACATAGTGACGAGATCGGCGAAAATATAATGAACCCCAGGGACTCCCAGTCATGTAGAAAGGATAGGTTATTATGGCCTTGTTCATCCTCACTAACAAGGATGTCTTTGTCTAGAAGATGTAGTCAGTAAAGAGATGCAGTGAATCTACGAGGTAAATCACTGGCCAGGTGAGTCTGATCCTATTTGTCCCTCTTTACCCATTTGCTCCTCCCAATTTGGCATTCTTGGTGTCATTGAGCACAGTCATAAAACTCAGTGTACACAGGTGAAGGAGCCTAGGAACATGTTGTCACTGTGGAAGTATGAGGATTGATTATGGTGATGAATGCAAGAACTGACCAAGTAACTACCCCCTCGCTGTCGGAGCTACTTTCCCCAGCTATCGTTCCTCCCGAAGAGCTGTTGAGAAGACTCAAGAGAGACAGCGGTCGCAAGTAACAGGTCTCTTAGTCAGCATGTACAGACGGGGGGAAGAGGGTAGGTAAACCCCGATGATTGTGGACACAAGTGAGGCTTAGATAATATAGCTGATGTTGAAGAGCCGTTGTTGTTGCTGGCAGAGTGATTAGCGTTTGGTAGGTGATCCTATTTCCAGCTCCCTTCTGGTGAAGAGGTAACTCTATGAATGGAGGGTGTTGGAAGAATGAAGATCGACAATGGTGACAAGGAAGAATTCACTTCCGCCAATGAATTTTCCCTTCAGAGATACAAATATGTGTCGCCGCTGTTGGAAGTGTGAGGATCAATTACAGTGATGAGGGAAAGGACCAACTAGTTGAGCAACCCTCACTCTGGAACTGATTTTTTTGGCCAACTATCCATCATTTGAGAGGGTCGCAAATAACAGGGGTCTTGGTTATTATATATGTGGATGGCAGGAGAGGGAGAGGGCGTGCAGAGTGCAATGAGGATAGCTGCGAGCGAACGATGAGTCATCTACCAGGGTTAGAATGAGCCATCTTCGCTGTTGGAGGCGTGATTGCAGACCTATCGCTGGCATCCTCGCCGCTAACAGAAGTTAGAACAAGACTCCATAGCTGCTAGCCAGAAAATTCCAATGGTCGGTCTCAGGGTCGATTACTGCACGAAAATGGATGAGAGGGAGGCAGGATTGGGAAGACCATGGGTGAGGTAGATTCGATCCAAAGGTCTTATGTCACTAAGCAACAAAGAGAGAGACCAGACCTGTGTGAAATGGAGAAGATGAGTAACAAGGAAGTGAAGAAGAGCTAGAAACTACAAGACCAACTTCCTCATTAGATGACTCGGAATAGCATTCGCATGACAAGGTCTGGAGCACAGGGTTTGTGGTGAAGAAATGTGAATCAGCCTCAGAACCAAACATTGCAAAAAGCTGGTGATGTCTGAATCTCTTGTTGATGCAAGTTCTTTCTCCACCCTAACGTTTTTCTAATCATATTTGTCTACACTGGATAGTATCATAACTCACCAAACCAGGGAACATTTGGTCGAGGACATTCAATATATTATTCACAAAAAAGTAACCCTCACCGATGACTGCTGAGTAACCTAGGGTTTGGCAAACCCAGTGAGGTGGTCGCAAGGAGTAGTCCCAGACATTGTGAATCATGCCCTATGTTGTGATAAACACCAAAAATTGTTGTGTAAATAATTATTAAGGACCACTGGCAGTGGGGGGCTCGCTTCGCCTTCATCCTAGCTGGTGGACATTGCACCATCCTTCCTGGTCATAGTTGTTATTTAAATAGAATGAGTAAATAGATGGAAAATGAAAATGCAAAAGCAAGATGGAAAATACTGGAGAACACGGGTTCCAGAGGGTTCCGGTTTGTTCCGGTGAAAAAAAGAGTATCCCAAAGGCGAGTTTAATGGTGCAGAGTCCTGGAATTTTTCGCGGAAATACATAAAGAATCATCTATTCTATCCATTTGTACATTCTGGGAGGTATTGAGCAAGAAATAACAGAAGTAAAGGGGATACATCGTCGAGGCCCCCCCCATCAGGAAAATGCACTTCGTCTCCAGGATGTCCTAGGACTGCCCAAGGTGTGTTAGAGACACAAAGACATCAAAGATGCAAAGCTACTGAAGTTGCTCCCAGAGCAAGGTCAAAAATGTTAGCTTC
>Ga0307513_10004826_pt1 | contig 17900 bp, 6 predicted proteins | sample 15_EM_MG_FD_202174 | JGI IMG/M metagenome (GOLD analysis project Ga0307513, IMG submission 202174) | Populus trichocarpa ectomycorrhiza microbial communities from riparian zone in the Pacific Northwest, United States - 15_EM | ecosystem: Host-associated > Plants > Roots > Unclassified | place... | reverse complement strand
AGTGAATCCAAGTTCAGACCAGCTGAGATCTCATCAAGGCTTAATTAATGGGAGAGAGAAAAGATAGGCAGACGTTCAAATCATAATTAATCTCAAGCTCTCTGTTGATCAGAAGTTAATTATCAACATAATGATCATTTTGCATGAGGGTGGGGACTGGATACAACTAAAGTTGTTGAGTAGCGTGGAAGGACAAAAGGACAAAGCGAAATTTATGAGGATAAAAAAAGTTCTCAAATCACTTGCAAGGAAAGACAGAGAGAGCATTTTTAACAAGTAAAGATGGCATATTATTTGAGTACACTGCTAGGCTTGGGAGCTCCTTTTTGTTGCCTTAAAGTGAACAGAGGGAAGTATCACCTAAACAATGCATGCACCCACTTCCTCCATTGACAAGAGAGACATCAAGCTTTGGTCTCTTTTACCCTGTCATCATTTACATGGAAAACTATATGCAGCTGAGCTATCTTTCTGCTAGATTATAAAGATTATATATTAACACAGAAGATTATATCTTTTTATTTCAATCATAGTTTCAATCGGTGTAGATAAACATGAACTTAATCTTAAACATGAAATGAAAAGGATTCTATTTTGAATCGCTTAACAATATTGTTCAACATGGGCTCTCTGCGGTAATTGTCAAATTACAAGGATAATTACTCGGCAGTTCAAGCAATGATCATGCTTGAATAATTGTTTTTCTTTGGCAAAAATTGATGACCACACGGAAAGGCAATCTTAATTATTTCCCACAGTAAAAGCAACTCATAGTAATAGTAAGTGTTTAATTGGCAAAGACAGTTTTGAGAAAAGCTTTAGCCCCACTGTATTTCTTTGGAGGTGAGTGGTTGTAGAACTGTTTGGAATTACGGTGAAATTAGTTTTTAAAATATTTTTTATTTGAAAATATATTAAATAATTTTTTTTATATTTTAAAATTTATTTTTAATATCTGTATATTAAAAAATTAAAATATACTAAAAAATATTTAATTTAAAGCTAAAAAGAATTTTAAAAAATTTCAAAAGCATAATTAGATTTGAATGCCAAACATGGGTATGATGCAACTTTTTTCATGGAATAGAAACCAGGTTTCTTTTATTATTATTATTATTATTATTATTATTATTATTTGGTTTACATAGGAGATATATGTTTTAAAATAGTATTTGGTTATTTTCCTAAAGTGAAATACAGATATTGAATAAAAACAATAAAACTAAGATAAAATTGTGTTTGGTAGTAATATACAAGATAAAATAATTGTTTCTATATCTTGTTTGATTATGGTGAATAAACCATAATAAAATATAAAAAAGTTTATTTTTCCCGGTTGACCTAGCTCAATGTAAGGATAAAACTTGTTATTATTGTAGTTTTAAAACTCACTCGGGGATCAATCGGGACAAGACCGAGGTTACAGATCGGAAGGGTCAACACAGATTAACCTGAGTCAAAGTATGTATAAAAATAATTATTTTTATAGTTTTAAAATCTGACTTGAGAGTCAATCCAATACAAGGTTCAGGTCATAAATCAAAAAGGTCAACTCGGGTTGATTCTCATAACACGTGACCCGAGCCATACCCTGAATTGACCCTCGAATCAGGTTTTATTCGATAATTTTAGAATTAAGAGTTTTTTACAATAATATTTTAGAAATAAAAAAAAAACATCAGAGATATGTCTTTCTGTATCTTATTTTTAAAAAAATATAGGAATTAACTCTAAATTTATATCAAAAACAAATGTATTCTCATATCAATTTCTTTTTTATATATTTTTTTTTCCATTCTCTCTATCTAATCTGTATTATCTTTTCTGTACTAGAAAAGTAATGAAATGCTATCTAAATGTTCCAACAGATACAACGAGGTCTGAGGAGGTTTACGAGGTCTAAGGAGGTTGGGAAACCTTATTGATACCCAACAACCCTCTTAAAAGTCGAAGCCTCCCCACAGTCACAGGACAGCAGAATGCGAATCGCCATTATTGCTCCCTATCTTGCCTCAACCAGTCATTATTTTGTACACTTTAGGTGTATATACACAGATGTGTGGAGTGCAGATGTGTAGAAAAAAAAGCTCGAAGCTCGAATGATGCAAGCCTTGAATTGACATGACACCTCCTTTTCAAAACCACCTTGTTTTTTCTTGTATTGAGTGCTTGATTAAGACCCCTTCTTTTGTTGCAATAGCCCGGCGTGGAAAAAACCTGACAACCTCTTTTCCGCTGGGAGATAGATACTTGAAATGGTCCCTTCTGCAGTTTCCACCATTGGAACACGGCCATGTCTTAATTACAAGATGCACTCAAAGCCATAACACCCACACAGCGTGGCTTCAAACCCAATAGGATTATAGCATTCACTGTTTAGTTACAGAGATTTTTCTCACCAAGCCAAGTGGATAGAGATAAACCTTAGGTGGCATTAGCAAATTAATGAGATCTAGTGGAATGTCAGATGTGTCAGCTTATAGATAGACTGATAAAAATTAAATGCAACGGATGAGACACCAGAGAGAACCCGAAGCCAGCTTGCTTCTCAGCAATCCCCTGGCTACACATGTGGATACCAAGTTACAAGCACCTATCTTTTCCAAAACCCAAATTAGTTAAAACGAAGAGTGAGAATAGGATGAGAAGGTACTAATAAAATTCCAAATTTAAACTAAGCAATAAAGCATAGACCCATAAATAGGAAATTCGGTACTGGAAATTCTGTACAAGTAGAGTAGATGGCGAGATTAAGAAAGAAATGGAAAAGGTAACAAAATTTCCCGGCAGCCTAAATTTATGTATGTGTTTGTACAAAATGAACCAGAGATTCCACTGCCGGTGACATCTCAAGAAACTTGTTTATCATTTAGCAGCTTAATGCTTCGAATTTCACTGCAAGTGGACGGTTAAACCCAGCTTGTGATAGCAAATTCCCAACCGCAGCAAGGTCGCGGCAAAACACCCCTTGAAAGACAGATGCAGTGTTGCTCCCTGAAGATGCAGATGCCACTTTATTTTCATTGGAATTGATCCTGTTGGGACCAGAAATCTCCACTGCAGATGGGTTCGATTCCATTTTGGCATTTTGAGTTGTCTGTTGGGTTTGAATGGCTGCTGCTTTCTTTCTTTGCTTCTCTGCAGCCTCTTCATCCATGATTGTTGACATGACGTTAGAATAACCCTTTTGAAGCAATCTATAGAGCAACAAAGCAGACATTTTTGCTCTGTCTTTTACCGATTCAAGATCCATATCATTTGCAAAGTCACACCTCTCAACGAAATTTATAGACTTATCAGGCTTGTGCCTCAAACTCAATAACAGATGAGCTCTCTCTAATTCGGATCTCGAACACCCACGCCTTAATCCAATCAAAGCATAATAATCAACATTTCTAGTCTCCCCAGAAGCAACTCTCTTCTTCAGTTCTTGAATCTTGGTAGTCAATGCACAAAGTTTCCCAGGAATCTCTCTGTACCTAACCTTGTGCCGCTTCCAAGCAGGACCTGGTAGCTTCCTATCCCTCAAGATTGAATTATACAGTAGTTTCAAGTGCTCCAGATCATGTAAACAATCGGGCAAGCACCGGATTGTTTCCAGAAGAGAAGCTCTTGTATCAAGCGCCTGAATGCAGGCGGGTTCTAAAGCTAAAGTCTTGTTGCAATCAGCAATGGACTCTGCAATTCTTCCTGATGCTTTGTATGCATAAGCTCTATGCATATAGCATTCAGCAAGGAATCCCTGTGGGGCCCCTCGTCGGCCCTCCAAGATCTTAGTGAAGTGGCGGATGGCCTCGGAATAGAGGCCAGCATCCAGGGCCGCCAGCGCGGCTGTTCGGCGGCGAAGCAGTAGCTTAATGTGGGCAAGGAGTTGCGTAACGCTTTCAGATTCGGTTAAATTTCTCGGTGGGGTAGGTGGGGCTGTCGATGTGGATATATCGCTGGAGATTGGGAAGTTTGAGAGAGAGAAGCTGTCCTCTGACCAGGAAATGCTTTGACGGCGGAATGCAGCAGTTGTCAGGCGTTTTCCGGTCTGGAGAAGCACCATGGCATCCTCCATTAGACCTAGATGGCAGCAAGCTTGGCCTAAAACCAGGTACCTGTAAGAATACACGTTAATGATCGAGTTAGTTGAATAGAATCATTCAGTTTCAAGTGTTTAACCACTAAATTTGGAGTCTTTGGCACCAAGATCCCAAGTTACAACTCAACTTTGTTTTTTTTTTTTTAATTAGTCAATTTCAAAAGAAAATAATTAATTAGAAGCTAAAACAGTAGAATAAAATAAAATACTGATTTGGGCAAACGCGCAGATAGCCATCATGGGATTTTCTACTTTAACCTCAAAAGATGATCAAATCATGTTAAAGCAGGGCAAAGCCCGCGTGCTATTAGCCTTTATGAGAAGCAATAGCATTTTCACTGGAGAGAATTACCACGTAGTTCCCCAAAAAAAAAAGAGCTTTGATAGTTGAAAGTTTGAAAAATTCAATTATCGCTACCACCTTCATGTCCTAAAAGAAAAGGAAAAGGTAAGAACACATGGCTGGCTGGCTGTGTTTTACTCAAACCAATGCAAAAACATATCCACTGATCTAGACAATAAATATGGTTATTAAAAGTTGAACCGCATACCACAGCTTTAAAAGAGAAACAGAAACCGAGGAACTTACCTCCATTGCCCTTCTTTATCGCAATTTTTACAGAGTCCGGCCATCACTTTCTTCTTCAAGTCGGAGACAGAGAAACACTTGAAACTTGGATCAGAGTTATCTGAAGGCAGCAGCTTAACTCGCTCTCTTGAAAGCTGCTGAGAAGAACTATCAGAAGAAGAAATAGATCCCGAATCGTCGTTTGCCATTTTAAGGCTAGGAATGTAGTCTTGAAGCATATCAGCCACCTCCTTGAATCGCCTAAGATAGAGCAAAGATCTTGCTTTGAGTTCAAGAGCTACTTCTAGGCGAGGAGAGAGTGCAAGTGCCGCGTCTAGAAGCTTAAGAGCCGACGCAATCTCGCTCTGTTCTTCGCTTGCAATCAGGTTTCTTGCATCTTTAATGTACTTGTCCACAATCTGTATTATCACACGAAAGTTTATGCATTAGCTCATTAACTCTCACAGGAATATATATGTACGAAAAAGAAAAGCTCAAACCCATTCGAGAAAGAGATGAAATAAACCATAAGAAATGAAATGTAAAGGCAAAACAGAGATCCTCTTCATCAAAGGAAGAAAGTTGTATATTTTACCTTCCGGTTGCTTAGCCACCAGTGCTTCTTTTCATTCATACTTGGACAAGGAGAAGTAGAAGCAGCCATGGTTGTTTTTTTTTCTTGTTGAGGAAGAAGAATCAACCATTAACCACTCCCTCTCTCCCTCTCTCTTTTCTAAGTCAGGCTCTCTCTATCTCTATCTCTGTCTCCCCCAGAGCACATATATTTTTTCGGTTGTGAGATAAAAAGGAGAAGAAATATATATAGCAAGGGAATGAAATGGAGAGAGGGAAAACGGGAACAAAGTGGAGAGAGAGGGAGGGTTGATCTTTGGATTTAAAATCTTGTTTATGTTTCAAGTGTGTTGTAAATATGGGAGAGAAACTAAAGCAGAGAGAGAGGCCTGGCCTGGCCTTCAAAGAAAAGCAATAAATAAATAACTAAATAAATATATTGCCAGCTTTGACCTCAGAGAAAGCTTTGATCCTTCAACTACATAGCTGGCACCACTTCCTTTTATTCTCTCTCTCGTCATCGTCACTATGGCTACGTGGCCTATAGCACTCTATACAATACCCTATAATTATTTTTATTTTTATTGTTTTTTTAGGAAAACAGTTTTATTACAAGCTTTAAATCTAAAATTTTGTCAGCCGTCAACGAGTTTTTTTAGAAAAATAATGCTTTTTAAGTTTTTTTTTTATTATAATGCTTTTTAAGTCTTTTTCTATTTGAAGAAAATTTATTTAGTATTATTAGAGTATTGTAATAGGCTTTTTTTTTTTAACAAATAAAGACTTAAATGAAAAAATGAAATATTTTATAAATCTAAATACTTATAGTGATTTTGGTCTTTAAGAGTTTTAACATGTAATAAATTTATTTATCTTTTACTTAAGTCTAAGTTAGTTGATATTAAAACTCAATGATCCAAAAAAAGAGGTCAATGATTTTTAGTAATTATTTTATTTTGCTATATGCTATAAAACAACCATGATTGGAAGAGAGCCTAATTATCCATAGTGGTTTATTTTGCTTTGTTATGTGATGTGGAACAACTATGACGAGAAGAAGTTATAAAATATGATGTGTTTATGTATGAGAGGATAATGAAGATCACTCTAGGAACTAGTGTGTTGTTTCTGTTTGTATAAGTTGTTGTCATTTGTAATTTTGATGGTGGTACCTGTGATGAGACGTCCACAAAAGTATCATGTTAGAGATTTATAATGAGATGTTTTGCACAAAGGTATTATAGATCCACGATGGGGCGACTCCCGTTTAAAAAAATGTTCTTGATGGAGAACAATTTTTAATTGAAGATTGAATTCGAGGATATGTTTCTTTCAACTTAGGGAGACTAATGTATGAGTTTTTTTTAAAAGATAGATTTTTTTTATTTTTTTATGATATTTTTCTATTTAAAGGGAATTTTTTATAATTTTTATAATTCAATATTATTAAGGTTTTTTAATTTTTTTATATAAAATTTTATAATAACTTTTTAGCAAGTGAATTTGAGAATATGCCTATACATATAATATTATTTTTTTTTTGGTTTCTGACGGTTTTGATATATAATAAATCCATTGATGATTCGCTCTTCTCTATGTTATGGATACATCGGTTAGGGTTCATGATTGTTACCGGGCATAGACGGTCACCCATCACGGGTCCTCGGGTTCAACTACCGGGGACGAAAATGAAAAGATAAGACGCCATGAAATTGCCCGAAAAGAAAGTGAAGATCGTGTAAGAAACTCCCCAGTTATTTCTCTTTGGTCACTTTCAATTTACCCATTTGCCCTCCTGCTTCAAAGTGAGCTCAGGGAATAAGTGCACTTTTTTTCCTCTTTTCTTTTTTGTTCAAAGAATTTATTTTTAGCTCCCAAAATGGAACAGATAGCTGTAGGTCTTAGCAGTGTCTTCAGGGAGGGGTGACCATAATTGCAACCTAATCAAGCGTATTCTTTAATTTTTTTTTTATTACAAAGAAACGACTCGAACAGGAGATCTCCCGACGAAAGAGAGTCTCTACCGCTAATTCATTCAACCAAGATGAAGCTTCTTGGTTCTTCCGATTTTCATTTAACCTCGTGCTCTATGATAACACACTCACTACTTTGGTTCTGGTTTCCTTCTTGTTTTGGTAATGGAACACACCAAGCAGGGGGGGCTAGAAGGATGAGAGGGGTGTGGTGGTAATTATTTAAAAAGAGGGAGGAGGAATTAGTAATAATGTTGCAGGGGCATATTTTAGAGGGGGGGAGAAAGTGACCCTTCCCTCACCAGGCACAGGAATCATGCTTTTCTTTATGGGGTTTGCTTTGCTTTTTATCTCACTCAAATTGATTAATGTATGCACATGAATATGGATAGTAGCCAGATGGGTTTGTCTTAAAGGCTCCCCCTTTTTCCTTGGACCCCACCTCAAAAGGGCCAACAATCCCCCTTTCTAGAGGACAGTCCCTGCAATCTCGTGCCACGTCAGCTCCATTACATGGCCTGCATCCACGCGGCATGCCTCGATGGCAGGTCCCACGCAACATGTGGACACCCTCGCTGTCCAGATCAGCTAGGTGCTGGACGCTGTCTTGTACTCTTCTTGCTTTCGAGGCCTATATTATTGAAACTCAATCCAGTGGACAGCATAACATTATGGAATCAATGATGCAAAGTGTTTCGGATAATTTTTTTTTTTCAAATGTGTTCTTGTCAATCCTTTTTCGAGCAAGGTTTCAATTGCTTTACAAACTACTCGATTCGCCGTATCAGAGATTAAGCATTTCAGATACAGAGAAAATCATAACAAAAATAAAAAATAAAAAATACAAGAATATAGTGTTTATATTTTTTTTAATTAAGTTTATTCCGAGGAAAAAATTCACTATAATTATATCAATATCATTAAAAAAACACACCTACCAACAGGTACAGAAATACCATCCTTTATAGAACCACTCTTTGAAAAAAAAAAAATGACGCCAAGAGGGTAAAAAAACATAACGCAAGTAGGGTTAATGAGGCATTATCAACAGAAAATATAAAGGGCGTTTCTTTTTCACTTTTGAGCTTGCTTTGGATGTAAAGTTATTTCACCATGTGAATTGTTATAGTGTAATAATAATTTTATTTTAAAAAAAAATTAATTATTAAAGGATTATTTGACATATTAAAAAACAAACAAGAAATTCATTACTTGTATATTGTTAATCTCTCAGCTCTCAAAATAATTGAGACATATGCTTTTGAGTTGGGATACGAGGGTATTATTAAACAAGTATAAAATAACAAGGAATAAGTTCTTCAATCACATCTGTACCTTGGAATGATTGTTAAAAAATTTATTCCACTATAAATTTTTTTTTCTATTGTGTTATGCATTACAAAATTTTAAAGTAATTTATTAAACCATAAATTTATTTTAAGTATTTTTACTCGATATTTAAAATATTGCTTCAAAACATATTTTTACTCGATGACAAGCTATATTAAGTATTTTTTTTTATTTTGATATAGAATATAAAAGGAGATACAAATTTCATTCTTGATTTCCTAACCAGAGAATTCCTCCAACATAGATCTTGATGTCTCCCAAATCTAAATCCAGAGATAAAGGCAAAGCCCATAAACAAAGTCTTAATCTCCAAAATCCCGAAAATCACAAAAACACTACAAAAATCCTTGCCTCAACAATTTCTTCTACAAAACCAATTAAATCCTAATATGAAGCAGTAGTTGAAGATGAGGAAGCAGAACGCTCTTTAAAAGTATAAAAATGGGTAGAATCTCTATCCAATTCACCAGAATTACTTCTGGCCATACAAACTATTAGCCAAAAGTCATTACAAGAAGAAAAGTCTTCTTGAACATGTAAACTTCTTAAACCAATTTTCAAAATAGAAGCTGGTTATTCCTTACAAAAACCCATGCTTCCTTTTTAATCCAATTTCTTCATTTGAACTATCTCAAAAACTTCCAAAAGAAAAATCAAATCAAATTAAAAAACCAAAATTCCAAAATATTTTAACTATTGAAAATGGATTTTTCCATTATGACCTTACCGCTACAAAAGTCTTTCCTTCAAATTAGTACTTCAAGCCTTGAGATTTATCCAAACCTTAATCTTACTATATGAAAATACTTGAAATAACAGGTTTCGCTAGATTCAAACATTTTAAACTACAACAAAATCATTCTTAATATGTTTACTCTACCTGTATCATTCAAAATATTTTTCATCCTTCTAATTGGAAACAACTCCTTCACCAAACAATTCAATTTTCAATTAGTTACCATGTCAAACTTTGTAATTTCATTGCCTATACGTATTCTTATTAGGGTTATCAACAAGCGTGGTTCAACACCTTTTTCCTTTCAAATTCCAAAGGTAGCCCACTCATGGCTATTCTGCTTTAATAATTCCATCAAGACTTCAAATCACCTAACTGGTTTCTTCAATGGTGGGATTACTTTGGTTGTATTTTTAAAGTAATAAAACCTCACCATTTAGTTGAAAACAATTACATTTACTTCAAACAAAATTTTAAACCCTCAGAAACTAAGAAACAATTCTCACTAATTCTCTTTTTTTGTTCCAAATTCTTTGTCCCTTGGGTTTGTTCTTGGTGTTTTGACTACAATACTAAGCATGGGTATCCTATCCTCATTAAGAGATACAAAGTAAAATGGTAGGACTTCTTTACATTAGAACCAAAAGTTTCAAACCTGTTGTCATTGAATGGTTACATCAACACCAAAATGCTAAAATTATAGACTCAAACTGTCAATCCAAATTCCTAGCACGTCGATCTCATGCTTATGCTTTTCTTGCCTCAACACAATATGAAGAAGAGTATTTTCAAATCATGAAACAACTCTTATAAAGCATCAAAGACAATGATTCCTCTCCATCCTCGTCATCCTCAGGTTCTATAATTGGCTTAGCAGATGACAATAAAGATGATTGTTATGGTATCTTCCCTCCTATAGCAACTTATGTACAAAAATCTTAAACAACCATTGTCTCTATAAAAAAAAAAGTATTTTAAGAGGCACACAAATATTTTGACCCATTTTATTTCTTAGTCTAGACCCTCCAAACCATCAAGCCCAAACCATCAGGCTCATCTTCTCCCGCCGACACAAGTGGTTAAAACAGCTAGTTGTCACTCTAATTTTTTAAAAAGTTGATCCCCAACTTGCATAAATGACAAATAATTTTCGGTGATAATTGACAAATAATTTTTTCAACTTTTTAAAAAGCAAATCATTTACTTTACAAAATTTTTAAAAATGATAACCTTGTTCTGCTCTATATAAGAAGGCTCCTCTCAGCCTTTGAAGACAGAACTACATATAATAGTTTCTCAGCAAAAGACATCAAATATTTATTTTCTTGTCATATACTCAAATTTTCCTATAACCTTTTGTATTATTATTTATCCCGATAGAGATCTAAACCTCTTAGATCCAAAATTCTACAACCACACATACACACAATGAAAAACAATGCATGAAGGGTATCCACAGTTGTGAAAATCTATACTTAGTCAGGAATGTATTACACCCATGTTGTAGTGCTATTATGGTATTATAATTTAAAATTAAGTACTATTTATGGGTAATCAAATAATTCGACATGCTTTTATACATAGTTTGAACTATTTTTGTTCTTCTTTTAAAATAGTGTCATCCAATTTTATATATAGATTGTTTCACTCAAACTAACATTTTTGCGCTGGCCAGCAAATTTCACCCCACCCGCGACCAATTTCACCCTCCTCTTCTAAGTTGTAATTAACATTTCTCTTGATACCGTGGAAAATTTTATCCTCCCCGCGACAAAGCGCGGGCGACAAAGTAATCGATCTAATCTAAAGCAGCAGCCAGGAATGTGATGCTATTCTCCTCTCGTAGCATTCAGGTCCTACCTACGTTACTTGGGTTGTTGCTGCTGTTCCCACAGGTCTGGGACCACTGGACCTCACGTAATTTTGGGGTCTACAAGGGTTGTTTTCTTCCATTAACGCAGGAGCAGCTCTTATACAGCTAAGGACTCCAGGTTGTAGAACTTGGGGCCCCTTATTCTGACGAAGACGAGCCATAATATTCTAGGTAAAGATAATCAATAGATAAAAACAGGAGAAAATTACGCACATCGCTCAACTTGCAGGGTCCAGTTAACTTTTTTATTTGAGAAACCTTTGTGAGCAAAACGTTGAATGATCATTAATTCTCACTTATTCACTTGCATGTCTTAGGTTTGCGTGTCTCCCCTTAATTAACCTTTCTTAATGAATGCTCTCCTCTTCATCGACATCCAACACGACCTGTTCCATTTTAATTAGTGCTCATCTTCTTCCAGTTGATTTTCTTCTTTGATCTTCATTATTGTTTTTTTATCCTATAGCTAGCTAGGGCAGGTCTCTTCTGAAGAACGGAGCCTACACTTGTTCTTATTTTGAATGAAAATGGGCCAAGAATAACTAAAATTGACGGGACTGGTTTGTCCACCTACAAATTTCAATTTGAAGGACACATGCAGTGTCTCCACCATTATTAAAAATGGAATTGACCATATATATTTACATTATACAAGGACGTACATAGGGCATTAAACCTCCTTATATGATCCCTTATAGCATGAGAAAACAGGTTTCTTCGACCACGATAAGTATGGTAGGTGCTGTTTTCTTCAATACATTCATTCGAAGCCACCACACCCACAAACACATACGTGGTCGTAACTGGTAAGTGACAGTTATTTATTTGCATATAATATTAATATTTTAATGACAGACGGAAGAAACAGTACTTATCAACAACAAAGAAATCAATTGTTTTATATTTATATTCACTTTTAATTCGTCTTAATTATACCTGGGAGGTTTGATTTGAAAGCAATTTCGCGGTGCATGCCCCTTGATCACTTGGTTTATGTACATGCTTTTATTTTCCTGTCCTCACCCCTAGCCAAGGAGAATTCTACAAAATTCTTCAAGCATTGATTGGAGATGCCCATCATGCATGATTATGTTTTGGTTTGGACCACACGTATAATTAAGCTAATCATAAATATCAGAACCAGATTTTGGCGAAGTTTATGAGATTAATTAGTCAATAAATCTACAGATTAGTTGTTGATATCAAGGTTTTAAATTTTGTTTCGTACCTAGTCTTCATAATTAACACCCGACCTAATTTCTTGTCGTGTTATTCTTATTTATAAACCTTGGATGAATAATCCGGCAGAGTCTTGATTTCAAATTAATTAGGCTCACAGCTGTGACAGTCATGGAAATAATTCGGCAGAGCTCTGTCATCCTGTAGCAGGTACGTAGCATTATATATGCACCAGAATATATAGCTTATGCTTGCAACAAGGTCCTTATTAAAAGGGTAGGGGAATCAGCATCGTCATGGGATTCTCTCTTGTGCCAATCTTAGTATATAAACTAATTATAATGATGTATTAGTTGATCGATCGGGGGAGACGCTCCCATTCTCTAGACATGTTTACATACAAGGAAGCAAGAAAGGAGACGGGAATTCCCAAAGATTCTTGATTAAAAAACACACTGAGATAAGCTTGTTAAATATATATATTCACATACACAGAAGCCTCCCTTTTAATCTTGACGGCATGATAATGGCTTATTATAAATTTGGGTTTTTAACCAATCATGCTTTCTGAACTAATGATTCAACCAATGTGCGACACTCTTTCCAAAAGTTTGTAAATATGCTCATCCCTGCACAGCACAGATAAAAGCCCAGACGGATGCACGTGTCTATGGATGAAATTTCACGTGGGAGATGGTGACCCATGTGAAGAAGCTTTGTGATCATGCCCGCGCCGGGGGTCATCGGTTTAGTGGTGAGCCTGTAAGCCTTAAAATGGCCGGCAAAGCCAGCTTAATTGGGGTGGTCGTGCTTCATCTTTGCTCAAAAGTTGCTAATAACGCACGAAATTGTAGATTTACAGGAGCACGGATTGGCTTATTTCCTCGTGTGCTGATGAAAGATGACGATTTGCTCATATAAACAAGTAGGGTCATCCAATAGTTGCGATTCATAATCGTTCAATGAATCTTTAAGTTTCACTCATCACCATCCATTTAATGGATTCGGATTTTTTCTCTTACTTTTAAACTTTGAACATGAATTATTAATTTGTATATTAAACACATATGCGTTGCCTATGATTCTCACCATACTTTGTTTATAATGATATATATAGGCCGATGTAATTCATCGTATAAAGAATCAATCTTGCCCACAAATTAATACCAAGGGACTTTTTAGCCATAGCTACCATTCAAGCACTAATAAACAAATAAAAAGCTTCAAATTATGTTCTGGCCTAATGTGATTGTCATCTTGAGCATCTATAGTAAATGCAGTCATATTCTCTGCCATTTATTTTTCAAATAATTTAACTCCTGAAGAATATTCAACCGTTTAGTGGAAAACGAAATGCGTTCCAATCTTTATCCATCTAGGATTTTTCTCGTTGAATAAATTGTATAGCCAGGCTGAACATCATTGTGATTTTATTTCTTTATTTATTTTTCCATGTGATGTTTGTTAATTTCTCAATGTCTTAGATTTGTACTAGCCGTTGATGTTTTTTTTTTTTTTTTATAGATTAATTCGATTGAACGTTTTATTTATCTCTAATCTTCATAAGGAAATGTTATTTTCTTTTACTCTATGCGTGCGCGGTCAAAACTCTGTTTGTTCAAAATTTAATTTATATTTTTAGATCGTTTTGATATACTAATGCTAATTAATTATTTGGAAGTAGTATGATTTTTTCACAAGGTTTCATTGATCATCACCATATTGATAAGGGTAGATTTGGTTTTTTACAATTCTAATGCACGGATAAAATGACTTTTTTACCAATGAAATCAAAATTCTTAAAATTGATGTCAAGGAATGTTTTTCATCTTTTTTTTTTATAAGCACATTAGAACAATATAAATGCTCTTAAAAATATAATTTTCTTTAACTTACATACATGGATATTGCCGTCTTTTCATTCATGTTTTTTATTGTAGTTATTAGATTAATAGAGAGCAATTTTGTAATTTTAGAAATATAAATATTATTAAAAAAGTTGTCGCACTTGTCACATATAATATGTGGGCGGTGCATGCAAAGTTGTCTGGTGACCAAATACCGCTTTCCATAGTAGATTTTAAATTGTCTTGGTGTTCCCATCGTAATGAAATGGTGCATGTGGCCAAAGGCCATCCAAATTGGCATCATCTATCTTTTTTTTTTCTCTCTCCTCCTTAATTTATGTGACAACCCCTTCAAAATTATGAATTAGCCCTTCAATTTATTATTCCTTCAAATTTGGTATTTGTTCTTTTAATTCTATTTGTTTTATTAGGAATAATTTAAAAAATCAATTTTTTTTTTTTAATTTCATCCCCTTTCAATTTTTTCATCTTTAAAATTTGATTCCAATTCTTTTATTTGTTATTTGTTTTATTTGAGATAATTTTTAAAATTAATTTTTGTTTATAATTTAATCATCCTTAAGTTTGTTTTCTTACCAAATTTGATCCTTATTCTTTTAATTGCTATTTTTTTTCACTCTTGCATTTTTTTTTAAATTGATTTTTTTTCTATTTCATCATTCAATATTAAATTGGTTGGGAATTGAACTTTTTGATTGAGCCCTAGTCTAGGATCTCACAATATTGCGATTTTTAGAGATTGACTCAGGTTTAAGAGGTTTGTTCGGGTTCACTCCCCCCTTTTTTAAGGTCATGTTATTTGTTTTTCACTTTTTAGACTTCAATATTTATTCAATTGAAGATTAAGCTCTGCTATTTTTATTTATTTGCTTTCTATATAATTTTTTTATTGATCTTGAAAATGACCAAGGTTATCTTGTTCATTTTATTGGCCGCTCTTTGTTGAATTTACTTTGGAAAATTTTTTAAATTAAATTTTTTTTGTGATTTCATCTTTCAACATTATATTGATTGAGAATTAATTTTCTTTCTCACTTTCATCCTTCAGGGTTGAAGTTTTTTTATATTGGGCTTCATGATTTTCTTCAATTTCCATTCTATTTGTTTATGATGGTCGCATCACTTAGACAACGAGTTTGACTGATTAGCATGAGTTGACTCGAGTTTTTTTTAAAGTTGTTTTTTTTTTTAAATTTAATATTTGTTGTGTTCAATCTCTTGGATTTTCCAATTACGTCTTTAGTTATCACTAATGATTTATTTATTGACACATATAATCTTTGATTTATTTAGTTAAATACATGCATAAACTTTTCACTTTATATTTAATATTTTTTATATAAAATAACACGTTTTTTAAACTTGCATATTTTTTTTTTATTGAAAGAAAAAAATCAGCCCATGACGGTCAAAATAGCTTAGTGGACCTCTATTTTACATCACAAAACATTCATTTCTTTGTCATGAATCTATTAGAATAATATTCTAGCATTTGCGGGTTTCATATGCTGAAACCTTTATGAAACCAAAAAATTCCTGAACGGTACAGTTTAATTATCATAACGGCATGCTTAGTTTGAAGAATCACAAGTTAAAGTGTATTAATAAAATATCTATTAGAAAGAATAAAAGTGGTGAAATCACCTTGAGATTCAATATTCTTTTGCCAGTTTGCTTTTTAAAAATAATTTTTATTTTAAAATATATAAAATATATATTTTAAATTTTTTTAATTTTTAATATCAGCATATTAAAATCATTAAAAAAACATGCCGAAATCACTTTTAAAAACAATGTAAAACATTAAATATACATATTGATGATGCATGCATCTAAGTGTTAAACTGTCTGTCTCTCCAGACGGCTCTGGTCTGGGCTAAATTTACTCATTTACTAAGAAAAGGCATCTACAATGAATCACCCCTTTTATATATTCAAGTATTGTTCCCTCTTCCTACCCTTCGCAAAATCAGGACAGGTTATACTGTGGAAGAATATGTGCGCCTACTTATATTAAATATTATAAATTAAATCTCCTCAAGTAATAATAATAATAGTACTCAACTTACTTATATGTATCTATTAGTAATAATCTAAGTACCATTTTAGAGAATTGATGCTCTTTTTTACTTTCAAATTCACTTTTGGATAAGGCCACCAGCTAGAAAACAAGAATCTTAATCATTTAAAAGATCAAAACCCATTATATAATTCCAGGGAACAATACCTCTTGAATGGTCACAAATCGTCACCTTCCATCATATCTGATATATTTAGTACCAAGCAATAGAAATTCAAACCACCAGGTAGACAGTGATGAGAATTTGGAACGAAAAAATTTGTTTTTCCTGTGATTTTAGATTTAAGTCTTGTGGTCGTTAATATTGATAGGCACTAGAAACTTATCTAGTCGTTAACTTTAGGATTCGTGGAAATTAACCGAGTGTGCACAATACCTCTTCAATGGTCACAAATCGTCACCTTCCATAATATCTGATATATTTACTAGCAAGTGATAAAAATTCAAACCATTACATTAGTGGTTTAGTGGCAAGAGTTTGGAACTAAAGAATTTGTTCATCCTGTTGTCTTCATTAACTTTAGGACCCGTGAGGATTAGTCAAGGTGCACGCAAACTGGCCCGGACACTGAATTAAAAAAAAAGTGATAAAAAATCAGGTGGAAATGATTTTTTTTAAAAAAATCAATTTAAAAGGAGTTGAAAGCATATAATCAAATAATCACCCTACAGGAGTTGAAAACTTCAACGAAGTTAAAGAGCTTTCACCAGCCTGCTCGCGATGCGCAAAGTCAAGCCTCCTTGGTTTTGTCCGGAGCCAACTCTGAAATCTGAGCTGTTGCCGAAACTTCTGCGCCGGGGCGGCATGGGCAATCGATGGTAGCATTATTCAACGTCTTTGGTCAATATTGATGTCAGGATCATAAAATGTCAACTTAATTGTTGTCGTTTGGCATGCCAGCTTCTTCTCTTTTTTTTTCTGGCGCAGGAAAATTTAAGATGAAATTACTTGTTACATTTGCTTAGAGTTGACTTTTGCTCGAAAAAGGAAAGAAAAAAAAACCCATTACACCATTTCATCAAATGCAATTAATACCAGTGCTCACTAATAAAGTGAAACAGAAGAAAAGGAAGAACAGGCTCTTGCAATTATAGAAACTTGGAAGAATCTGGAAAGGTGTCCATGGAGCTTCGGCAACTCAGGGGCTAGCTCCCTGGGCGCTCTACGAGTTTTAAGAATCTTTTCGAGCCATCCCCACCTAGGCAGCCTTTGTTAAAGCTTTCTCCTTGCACAATTGTATTCAGATTAAAGTGAAAAAACAAATTAAAGGAAAAGAAAATTCTTTCCAGATAGTTCACTCCACCCTGTTCATTCTCTTTACTTGGCATAAAAACCTCTACCTAGGCCTATCAGCGGCCTAGCACTTGACTTGAAATGGAGAAACTTAGAGCAAACTTCCAATGAAAGCAAGAGATCACATGCAGATTGATATATTCTATGCTTCACGGTTCTCTATTTGCAGATAATGCTAGGCATTTTTTCTTTCTATATATGGAATATCAAAGCCTAATCATTGGGGGGGGGGGGGGGGGGGGGGGGGGGGGGGGGGGGGGGGGGGGGGGGGGGGGGGGGGGGGGGGGAGGGGGCGGGAGGGGGAGGGGGGGGGGAGGGGGAG
>Ga0307513_10004825_pt1 | contig 17901 bp, 17 predicted proteins | sample 15_EM_MG_FD_202174 | JGI IMG/M metagenome (GOLD analysis project Ga0307513, IMG submission 202174) | Populus trichocarpa ectomycorrhiza microbial communities from riparian zone in the Pacific Northwest, United States - 15_EM | ecosystem: Host-associated > Plants > Roots > Unclassified | place... | reverse complement strand
GCTGTTCACGATGCTGGCCGTCGACGGCGTCTGCGTGGTCGTGGCGGTGGCGTCGCTGCTGGGCGCCTTCTTCACGGGCCATGACGTCCTCTTCTGGGTGTTCGGCGCGGCGCTGGCGGCCGGGTTCTCCGCGCAGATCTGGTTCATCGCGGGCTTCAAGCCCGCGAAGCAGGGAGTTTAGAGGCCCGTGGTCGGCATCCTGGAAGACAAGGACCGCATCTTCACCAACCTCTATGGGCTCCAGGACTGGACGCTCGAGGGGGCCAAGCGTCGTGGGGCCTATAACGGCGTGGATCTGGTGCTGAAGCAGACGCCCGAGTGGATCTGCGACCAGATCAAGGCCTCCGGCCTGCGCGGGCGCGGCGGCGCCGGCTTCGCCACCGGCCTGAAGTGGACCTTCATGCCCAAGCAGGAAGGCGAGCGGCCCCACTATCTGGTGGTCAACGCCGACGAGTCCGAGCCCGGCACCTGCAAGGACCGCGACATCCTGCGCAACGATCCGCACCTGCTGATCGAGGGCTGCCTGATCGCCAGCTACGCGATCCGGGCGCACACCTGCTACATCTACATCCGCGGCGAGTACGTGCATGAGCGCGAGCGCCTGGAGGCGGCGATCGCCCAGGCCTATGCGGCCAAGCTGATCGGCAAGGACAGCATCTTCGGCTGGCCGTTCGACCTGCACGTGACCCATGGCGGCGGCGCCTATATCTGCGGCGACGAGACCGCCCTGATGGAGAGCCTGGAGGGCAAGAAGGGCCAGCCGCGCCTGAAGCCGCCTTTCCCGGCCGGCGCCGGCATCTATGGCTGCCCGACCACCATCAACAACGTCGAGTCGATCTCGGTCGTGGGGACCATCCTGCGCCGCGGCGCAGATTGGTTCTCCGGCTTCGGGCGGCCCAACAACACCGGCACCAAGCTGATGGCGATCAGCGGCCACGTGAACAAGCCTTGCGTGGTCGAGGAGACCATGTCGATCCCGCTCAAGCAGCTGCTGGAAGACCATTGCGGCGGCGTCCGCGGCGGCTGGGGCAACCTCAAGGCGGTGATCCCCGGCGGCTCGTCGGTGCGGATGATCCCGGCGCACGAGGCCGAGACCGCGCTGATGGACTTCGACAGCCTGTCGGCCCTGAAGTCGGGCCTGGGCACGGCGGCGGTGATCGTCATGGACCAGTCCACCGACATCGTCAGGGCGATCGCGCGCCTCAGCTATTTCTACAAGCACGAGAGCTGCGGCCAGTGCACGCCCTGCCGCGAAGGCACCGGCTGGATGTGGCGGGTGATGGAGCGGATGGTCACCGGCGAAGCCGAGATGCGCGAGATCGACATGCTGCTGGACGTGGCCAGCCAGGTCGAGGGGCACACCATCTGTGGCCTGGGCGATGCGGCCGCGTGGCCGATCCAGGGCCTGTTCCGCCACTTCCGCCACGAGGTGGAGGACCGGATCACCCAATACCGCGCCGGCAAGCCGCACGTTCAGGGCGCCACCCTCGTGGCGGCGGAGTAGGTCGAGATGCCCAAAGCCAAGGTCAACGGGGTCGAGGTCGAGTTCGAACCCGGCATGAACGTGCTGCAGGTCGCCGAGCTGGCCGGGGAGGAGATCCCCCGGTTCTGCTACCATGAGCGCCTGTCGATCGCCGGCAATTGCCGCATGTGCCTGGTCGAGGTGAAGCCCGGCCCGCCCAAGCCGCAGGCCTCCTGCGCCCTGCCGGCCGCCGAGGGCCAGGAGATCTTCACCAACACGCCGATGGTCAAGAAGGCCCGCCAGGGGGTGATGGAGTTCCTGCTCATCAACCACCCGCTGGACTGCCCGATCTGCGACCAGGGCGGCGAGTGCGACCTGCAGGACCAGGCCATGGGCTATGGTCGCGACGGCAGCCGCTACGCCGACAACAAGCGGGCGGTCGAAGAAAAGTACATGGGACCGTTGATCAAGACGGTCATGACCCGCTGCATCCAGTGCACGCGCTGCGTCCGCTTCATCACCGAGGTGGCCGGCGTCCCGGAGATCGGGCTGATTTCCCGCGGCGAAGACGTCGAGATCACGACCTATCTCGACAAGGCGGTGACGTCCGAGCTGTCGGCCAACGTCATCGATCTGTGCCCGGTCGGCGCCCTGACCCACAAGCCGTGGGCGTTCAACTACCGCCCCTGGGAGCTGAAGAAGACCGAGACCGTCGACGTCATGGACGCGCTGGGCTGCGCGATCCGGGTCGATGCGCGCGGGCCCGCGGTGCTGCGGGTGCTGCCGCGCACCAACGACTCGATCAACGAGGAGTGGATCAGCGACAAGACCCGCTACGTGGTCGACGGCCTGTCGCGCCAGCGGCTGGACCGCCCCTACATCCGCAAGGGCGGCAAGCTGGCGCCCGCCACCTGGGCCGAGGCGCTGGACGCCGTCGCCGCCAAGCTGAAGGCCGCGCCCGCCGAGCGCGTGGGCGTGATCGCCGGCGACCTGCAGGACGCCGAGTCCATGAAGGCCGCCAAGGACCTGTTCGACGGCCTGGGCGTCGCCAATCAGGACTGCCGCCAGGACGGCATGGCGCTGGGCGACGGCCCTCGCGAGAGCTGGCTGTTCAACTCCACCATCGCCGGCATCGAGGACGCCGACGTCATCCTGCTGGTGGGGACCAATCCGCGCCTGGAGGCGCCGATCCTCAATGCGCGCCTGCGCAAGCGCTGGCTGGCGGGCGCCCTGCGCGTCGGCCTGATCGGCGAGCCGGCGGACCTGACCTATCGCTACGACTATCTGGGCGCCGGTCCCGACACGCTGAGGGGCCTTTCCCGGTCGCGCAGCGAGTTTATGCAGGCGCTGAAGGGCGCCAGGAAGGCCGCGATCATCGTCGGGGCGGGCGCCTTGGCGCGGGCCGACGGCGGCGCGGTGCTGAAGGCCGCGGCCGGGGCGGCCAAGGCGTTCGGGGCGACCTGGAACGTGCTGCACTCAGCCGCCGCCCGGGTCGGCGGCCTGGACCTGGGCTTCGTGCCGGGGCCGGGCGGCAAGACGGCGGGCGAGATGGTGGCGAAGGGCGCGCTGGACGTGCTGTTCCTGCTGGGCGCCGACGAGATCGACGCCTCGGCCAGCGACGCCTTCGTGGTCTATCTGGGCACCCACGGCGACGCCGGCGCGCACCGCGCTGACGTGATCCTGCCGGGCGCCGCCTATACCGAGAAGAACGGCCTCTATGTGAACACCGAGGGCCGGGTGCAGATGGGCATGCGTTCGGTGTTCCCGAAGGGCGAGGCCCGCGAGGACTGGTCGATCCTGCGGGCGCTGTCCGAGCGGGTGGGGGCGGTCCTGCCTTATGACAGCCAGGACGCGCTGCGGATGAAGCTGTTCGCCGACCATCCGACCTTCGGCCAGATCGACTATGTGCCGGTCGGCGAGGGCGCGGCCCTCGACCTGGGGACGCTCGGCGCCGCCGGCGAGATCGGCGAGGCGCCGTTCGCCAGTCCGGTGAGCGCCTTCTACCTGACCAACCCCATCGCCCGCGCCAGCGTGACCATGGCCGAGTGCCAGGCCCTGGTGTCGGGCGCGGCCAAGATCGCGGCGGAGTAGGGCATGGATCCCGCAACCTTCTGGGCGACGCCGGTGGGCTGGACCCTCATCACGCTGGGCCAGATCCTGCTGGTGACGGTCGTGCTGCTGCTGACCGTGGCCTTCATGATCTACGGCGACCGCAAGGTCTTCGCCGGCGTGCAGATGCGCAAAGGCCCCAACATCGTGGGCCCGTTCGGGCTGCTGCAGTCCTTCGCCGACCTTGGCAAGTTCCTGGTCAAGGAGATGGTCATACCGGCCGGGGCCGACAAGTTCGTCTTCGTCCTGGCCCCACTGATCAGCGTCACCCTGGCGCTGGGCTCGTGGGCGGCGATCCCGTTCGGCCCGGGTTGGGTGATCGCCGACATCAATGTCGCCGTCCTCTACCTGTTCGCGGTCTCCTCGATGGGCGTCTACGGCATCATCATGGGCGGCTGGGCGTCCAACTCGAAGTACCCGTTCCTGGGCGCCCTGCGCTCGGCGGCGCAGATGGTCAGCTACGAGGTCTCCATCGGCTTCGTGATCATCACCGTGATCCTGCTGGCCGGGACCATGAACCTGCAGCAGATCGTCGAGCACCAGGCCGGCGGGTTCTGGCACTGGAACATGTTCGGCGGCGGAGGCTTGCAGAACCTGCCCCTGGCGCTGGTGATGATCCCCATGGGGGTGATCTTCTTCATCTCCGGCCTGGCCGAAACCAACCGCCCGCCCTTCGACCTGCCCGAGGCGGAGTCGGAGCTGGTGGCCGGCTATGCGGTGGAATACGGCTCGACCCTCTACCTGCTGTTCTACCTGGCCGAGATGGCCAACATCCTGCTGATGTCGGGCCTGATGGCGGTGCTGTTCCTGGGCGGCTGGCAGGCGCCGTTCCCGACGCCGTTCACCGCCTCCTGGGCGCCGACGGCGGTCAGCCTGTTTGGCCTGCTGTGGCTGGTGCTGAAGACCGCCTTCATCCTGTTCATGAACGCCATGGTCCGCGCGGTCGTGCCGCGCTACCGCTACGACCAGCTGATGCGGCTGGGCTGGAAGGTGTTCCTGCCGATCTCGCTGGTGGCGGTGGGCCTGGTCGCGGCCTGGCGCGTGTTCGGGCCGGCGGCATGAGGCGCGCCGCCACCCTTCTGCTGGTGCTCGGCCTGGCCGGTTGCGCCAGCGCCTCGCCGGAGGGCGGCGTGGCGACCTACGACGCGTTGAAGCAGGCGCAGGACAACTGCGCGGCCAAGGGCAAGACGCTGACCTTGAAGAGCGGCGGCAACACCCAGTGGCTTGAAGACTACGCCTGCAAGGGGAATTGAGATGTTCCAACGGATCGGACAGGCGGTTAAGGGCGCGGCCCTGCTGGATTTCCTCGGCGCCCTGGGCCTGGGCATGCAGTACCTGGTGCGCCCCAAGGCCACGGTGATCTACCCCAACGAACGCAACCCGCAGTCGCCGCGCTTCCGCGGCGAGCACGCCCTGCGCCGCTATCCCAACGGGGAGGAGCGCTGCATCGCCTGCAAGCTGTGCGAGGCCATCTGCCCGGCCCAGGCGATCACCATCGAGGCCGAGCCCCGCGCCGACGGCAGCCGGCGGACCACGCGCTACGACATCGACATGGTGAAGTGCATCTATTGCGGCCTGTGCCAGGAGGCCTGCCCGGTGGACGCCATCGTCGAGGGGCCGAACCTGGAGTTCGCCGTCGAGACGCGCGAAGAACTCTATTACGACAAGGAACGCCTGCTCGATAACGGGGACCGTTGGGAGCGGGAGATCGCGAAGAATCTGGAACTGGACGCGCCGTACCGGTAAGAGACCGGCGCGATTCCGACGGCTGGGGCGGCGACGAAATCGCGCCGCCTCTTTGTTAGGTAGCTAGGGGAGCTAGACCCGCCGATGGCCTTGCAGGCGATCGCTTTCTATCTGCTGGCGACGGTCACCGTCGCGGCGGGTTTCGCCGTCGTCTCGGCGAAGAATCCCGTGCACTCGGTGCTGTTCCTGATCCTGGCCTTCTTCTCGGCGGCCGGCCTCTTCGTGCTGCTCGGCGCGGAGTTCCTGGCCATGCTGCTGGTGGTCGTCTACGTCGGCGCCGTCGCGGTCCTGTTCCTGTTCGTCGTGATGATGCTGGACGTGGACTTCTCCGAGCTGCGCGAGGGGTTCGCCCGGTACACGCCGCTGGGGGCGCTGGTCGCCGGCGTGCTGGCTGTGGAGATGATCGTGGTCTCGACCTCGGTCGCCACCAACGGCGCGGCGGCGAAGAACGCCTTGCCCGCCCAGGCCTCGATCGCGACGGACGGCGTCAGCAACGCCGAGGCGATCGGTCGGCTGCTCTACACCGACTATGTCTACTTCTTCCAGGCGGCGGGCATGGTTCTGCTGGTGGCGATGATCGGCGCCATCGTGCTGACCCTGCGCCACAAGCCGGGCGTCCGACGCCAGGTGATCGCCGACCAGGTGGCCCGCACGCCCAAGACCGGCATGCGCGTCGTCTCGATCAAACCGGGCGAGGGGATCGGCGAATGACCATCGGATTGCCGCACTATCTGGCGGTCGCCGCGATCCTGTTCACCATCGGGGTGTTCGGGATCTTCGTGAACCGCAAGAACATCATCGTCATCCTGATGTCGATCGAGCTGATCCTGCTCGCCGTGAACATCAACCTGGTGTCCTTCTCGGTCTATCTGCACAACGTGGTGGGGCAGGTCTTCGCCATGTTCGTGCTGACCGTGGCGGCCGCCGAGGCGGCCGTGGGCCTGGCCATCCTCGTCACCTTCTTCCGCAACCGCGGCGACATCTCCGTCGACGGCGCCTCGATGATGAAGGGCTGACGGACCTCCCATGAACGCTCAGTCCCTCGCCCCCATCGCGGTGTTCGCGCCCCTGCTCGGCGCGCTGGTGGTCGGCCTGTTCGGCCGCCGTCTCGGCGACACCCTCTCGCAGGGCCTCACCACGGGCCTGCTGATCCTGGCCGCGCTGCTCTCCTGGACCATCTTCGCCCAGTGGACCTGGGGCGGGCTGGAGCCGTTCACCCTGACGCTGGCGCCCTTCATCAATATCGGCGACTTCCAGTCGGCCTGGTCGATCCGGATCGACGGCCTGTCGGCGGTGATGCTGGTGGTGGTGACCACCGTCTCGGCCCTCGTCCACCTCTACAGCTGGGGCTACATGGCGGAGGACCCGTCCAAGCCCCGGTTCTTCGCCTATCTGTCGCTGTTCACCTTCGCCATGCTGGCCCTGGTGACCGCCGCCGACTTCATGCAACTGTTCTTCGGCTGGGAAGGGGTGGGGCTGGCCAGCTACCTGCTGATCGGCTTCTGGTTCCACAAGCCCACGGCCAACGCCGCGGCGATCAAGGCCTTCGTGGTCAACCGCGTGGGCGACTTCGGCTTCGCGCTCGGGATCATGACCGTCTACTGGGCCTTCCACACGGTCCAGTTCGCCGAGATCTTCCCGATGGTGGCGGCCAACGCCGGCCGCACCTGGGCGTTCGCCGGCCACACCGTCCAGCTCATGGACCTGGCCTGCGTGCTGTTGTTCATCGGCGCCATGGGCAAGTCGGCGCAGTTCTTCCTGCACACCTGGCTGCCCGACGCCATGGAGGGCCCGACCCCGGTCTCGGCCCTGATCCACGCCGCGACCATGGTCACCGCCGGCGTCTACATGGTCTGCCTGCTCTCGCCGATGTTCGAGTTCGCGCCGGTGGCCCGGCAGGTCGTCACCCTGATCGGGGCGATCACGGCGCTCTACGCCGCCACGGTCGGCCTGGCCCAGAACGACATCAAGCGGGTGATCGCCTATTCGACCTGTTCGCAGCTCGGCTACATGTTCTTCGCCGCCGGCGTCGGGGCCTATCAGGCCGCCATGTTCCACCTGTTCACCCACGCCTTCTTCAAGGCGCTGCTGTTCCTGGGCGCGGGCTCGGTGATCCACGGCATGCACCACGAGCAGGACATGCGGAAGATGGGCGCGCTCTGGAAGCTGCTGCCGGTCACCTACGCGGTGATGACCATCGGCACCCTGGCCATCACCGGCGTGGGCATTCCCGGCGTCGAGCTGGGCTTCGCCGGCTTCTACTCCAAGGACACCATCATCGAGTCGGCCTGGGCGGCCAGCGCGGGCGCCCCGGTCGCCACCTTCGCCTTCGTGGTCAGCATCGTCGCCGCCGGCCTGACCTCGTTCTATTCCTGGCGCCTGGCCTTCATGACCTTCCACGGCCACGCCAAGTGGGGCGCGGGCGCGCACCACGACGATCCTGCGGCGGACGACCACGCCAGCCACGCCCAGATCGAGACCCATGACGAGCCTCTGGCCGATCACGACGATCACGGCCACGACCATACCCCCCACGAGAGCCCCTGGGTGATGCTGGCGCCGCTGCTGGTCCTGGCGCTGGGCGCCGTGGCCGCGGGCTATGTCTTCGTCGAGAAGTTCGTCGGCGAGGAGCGGAACGAGTTCTGGCGGGGCGCGATCTTCAACGGCCCGGCCAACCATGTGCTGGAACATGCCCACCATGCGCCCACCTGGGTGCTGTGGGCGCCGCTCACGGTCACCGCCATCGGCTTCGGTTTCGCCTGGTTCTTCTACATCCTGCACGAAGGCAGCGGCGCGCGGATCGCCGCCCGCCGCGGCCCGCTGTGGATCTTCTTCTACAACAAGTGGTTCTTCGACGAACTCTACGAGGCCACTTTCGTGCGCGCGGCCAGGCTCCTGGGCGACCTGTTCTGGAAGGTCGGCGACCAGAAGATCATCGACGGCCTGGGCCCCGACGGGGTGGCGGCGGTGTCGGTCGCGGTGGGCCGCCGCGCCGGGCGGATGCAGACCGGCTACGTCTATCACTACGCCTTCGTGATGCTGCTGGGTGTCGCAGGCCTGCTGTCCTACGCCCTGTGGGCGTGGGCGGTTTAGGGCGGGGGATCAGCACATGACCGGCATTCTTTCGCTCATCACCTATTCGCCGCTGGTCGGCGTGGCGGCGATCCTGCTGCTGCGCGCCTTCGGCTCGTCGCAGGACGCCCGCACCGTCTCGGCGGCCAAGTGGATCGCGCTCGTCACCACCCTGGCGACCCTGGCGCTCTCCGTCCTGCTGGTGGTCCAGTTCGACCCGACGACCGCCGACTTCCAGTTCGTGGAGGAGAGCGCCTGGTTCGCCGGCCTCAACTACCGGATGGGCGTCGACGGGATCTCGGTGCTGTTCGTCCTGCTGACGGCCTTCCTGTTGCCGATCTGCATCGCGGCGTCCTGGGAGAGCATCGAGAAGCGCGTGCTCGAGTACATGATCGCCTTCCTGGTGCTCGAGACCCTGGTCATCGGCGTGTTCTGCGCGCTGGACCTGGTGCTGTTCTACATCTTCTTCGAATTCGGCCTGATCCCGATGTTCCTGATCATCGGCATCTGGGGCGGCAAGAATCGGGTCTACGCGGCCTTCAAGTTCTTCCTCTACACCCTGCTGGGCTCGGTGCTGATGCTGGCGGCCATCCTGGCGATGATCAACATCGCCGGCACCTCCTCGATCCCCGAGCTGATGGTCTACAAGTTCGACCCGGCCCTGCAGACGTGGCTGTGGCTGGCCTTCTTCGCCTCGTTCGCGGTGAAGATGCCCATGTGGCCGGTGCACACCTGGCTGCCCGACGCCCACGTGGAGGCGCCCACGGCCGGCTCGGTGATCCTGGCGGGCATCCTGCTGAAGATGGGCGGCTACGGCTTCATGCGCTTCAGCCTGCCGATGTTCCCGCAGGCGTCGGACTATTTCACCCCGCTGGTCTTCGCGCTTTCGGTGATCGCGGTCGTCTACACCTCGCTGGTCGCCTTCCGGCAGACCGACATCAAGAAGCTGATCGCCTATTCCTCGGTGGCCCACATGGGCTTCGTGACCATGGGCATCTTCTCCGGCAACGCCGCGGGCGAGCAGGGGGCCCTGTTCCAGATGCTGAGCCACGGGGTGATCTCCGGGGCGCTCTTCCTCTGCGTCGGCGTGGTCTATGACCGCATGCACACCCGCGAGATCGCCTTCTATGGCGGGCTGGTGGAGCGCATGCCCTGGTACGCCGCGGTGTTCATGCTGTTCACCATGGGCAATGTCGGCCTGCCCGGCACCTCCGGCTTCGTCGGCGAGATCCTGACCATGACCGGGGCCTACGGCGTCTCCACCTGGACCGCGATCGCCGCCGCGACGGGCGTGATCCTCTCGGCGGTCTATGCGCTCAGCCTCTATCGCCGGGTGATCTTCGGCACGATCACCAATCCGCAGCTGGCCACGATCAACGATCTCGACTGGCGCGAGGTGGCGATCTTCGCGCCGCTGATCGCCTCCACCCTGGCGCTCGGCGTCTATCCTGCTTCCGTGTTCAACCTGACCCAGACCTCGGTCGACCATCTCGTGGCGGTCTACCGCGCGGCGATCGGCGGGTAAGGGCTAGCTCATGACGTTCTCCTCCTCCCTCGGCCTGGCCGGACCCGAGTTGATCCTGGCCGGCGGCGCGATGACCCTGCTGGTCTGGGGCGCCTTCCAGCCCCGCGCCGCGACGCTGCTGATGTGGGCCGGCGTGGCCGTGCTGCTGGCCGCCGCCGTGGCCGCCGCCTATTCGCCGTTCGGCCGGGTGTTCTCGGGCGGCCTGGTCTCCGACCCCGCCTCGGTGTTCGCCAAGGTGGCGATCTACATCGCCAGCGCCATCTGCGTGCCGCTGGGCCAGCGCTGGTTCCAGCGTCGCGGCGTGCACAATTTCGAGTTCCCGGTGCTGGTGCTGCTGGCGGCGCTCGGCATGGGGATGATGGCCTCGGCCGGCGACCTGATCGCGCTCTATATGGGCGTCGAGCTGCACTCGCTGGCGCTCTACGTCCTGGCCGCCATGCACCGCGACAACGCCAAGGCCTCCGAGGCCGGGCTGAAGTATTTCGTGCTGGGGGCGTTGTCCTCGGGCCTGCTGCTCTACGGCGCCTCGCTGATCTACGGCTTCGCCGGCTCCACCCGGTTCGACGACATCGCCATCGCCGTGCAGTCGGGCGCCGGGACGGGCGTGCTGTTTGGGCTGGTGTTCCTGATCTGCGGCTTGGCCTTCAAGGTCTCGGCCGCGCCGTTCCACATGTGGACGCCCGACGTCTATGAGGGCGCGCCCACCCCGGTCGTGGCCTTCTTCGCCGCGGCCCCGAAGCTGGCGGCCATGGTGCTGTTCGCTCGGGCGCTGAGCGAGGGCTTCCCGGGCGCGATCGAGCAGTGGCGCCAGGTGCTGGTGGCCATCGCCCTGATCTCGGTGGCCGTGGGCGCCTTCGCGGGCCTGGCCCAACGCAACCTCAAACGGCTGTGGGCCTATTCCTCCATCGCCAATGTCGGCTACGCGATCCTCGGCCTGGCGTCGGGGGACGCCCAGGGCATCCAGGCCATGCTGATGTTCATGGTCCTCTACATGGTCGACGTGACCGGCTTCTTCGCCTGCCTGGCGGCCCTGTCGCGCGACGGCAAGGACATGGAGACCATCGAGGACATGGCCGGCCTGTTCAAGGAACGCCCCGGCATCGCGCTGGCGATGACCGCGTTCTCGCTGTCGGCGCTCGGCCTGCCGCCGTTCTCCGGGTTCTGGGCGAAGTTCTACGTGTTCAAGGCCGCGCTCGGCGCCGGCCTGGCCATTCCGGCGGTGATCGGCCTGGTGGGCAGCGTGGTCGCGGCCTTCTACTATCTACGCCTGATCAAGGTGATGTGGTTCGACACCGCGGTCGGCCGCACCGACGCCCCGCCGATCGAGGCCTGGCTGGTGGCCGTCACGCTGGCGCTGTTCACCTTCCCGGTCGTGCTGATCGCGCTCAAGTTCCTCGACCCTCTGGCCGCCGCCGCGGCCGCCGCGTTCGGCTTGGCCTAGGTGGAGTTCCGCCTCCCGCCGGTCGAGGCCTACGAGGAGCTGGATTCCACCAATGCCGAGGCCCGGCGTCGGGCGGAGGCGGGAGAAGCGGGTCCGGTCTGGATCACCGCCGCGCGCCAGACCGCCGGCCGGGGCCGTCGCGGCCGGGCCTGGCAGACTGCGAGCGGCAATCTCGCCGCCACGCTGCTGTTGACCACCGACAAGCCGCCGGCGGAGGCCGCCCAGGTCTCGTTCCTGGCGGCCCTCGCCGCCGCCGATCTCGCCGACACCTGCCTGGGCGCGGGCGCGGCGCGGGTAAAATGGCCCAATGACGTCCTGGTCTTCGGCCTGAAGGCGGTCGGCGTCCTGGTGGAATCCGGGACGCGGGCCGACGGCCGGCTGTGGGTGGCGGTCGGTATCGGCGTGAACCTGGCTCACGCCCCCACGGACGTGGAGCGTCCGGCCACCGCCTTCGCCGAGCACATGGCGAGCCCGCCGCCAACGCCGCGCGAAGCCCTCGATATCCTGGCCGCCGCCTTCGAGCGCTGGCGCGCACGTTGGCAAGGCGAGGGGTTCGGGCCGGTCGCCGCCGGCTGGACGGCGCGCGCACACGGCCTGGGCCAGCCCTGCGAGGCCCGGCTGCCCAACCAGACGATCCGTGGCGTCGCCGAGGGCCTGGACCCCGACGGCGCCCTGCGGATCAAGCTGCACGACGGCTCGCTTGCGCGCATAACCGCTGGCGACGTGTTCTTTGAAAGGAGCTGAGATGCTGCTCGCCATCGAACAGGGCAACACCAACACGCTCTTCGGCGTCCACGACGGCGACAGCTGGATCGCCCAGTGGCGCTCGGCGACGGACTCCAGCCGAACCGCCGACGAATACGCCGTGTGGCTTTCGCAGCTCCTGTCGATGAACGGCCTGGAGCTTGGCATCCTCGACGCCTGCATCATCTCCAGCGTCGTGCCGCAGTCGATCTTCAACTTGCGCAACCTGGCGCGGCGTTACCTGCACGTGGAGCCCCTGGTGGTCGGCGAGAACGCCGAGCTGGGCATCGAGGTGCGCATCGACAAGCCGTCCGAGGCCGGCGCCGACCGGCTGGTCAACGCGCTCGGCGCACACGTCGTCTATCCGGGGCCGCTGATCGTCATCGACTCCGGCACCGCCACCACCTTCGACGTCATCGGAGCCGACGGCGGCTTCGAGGGCGGGGTCATCGCGCCGGGTATCAACCTGTCCATGGAGGCGCTGCACTCGGCGGCGGCGAAACTCCCCAGGGTCGCAATTCAAAAGCCGCAACGTGTGGTGGGAACAGATACAGTGGGCGCCATGCAATCGGGAGTTTTCTGGGGCTACGTCGCCCTCATCGAGGGGCTGATCGCCCGCATCAAGGCTGAACGCGGCGAGGCGATGACCGTGGTCGCCACCGGCGGCGTGGCCTCGCTGTTCCATGGCTCGACCCTGGCCATCGATCATTTCGACCCGGACCTGACGATTCGCGGCCTGCTCGAGATCCACCGCCGCAACACGGCCAAGGCATGATCAAGGTCAAGGACCAGGACGAACTCGTCTTCCTGCCGCTGGGCGGGTCGAACGAGATCGGCATGAACTTCAACCTCTACGGCTACGGCCCGCCGCATGCGCGTAAGTGGATCGTCGTCGACCTGGGGATCACCTTCGGCGACCAGACGACGCCCGGTGTCGAGGTCATCCTGCCCGATCCGACCTTCATCGAGGCCTATGCCAAGGACATCATCGGCATCGTCCTGACCCACGCCCACGAGGACCACATCGGCGCCGTGGCCTGGCTCTGGGAGCGCATGAAGGCTCCGCTCTACGCCACGCCGTTCACGGCTTTCATCCTGCGCGAGAAGCTGCGCGAGGCCGACCTGCTGGACAAGGCGCCGATCACCGAGGTGCCGCTCGGGGGCTCGCTGACCCTGGGCCCGTTCCAGATCGACCTGATCACCCTGACCCACTCGATCCCCGAGCCGAACGGCCTGGCCATCCGCACGCCGCTGGGCACGATCCTGCACACCGGCGACTGGAAGATCGACCCCGACCCGCTGCTGGGCGGGCCGACCGACGTCGACGCCATCCGCCGCCTCGGCGACGAGGGCGTGCTGGCCATGGTCTGCGATTCCACCAACGTCTTCGTGGACGGCTCCGCCGGCTCCGAGGCCGACGTGCGCGACGCGCTCGCCGCCCTGATCGGCGGCCTGCACCGCAAGGTCGCGGTTTCCTGCTTCGCCTCCAACGTGGCGCGGATGGATTCGGTGATCCGGGCGGCGGAGAAGGCCGGCCGCAGGGTGTGCCTCGTGGGGCGCTCCATGCACCGGATGTCGGCGGCGGCGAAGTCCGTCGGCATGATGGCCGACCTCCAGCCCTTCATCAACGAGAGCGACGCCGGCCATTTCCCCGGCGAGACCATCCTCTATCTCTGCACGGGCAGCCAGGGCGAGGCGCGCGCCGCCCTGTCGCGGATCGCTGACGGGACCCACCCGCATGTGAGCCTGGGGGCAGGGGACGCCTGCGTCTTCTCCTCCCGCGTCATCCCGGGCAACGAGGTGCCGATCCGCAACCTGCAGAACCGGATGGCCGACCGCGGGGTGCGGCTCTACACCGAGCGCGACCATCCGGGCATCCACGTCTCCGGGCACCCGTGCCGGGACGAACTGGCCCAGATGTACGCCTGGGCCCGGCCGGAGATCGCCGTCCCCACCCATGGCGAGCGCCGGCACCTTCAGGAGCACGCCGCCTTCGCCCGCGACCTGCAGGTGCCCCAGCAGGTCACCCCGCGCAACGGCGACATGGTCCGCCTGGCGCCGGGCCGCGCCGAGATCATCGACGAGGTCCATGCCGGCCGCCTCTACGTCGACGCCGGCGTGGTCACGCCGGAGAACGGCGACGCCCTGCGCGAACGGCGGCATGCGGCGTTCAACGGCGTGCTGACCGTGGCCGTGGTGCTGGATCGCCGGGGCAAGATCGCGTCGGGCCCGGAGGTCCGGGCGCTCGGCCTGCCCACCGACGACGACTATCCGCTCGAGGACGTGCTGGACGACCTGGCCGAGGCGGCCGAGGGCGCCCTGGCCCGGCTGCCCGGCGACCAGCGCGACCTGGACGAGGCGGTGGAGACCGCCATGTCGCGGGCGGTGAAGAAGGCCAGCCAGCGGATCTGGGGCCGCCGGCCGGTGGTCGAGACCACGGTGCTGCGCATCTGAGGACGGTGCGACACCTGTTCCGCCGCGGCATCTCGCGTGCGGCGGCGGAGCAGGCTATATCGACGCCATGATCGGAAAACTGAACCACGTGGGCGTCGCCACCCCCTCCATCGACGAGTCGGTGAAGCTCTATCGGGACGTCCTGGGCGCGACGTCCATCGGCGAGAAGTTCTCCATGCCCGAGCAGGGCGTGTGGGTGTGCTTCGTCAACCTGCCCAACAGCCAGATCGAGCTGATCGAACCCTATGGCGAGAACTCGCCGGTGCACGGCTTCCTGGCCAAGAACCCGGCGGGCGGCCAGCATCACATCTGTTTCGAGGTCGAGGACATCATCGCCGCGCGTGACGACATGCGCGCCAAGGGCGCCACGGTGCTCGGCACGGGTGAGCCGCGGATCGGCGCCCACGGGACCCCGGTGATCTTCGTCCATCCCAAGCACATGGGCGGGGTGCTGGTCGAACTGATGGAAACCCCCAGGGGCGCGCACTGATGAGCCTGGCCACCGGCATCGCGATCTATCTGACGGTATGGTGGACGGTGCTGTTCGCCGTCCTGCCGCTGGGCGTGATCAGCCATGCCGAGGCCGGCATCGACAAGGGCGACGGCGGCGACCCCGGGGCGCCGGTGGACCCCAAGCTGAAGCGCAAGTTCATCACCACCACCTGGGTCTCGGCGATCGTCTTCGCGCTGATCTGGATCGTGTTGCGATTCCACCTGATCGACCTGCCGAGCCTGCCGTCCGGCCGATAGCGCCAGCGCTCGATCCCCTCGCAACCTGGAGGTCTCGATCGCTCATTTCTTGGGCGGATCACGCTTTTTCGGTCCGCACCGACGTCTCGTGGGGGAGAGTCGGCGTAACCGGCGTTACATCTGTTCTCAGCGTGGTGGACCTCGGTTCTCCCGTGGCGTTTTCCCCGATCGCCTGAAGGCCGCTCGCCCTGCCCGCGGGCGGCCTTCTTTTCGGCACGTTGCCAAGGTCTTCCGGGCGGGGCTATCACAGCCTCCTGCTCAAGGCCGAGACCTGACCTCCATGCACCACCCGCGCCGATCCCCGCCGCCGCACCGGGCGCACCGGGCGTGAGCGCCGCCAACGGGCGCGCGCCGCCCTTCGGCCTTTGGGAACGTATGCTCGCCGGACGCTATCTGCGCGCCAAGCGCAGCCAGGGCGGGGTGGCGCTGATCTCGCTGATCTCCTTCATCGGCATCATGCTGGCGGTGGCCGTGCTGATCATCGTCATGTCGGTGATGAACGGCTTCCGCACCGAACTGCTGTCGCGGATCCTGGGCTTCAACGGCCATCTCTATGTGGCCGGCGGCGTGCTCTCGACACCGGACCGGGCCGGCCTGGTCAAGCGGATCTCCGACCTGCCCGGCGTGGTCCAGGTGCAGCCCGTGGTGGAGGCCCAGGCTATGGCGCTGGGCATGGGCCAGATCAGCGGCGCCATCGTGCGCGGCATCTCGCCGGCGGACCTCGCCGCCACCAAGATCGTCTCCGGCAACATCACCAAGGGGTCGCTGGAGGGGTTTGGCCAGGGCGAGTACGGCGGCGACCTGCTGGTGGTCGGCGACCGCCTGGCCCAGACGCTGGGATTGCAGCCCGGCGATCCCCTGACCCTGATCTCGCCGACTGGCGGCGCCACGGCCTTCGGGGCGACGCCGCAGCGCAAGACCTACACCGTGGCCGCCACCTTCACCGTCGGCATGAGCGAGTACGACCAGGCCTTCATCTACATGCCGCTCGAGCAGGCGCAGCTATTCTTCGGCCGCGACGAGGCGGTGGACTATATCGAGATCAAGCTGGCCGACCCGGACAAGGCGCTGGACCTGAAGCCGGCCGTCGCCAGCGCCGCGGGCCCGGCCGCCACCGTCACCGACTGGACCGAGAAGAACGCCGCCTTCTGGGGCGCGCTGAAGGTCGAACGCAACGTCATGCGCCTGATCCTGATGATGCTGGTGGCCATCGCGGCGATGAACATCATCTCGGGCCTGGTCATGCTGGTGAAGAACAAGGGCCGCGACATCGCCATCCTGCGGACCATGGGGGCGGGCAGGGGCTCGATCCTGCGGATCTTCTTCATGTCGGGCGCGGCGGTGGGCGTGCTCGGTACGGTCGCGGGCCTGCTGATCGGGGTCCTGTTCTGCACCTTCATCGGGCCGATCCAGCAGTTCGTGGAATGGGCGACGGGGGCCGACGTCTTCTCGTCCGACGTCTATTTCCTCTCGCACATCCCGGCCAAGATCGACTGGCAGGAGGTGGCGTTGATCACCTTCTGGGCGCTGGCCATGTCCTTCGTCGCCACCTTGCCGCCGGCCTGGCGGGCCTCGCGCCTCGATCCGGTGGAGGCGCTTCGCTATGAGTAGCCTTGCGCCGGTGCTCACCATTCGCGGCCTGGAGCGGACCTATGTCACCGCGGCGGGCCCGCTCACCGTCCTGCGGGGCGTCGACCTGGACGTGAAGCCGGGCGAGATCGTCGGGCTCGTCGGTCCCTCGGGTTCGGGCAAGTCCAGCCTGCTGCACGCGGCGGGCCTGCTGGAGCACCCCGACGGCGGTCAGATCGGCGTCGAGGGCGTCGATTGCACCAACCTCAGCGAGCGGCAGCGCACCCGCGTGCGGCTCTCGACCATCGGTTTCGTCTACCAGTTCCACCATCTGCTGCCGGAGTTCAGCGCGCTGGACAATGTGGCCCTGCCGCAGATGATCGCCGGCGTGGCCAGGGGCGCGGCCCGCGCCCGGGCTGCCGAGATCCTGGGCGAGCTGGGCCTGGGCCTGCGGATGGAGCACCAGCCCGCCCAGCTCTCCGGCGGCGAGCAGCAGCGGGTGGCCATCGGCCGGGCCCTGGCCAACCGGCCGCGCCTGTTGCTGGCCGACGAGCCCACCGGCAACCTCGATCCCCACACCTCGTCGGCGGTGTTCGAAAACCTCTACGAGCTGGCCCGACGCACCGGGGTCGCCGCCGTCGTCGCCACCCACAACCTCGAGCTCGCCCGGCACATGGACCGGGTGCTGGCGCTCAAGGACGGCCACCTGGAGCCGATGGTGTTCAGCTAGCCGCGCCGAAGGTCGTGGCGCCGTCCGGGTGGATCGTGCAGCCGGGATTGTGGGCCACCTCCCAGACGTGAGGCGCTGTTCCATGTGATCTCCTGCGGGGCTTGGGCGATTATGCACTTGAAATACCTCGTCGGGGGCGTATGTTGGATTCATTGAAGGAATCCGACTATGACTGCCGACCTCACAAATCCGATTTTCACTGACGAAGAAGCGGCCCGCGCCCATTTCGAAGCCATCCGCTGGCCGGAAGGCCGCGTCTGCCCGCATTGCGGCACCGTCGGCAACTCCACCCTTCTCCA
>Ga0307513_10004824_pt1 | contig 17902 bp, 9 predicted proteins | sample 15_EM_MG_FD_202174 | JGI IMG/M metagenome (GOLD analysis project Ga0307513, IMG submission 202174) | Populus trichocarpa ectomycorrhiza microbial communities from riparian zone in the Pacific Northwest, United States - 15_EM | ecosystem: Host-associated > Plants > Roots > Unclassified | place... | reverse complement strand
CACGGTCAGCCAGAGTCGACGCTTCGCACGCGAGACACCGACAAAGTAGGCGGCACGTTCTTCCGTCTGGTTGCCCCAGTAGGTCTGTCGCTCAACGCCCAGCATGATCACGGTATCGAACTCGAGGCCCTTGCTTTTGTGGATGGTCATGATGCGCACGGCGCCGTCCTCGGAGAACCTCGACAAGCTCTGCGCCGGGTCGTCGTTGACCTGGAGCAGTTCTTCGATACGAGCAAAGGTCTGACCGATGACCTCGTCCAAACGACTCCCCCGCTCGTAGTCCGCTGACAGCGCCGAGACAGCTTCACGTCCAAGCAGCGTGAGGAACTCGATGGCGGCTTTTCGCAATGCGCCTGCGTCGACAGGCTCTTGCCGCACCCGTTCGCGTGCACCGTCGATGAACCGGTGCCAGCGGGCGCGCAGCTCGTAGGCTGCGTCCTCGTCGAGCCCGGTGGCCAGCAGTTCCGCCATCAGCCGGCCGTACGCATCGGGTTCTCGATCGCCGACCACGACGGCGAGAAAGTCCACGATCAGTCGTGCCGCGGGTTCGACGGACAGGTCTTGCAGGCTCTGCTCGTTTCGGAACGGTATGGCTTGCTTCTCCAACTCGGCCATCAGCAGGTCGGCATAGAGCTCCGGCTGTTTGGACACCAGCACGGCAATCTCCGAGGGCGCGATGCCTTCTGTGTCGATCCACGTGCCGATCAATTCGGCCAGGCCTTCGGCTTCCTGCTGGCTGTCATCGAATTGAAGGACGTCTATCGAACCCCCTGGGCCAGCCAGTTCGGCATCCGGCACAGCTGCCTGCGGGTCCATCACTTTCACCATGGCGTTCTGCATACGGCGCAGGCGCGGCTGTGATCGAAAGTTCTGGTAGAGATTGAGGGGCAGGGCGTTGAAGTCCTGCGCAAAGGTCTGGAACACGCCTTCCAGCGCCCCGGCCCAGCCCATGATGCGTTGCTTCGTGTCGCCGACCGCCGTCAGCTGAATGCCCGTGGCGAGAAACGCGATCCGGATGAGCGCGTACTGGGTGCCGGTGCAATCCTGGAACTCATCGAGGAAAACGTGGCTATAGGTTTGCCGCACGGCGTTCCGGGCGAGGTCGCTTTCCGCCAGGATCTGGACTGCCAGCGGGATCATGTCGTCGAATTCGATCTGGCGCCGTTGGACCCTGGGTTTGCCTATCGTGTAGTCCGCATCCAGTGCGTCCTTGCCGGTCAGGATGGGACGAAAACGATCGATCAATCGCTTCGCGAAGGCGTGGAACGTGTGGCTGTCCAGCCGAGCGGCCAGTTCAGGGCCGCAACGGCGGCGTACTCGATCCTTGAGGTTGCGGCCGGCGTCTACCTTGAACGAGATGGCCAGGATGCGCTGCGGGTAGCGGCAGGTTCCCGTGCGCAGCAAAAAGTCGGCGCGCTGCGCAAGCATCTCGGTCTTGCCCGCGCCAGGGCCGGCGGTCAATGCCAGGCTGCGCCGGGTTTCCGTGGCGGCCCGCAGCGCATTCGGTTCCAGGGCCAATCCGTCGGATGGGCGCCAAGCTTGGACCGTGATCACTCCGGCAATCCCTTGAGCCGCGCCTCGACAGCGTCGATCAGCCGCGCGATCCGGGGTGGCATGCTGTCAATCAACTCCTGGTCATCGAGTTCGCCCATCGCTTCGAGGTGTGCCGCGGGTTTGCTGCCGAGCTTGAACCGTTTGTGGTACGCGGCGAAGTGCTTTTGATGCTCCTCGCTGTACTGGTCGACACCATGCCGCTTTTTCCCCAGTACTGCGGTAAGTGTGGAAGGCTCAGGCGCTGCGAGCTCTGCATCCGCCAAACCGTAGGCCTCGCCGTAGCGGCGGAGCATTGCGAAGTCGATGTCCAGCGGCGACGAGAAGAAGACCGACCTAGTTTCGAGCCAGGCCAACCAGTTCTTTCCGAGCTCGCTGTTCATCAACTCATCCGTGCCGTTCCACGCAGGCAATTTCTCGATGTTCTCGGCCGTGAGGCCTTCGATCGGATGGCCCAGGGCAAGAATTTGTTTGGCCGCATAGCGCACCCGTCCCCAACCCCCCTGATACCGCCCGAGATCCAGATCCAGCAGCGTCAAGTGAGGGATGTCCAGGCCGTTCAGCAGTCGCCAGAAGTGGTTGACGTGCCGACCTCCCAACGGAGCGACAACGATGGACATGTCGTCTTCTTCGAGGCCCTTGGCCTGCATCAGACGGGGCAGCACGATCTCTTCGCTGTCGCCTTCGCCGAGGACCACGAGCCGCGAAAAGTAGAGCTCGGGGAAGGCCTGCACCGCCTCGCGTACGAACTTGTGGGCCTCGTCGGAGGCCTCCGGCATGATGATGGTCTTGACGGTCGTTTGGCGGTTGGCATCGAGGCGCAGATAGCGGATGTTCTCCGGTGCCACGCGTCTGAGGAGGGACGGCGCATGCGTGGCCACGAGGGCCTGTGCGTCGTGGTGGCTTGAGAAGGCCTTCAGCGCCTTGATCACGCGACCCAAGTAATGTGGCGAAAGGCTGTTTTCAGGCTCTTCCGTTGCGACAAGCGTGAACACGGCGGGACGCAGCTTGTCGACGTCGAATGCATCCGACGTGCCCGCCAACACCTTGCGGCCGATGGCTTGAACGGACAGCACGAGCGAGATGTAGAGCAGCGACTGCTGACCGTCGCTCAGGCGGGTGAAGTCAACGATCTGGCTGTCATGGCCTGGCGTGAAGCCCACCGTCAGGTGCCGCAGAAGGCTGTCCATCTCGTTGCGCTCAAACGAGACGTTGGGGCTCGCGTAGTAGCTGCCCTTGTGCAGCGAGGTCCAGTGGGCCGTCAACTGTTCGCCCAGCCCCTCGACCGCGGCGTTGCCTGCAAGCGCGGTGCTGATGTTCTGGGTCAGTTCGGCGACTTCGTCGCGCTCGGCCTGCCAGTCTGCCGCGCGCAACGCGCGACCCAGCAGCGAGTTTGCGGCGTAAGAGATGTGATCGGTGGGATCTCGCCGAGCTGGCAGGTAGTGCACCTGGATGGCGTTGCGATCATGTTTGGGCACGATGACTGTCTTGGCGGGCTCATCGTTGGCATCGGTCAGCACGACGTACTGCATCGTCTCTTCGATGTCGCCATCTTCATCGAGTCGAGCCGTCAGCCGGAAGCGCACGCGCGGTACACCGTCGGCCGAGTCCAGTTGCATGTGCGCGAAGTGGCCAGGGATGGTGGCGTGCTTGTCCTTGCCTTGCTTGAGTTCTGGGAACTCGAACTGAGCCTCAATCCACAGCGTCAATGTTCCGAGATCCCCCTTGGCCAGGTCCTTGGGTGTGATGTGAAAGTCAGTGCGACGTACGCGACGCAGGGATGGATCGAAGCCGAAAAGCCGCGCCAAAGCTTGGAGCACCGCGGTCTTGCCCGCGCCATTCGGTCCGAGCAAGAACGTCATGGCCTCGAAACCGATGGCAGTGGCCTGCGGCCCGAAGGATTGGAAATTGCTGATCCGCAGGCGCGTGAGCTTCATCTTGTCTCCCTGACTTCTTCTCGGATGGCCGGCCGGACCCTCGCTGAGGACCGGCCGGCGCGCGCCGGAGCGCGGTTGCGGTGCAGTCTATCGTTTGAGGGCGTCGCGGCACCAGTCAAGTGGATGCTGACCGCTGGCAGACATGAAATCGACGCTTCTACTCAGCGTGTGCGCTCGCGGGGGTGAGAATCTGTCGGCGCGGACTCGCTCGCAGCCCGCGACTTGTTCGGACTGAACAGCAGCGGTGGCGGCGGCTTCCGCTGCTGCGCGGCTGATCGGGCGGGAGCAGGCTCGACACGAAGTTTTTCGCCAAACGGCAGGGCGTCCGACTTGCGCCGAGTGGTGGCACGTGCTGCGTGTCAACGGTAGCGACAATCTCGGTTTGGCTACGGGACGTGGCGCCCTGCGACGCCCGTCCAGGCCGATCCACGCGGTAAGGGTAGTCATGCTTGCGAGCAACATCGATCTCTACATCGGCGCGCCGATCGAGGAGGCGTCCGAGCGGGCACTGCTCGGGTCCCTTCTGGCGACGCTTGCGGAGCGCGCCGTCCCGGTCGTGGTCTTGGCCAACCTGCAGGTCCGCGGTCGCCAGCTGGACTTTGTTATGGGAACCGACCGGCTCACACTGGTTATCGAGGCAAAAGCGTCAGCCCTTCCGCTGCGCGGCCAGCACAACGGTGACTGGACGGCTCTGACTCGCCCTGGGCGATGGAAGCCCGTCCGCAACGCATATCTGCAGGCACTCCAGGCCAAGAATGCGCTGCGGGATGCCATGCGGGCGCACGACGACTCGCTGTCCGGCTATCCGAACGCCTGCGTGGTCTTCACGCCGCACCTGCATTCCGGCTCCGATGTGGTCGCCAGCGACTACAAGGTCAGCCTCTGCGATCTCGATGGGCTAGCGGCCCAGACTGACAACAGCTCTACCCTCGCTTGGAGCCTCTCCAACTGGCGCCGGTTTGCGGAATCACAGGGCCTTCAGAAAATTTCCGACGGCGAGAGCGCACTCGAGGCGCGTCTGCTCGATGCGCAGAGAGTCTTGGATCGCTACTCGGGTGCGTTCGCAGCCACATACGCGCCGTTGGTCGACCACCACGTGCCCGACACCTATGCCATGGGCGGCCAGGGTTGTGCCATCGAGGACATCGAGGCTGCACTGGTTCACGAACGGGCAGATCTCCTGATCTGGGGCCCATCGGGCTGTGGCAAATCACTGCTGTCCCTGTCCCTCGCGAACCGTCTGCTGACGATGGGCGTGATCCCTCTGGTTGTTGACTGCAAGTCGTTTGATGGCCAACTCAGTGTGTCGCTGGACCGCGAGGCCGCGCTGCTGGATACGCGGTCCGCCAAAGGCCTGATCGCGGCTGCGCGAAGCGCTTCTCGGGCGATCGCGGTGGTCGTCGATGGCTACAACGAGTGCCCGGAGGCGGGTCAGGTTCAGCTGACAAGAGCACTTCGCGCGGCGTCTGTCAGATACGACGCGATGATCCTGATCACGTCGCAGACTGACGTTGAGCGGCCCGATCTTTTGCCGCTGCGCCAGGTGGGAGTCGTACCGCCGAGCAACGCGCTGAAGACAAGGATCGCAAACGTCGATCCAACCGCCGACGCGTCTCTCATTCCACTTCTCGAGACCGTCAGCACGGGACTTGAGGCGGACCTTGTCGGCCAGGTGGGGCGTGAGATTCCGCCGTCCTCGAGCAGGTTCGCGCTCTTTGACTTCTTCGTGAGGCGCCGGTTTGGCGATTCGGCTATCGACGGCATACGGCTGTTGTGCGCGATTGCAGAGCGGCTGATGCACCGTGTGACGTTCAGCCTGTCGGTGAGGGAGGTGGACCGGCTCCAGGCCGAAGGCGCTCTCCCGACCTCCATGCTTGCGCGGGCCCAGCGTTCCGGCATTCTGTCTGTGCGCGGCGACCGCGTGAGCTTCTGCCACGAGATGTACCTCAACGCCTTTGCGGCTGAGGCCATCATCCGAAAAGCAGGATCAAATGTTGACGTGATTCTGGCTGCGCTATCGGTGCCTCGGTATGGCGCTCTGCGCGGCTTCCTGATTGGCGCGATCGATGACGAGTCGCTGCAGGCGGCGGTCCTCGGCGCCGTCTCGGCCAGTGGCTTGTTGGAGGCCTGCATGACGGGCGAGTGCGGCAGTGCCGCGCGCCGTGTCGTCACGACCGCGGTGGCCGCACTGCCGGCGCGACTCGAAGGAGAGGCCGGTCGACTGCGATTCAGGATCGTCGTCGACGGCTGGTGGAATGTCGAAGTCGATGAGGAGAGCCTGACACCTTGGTCCGAACACGACAACGCACTGCTGTCCGTGCTCGCGGTCGAACTTGCGGAGGGGCGCTGGATCGATGAGGTGCTCAGCGCGGTGAAGCGTATGGATGCAACGCTTGCCGAGGAGTTCCGCCGACTGCATCCGGAAGCCGTGGAGAAACGCGTCAGGATTCGCAGCAGCCTCTTTGCCGTCGCATACCTGTTCGGTCAGGCGAAGATCGGCTTCACGCGTCCGGTCTCGATTCTTCACAGTGGTTCTTTGAGCCTGCGCAGTGGCCGAAGCGCCGCTTTGCCGGCGGCGCTGGAGATGCTTTGGCAAAAGGCCACCTCTCCGGGGTCGCTCTATCTCGCCTTGGCACTGTCGCGCGTGGTGTACGAGGTCAGGAGCAACTTCGCGCCGTATGCGTTGCCGTTTTTGCAGCGTGAGCGCTGGAAGTTCTTGCCGTATCACGTCCAGCTCGATCTGCTCGACTTCGCCAACGCCCTGAGCGAAGTCCCGGACCACGTCCGTGACGGATTGATCGATGCGCTCCAGGCGCTCCTGCCGGATCTTCATCCCCTGATGACGCAGACCGCTTTCGAGGCACTGGGCGGGCTGGGCGCATTGCGTGACGAAGAGGATCAGCACGTCTCGCAGGTCCGCCAGGAGATTCAACACCTCCTCAAGTCGCCCACCTCCGAGCACGCTGCGGCCACCGCTTGGGGCCTCTACAGCGCCCAGTTTGATCATCCGTTCTCGAGCGCGTATGTACAGGGAATTGAGGAACTGCCGAGCGAGGAGCGACTTTGCCTTCTGCGCCTGGCGTGTGCGGGAGGCAGTGGTGACCAGTTTTTTCTCAGCACCGTCTTCGAGGAGCTTTCCAAAGCTGGCGATCTCCTCGCAGCGCAGGTCATCCTGCGATGGGCCGGACTGCCCCCGAAAGACTCGAGCATGCCGCAGCGCTCCATCGAGACGTTCATCACGGCGTTTGTGGCGCTCGGCCGCTTGGGTTGTGACCTGCCCACCGAGGTATGCAGATTTGGGCGAGAGGCTCCTGAGGACGCGCTCATCGCGTGCGGACTCCTTCACTACTGGATTCAGCGGCGAGAGCCAGCCTCTGTCCTCGGTGAGGCCCAGGCAGTCGCTGCACTGGACGTGCTGCTTCGGCCGGACCTGGGGGTTGCGGCGGGCGTTCTCTACGAGATAGCCCATTCGATGCTCGACTCGAAGGGAGGCTCAACTGCACTTGTGCGTGCATTTCCCGACCAGGTCCTTGCGATCTGCCGTGCGGCTCTCGAGCACCCGGATCGCCAGAAAGGCTACTTCGATAGGCAGTTCCACATGGACCAGTCCGCAATTCTGAACTTTGCCATCAGCGTCGTGGGTAGGTACGGGTCTGCCTCTGACCTCGGGCGGCTTCGCTTGCTCGTTGACGACCCGACGGTGGCGGACAAGGCCCTGGACGCGGTGAAGGCGATTGAGGGACGGGGAGGCAACGTCGCTGCCCCGGTTTAGAGATCCGGCGCGCGCACTGATCGACTGGCGCGTCGCGCTGACCACGAGTTGGGGTGGGGTATCGCAGGTCGAGGTAAGTCTCAGCTTACGCTCGGGCACGGGAAGGCATTCCGCACAATGGGTCCCCGGAGGACGCACCACTTCGGCCAGTCACCGGCAGACAACGAGGAAGGTCCCGATCACAGATGTCAGACACGTACCTCATCAGCAGCTTCAAGGACAAGGACCGCGTCAAGGCGCTCGGCGCACGCTGGGATGCCGAGCGCCGGCAGTGGTACGTGCCGGCGGGGCGGGACCTTGCGCCGTTTGCCTCTTGGTTGACTGCCTCCTCAGGCCAACCCTCGAGCAGCCAACTCGTCGTTCCGGGCGGCGAAGATGGCGCATCGACCGCCCTCACTGTGCCGCAGAAGGGCATCTCGCTGGCGCAACTGATTGCCGGTGTCGTGCAAGCTGTCGCCAAGGCATACCCCATGGCGGTGTGGACGCGCGTGGAGGTCACCAGTGTCCGTGTGAACCGTGGCGCTCTATATCTCGAACTGGCCGAGCGTGAACGGGATGGCACGGCCATCGCGCAGGCGCGGGGGATCATCTGGTCCTCGACAGCCGACGAGATCGTCCCGGCTTTCGAGCGGGCGACCGGCGTCGTCCTCGGTGGCGGCATCAAGCTGCTCGTACGGGCCAGGCCCACGATGCACGCGAGTTTTGGTGTGAGCCTGGTCATCGATGCCATCGACCCGGAGTACACGCTCGGCGACCTCGAGGCCAGGAAGCGCGAGATCCGGTCGCGGCTGCAGCGAGAGGGGCTTTTCGAGCGCAACAGGAGCCTCCCGCCGCCTTGGGACTTTCGTGCGGTGCTTGTGCTGGCGCCGCAGGGCGCTGCGGGACTCGGGGACTTCCAGGCCGAGGCGACGCGCCTTGAGCGTTGGGGCGTCTGCCGGTTCGTCTACGTGAGCAGCCGGTTCCAGGGGGAGGGCGCCGCTGCGGAGATGCGCCGAAGCCTGCAGGAGGGGCTAGCGGCATGGAACGCCGGCCAGCCTCAACCGCCGGATGCGATCGTGATCATCCGCGGCGGCGGCGCCGTGAACGACTTGGCGTGGCTCAACGACTACGACCTGGCGCGGTGTGTCTGCGAGATGGATGCGCCCGTTCTCACAGGCATTGGCCACGAACGCGACAACACCTTGCTCGACGAGGTCGCCAACCAGCGGTACGACACCCCCTCGAAAGTGATCGCAGGCGTCGAACAGACCATCCTGGCCCGGGCCAGAGAAGCGAAAGCAGCCTATGTGGTTGTGGTCAAGTCGAGCACGCAGGCTGCTCATCTGCTGCGCCGTCACGTGGAGAGGCTGGATGCGCTGGTGAAAGCACGTGCGATGCGGACCACGGCTGCGGCGAGATCGCGGACAAGCGAGTTGATGGCCGACGCGCGGCGGCTGGCGCGCGGAAGTCTGGAGAAAGTTCGACTCGAGTCGGAGGCACGTTTTGGATCCATTCGGACCTCCGCGCTCGCGCAGGTCGAAGCAACAAAGCAGGTTCTGCCTGTGCTCCTGACAGAGATCAAGTCGGAGTCTCGGCAGCGCCTGCGCGAGGCCAGGGCGAGAGTTCGTTCCGACGTGCGGACGACCTTTGATCGCGTGGCGCAGTCGGTCCGCCGTGCGCGCGCTGACACCCATGCCGAGATGCTCGACGCGGGCCGGTCGGCGCGGCGCATCGTGCAGTCTTCGATGAGCCGGGTCGAGGCACTGATGCGCGAAACCGCCGGACAGGGCCCGGAGAAAACGCTCAGGCGGGGGTTTGCAATCGTTCGCGGACCTGATCGTGCGCCGCTGACAAGCGCCGCGGCGGCGGGGAATGCCGCGGTGATCAGGATTGAGTTCCACGATGGGACCGTGCCCGCGAGGCCGGTCGGTGAGGAGAGTCAGGGATGAACAAGGAAACAACCTTCAAGCAGGCCTACGGCGTGCTCACGCAGCATGCCGAGACGCTGCGCAACCAGGAAGAGCCGAACATCGACGACCTGTTGAAGATCGTCACCGAGTCGGTCGAGGCGTACAAGGTCTGCAAGGGGCGGATCGACGCTGTCGAGAAGGCGCTGGAGGAAGCGCTGCAGAGCGCCGAGCTGGATGTGCCGGCTCGAACCCCGCCGGCTGCGCCGGCCCCTGCGGGATCCGGTGACGACGGTTCAGACGACATCCCGTTCTAGGCGGGCTCCAGTGCTCCGGGTGGTCGCCCATGGGTCGACGCACATCACCCGCTGCCCCGTGACCAACGACGCCTTCACGTTGCCTGGCCAGCCACCGCAGGCATGCGTCCCGGGCCAGAGCCGCGTGGGTCTCTTGATCGACCCTTTGCTTCGGTGGGGGCCTCTTTGGAAGGGGCTGTACACGCTCGACCGGGCTGAGACCGGGGCGTCGCTGGCATTCGCTCAACGCTGCTTTGCCAAGCCATAGCCGGTCGCAATGCGAGCGGCCATCTCCGGGAAAAGTGCGCCGAGTGTCGCGTCGTAGGTGGCCGGCCGGAGGTAGGCTTCGTCTCCGGCGTTGACCCGCTGAACGATGAGTTGTCGCCACGTCGCATAGAGACCGGCTTGCTTTTCGGAGAAGGTCTGCGCGAGGTCGTAGGTCTTGATTGCGATCGTGTACAGCGTGTGCCAACGGCAATTGGCCTTGCCGCTCTGCATGATGGCGTTGAGCACCCTGAAGCCGCTGTCGACGTCGTAGCCGATGCCGCGGTTGTGCCGTATCGACAGGATGCGTGGTACCAGACCCGTGTCGCCGATCATCTCTTGATCCATGCCGCCGGGTAGGCCGTGGACGCCAAGCGCCTCCGCAGCGTCGGCGAGGCGTTGCCACTCGGGATCTTGTGAGCCGAGTGCTTCTACCGGAGGGTCGTCACGCTTTCGTGCACGCTGTGCCTGCCTGAGCTTCACCTGTCTGTCGTGGAATGTTGTCGCCGCCGCGAGATACACCGATACCCAGTGATCAGCCGGTTGGGCAAGCCACCGAGGACGGTTGAGTTCACGTATGCGCCGGGCCCATTCCAGGCAGACAGGGTGCGCGTCGATCTCGGCCTCAAGCAGCCTGTGCCGGCCGTTGAACTCGGGGTGGTGGACCCAACGTTTGCCGACGATTTGATTGACGACCAGGTCGCTGAACTGCTCGCGTGAGAGCCGACCGCCCAAACACCCGAGGTCGATTTCCAGGGTCGGGACGTTCAAGTCTCGGATGCGGCGCAATTTCTCGTCGTCAATGCCGTGCGTGACCTTCACTTCAGCCAGCAGGACGTCAGGCCAGGCTGGGGCATAGCTGTCCTCGACGTCCTCATCAAACTCGTCGCCCACTCGGGTCAGCGTGCCGCCGCGGGTGTAGATCTGCGGGCCGCCCAGCGTGGCCATCACGTCGGGGACGATACGGCCAAGCCGACGCTCCAGGCGAACGCCGTTGAGTTCCAGACGACGCCTGCCGGTCAGCCAGACCTTGCGGATCGTCTGATCTTCCCAATCGCCGGCCAACTCGTCCGGAGGGTGACGGGTGACGACCACCTCCAGCCCTGGGGTCTCAATGCCCTCTGCGGCTTCCAGGGCGGCTTTGGCCTCGCGATGCAACAAGGTCTCGCGTCGATGCGCCTGCGCTTCGGCCTGCGTGGTGCCGGCCGGTAGGCTGCTCAGGAATTCGGTTTCGTCTTCGGATCCCCAGCCATCCAGCGCGTCGCCGGCAGCCTGCGCGGCACTTGCACGGCTTCGAGCGGCCAGGTCCTGGTCGTGCCAGTGTGAACACCACCGCAGGTCAGGGAGTATCCGCAAGCGCGTGCGGATCGTCTCGGCATCCAGCATGGCCAGCGCAGGGTCCGACAAGGCGATGGTCACGATGGCATGTCCGATGCCGTCGGCCGTCGCTTCGCGAGTGCCGGTGAGATCCACCATCAGTTCACGCCCATCGTCCAGGGTGAGCAAGGCCGTGGCGTGGTCATGCATCCGCGCTGAAGAAAAGCGGACTCGCTCTGCGGGAGCTTCGACCCAGACTTCGTAGTCTTGGCCACTGAAACCTTGTGCACTGGCGGACATCGTTCGGCGAGGCAGGTCGATGAAACCGCGCTCCGCGAGATGTCGCACGGCAGCGGCTCGCGCGGCGACGAGAACACATGCATCGCGTTGCGCGCCCGCCGGATGCCGAAAATGAGCTGTCGGCCGCACGCGCATGGGTTGGCCTGCCAAGACCGGTGTCAGCTCGAGCTTGCAAGCCGTGCAGATGCAGGTTCCGGTCTTGCCGACAACTTCCGGGTCATGGATGTACCGGGGCGCACCGGTGGCGGCGTCGTGTGCCCACTTCAAGGGCACTGTGGCTGCCGCCTGGTCGCCTTGAGCGGACAGCGCTGCCGGCGCGACACGCCATTGCGTCATATGCGCCCCCTGCGCGGCGCCTCGTCCAGTGCTGGGTGCTTGGCATCGTGGCCACACCGCGAGTACCCAGACTCTTCGGGTGTGCTGGCTGAGGAACAGGAGGTCTGGGACATCGGCTTGCTGCACTGTTCACTTCACGCTCGGCCACACCCACAGCGCGCCCCCGTCCCGCCGGCAAGCGCTGGGATGCGCGTGCTCTTGATCACCACATGTCCGATGAGAACCTGGAATTGTCGGCACAAACCGTGTCGCGCACCCACAGGAGTTCCCGATCATGAAGTTTTCCAGAACCGAGGTCGAGGCTGTGATCGCCGCCTCGCCGCGTCTGCATGTCCCCTTCAACAAGCTCATTCTGTCGCAGGACTACCAGGCCCGACCCGAGGGCGTCCGGCCGCGCCTGAGTCTTCCGGAACTGGCCGCATCGATCCGCGAGAGCGGCGTGCTGCAGAACCTCGTCGTCATCAAGGGGGCACGCGGGATGTACGAGGTCTGCGCCGGAGGCCGCAGGCTCGAATCGCTGGCGCTTTTGGTCGCTGCCGCCGACATCCCCGACAACTACCCGGTGCCGGTGCTCGTGGTGCCCGCCGACAAGGCCTTGATTGCCAGCCTGGCCGAAAACGTCTGCCGCGAGCCGCTCAGCGTGGCCGATGAACTGGCGGGCTTTCTGCGGCTGAGCGAAGAGGGCGAGCCCGTCGAGGACATCGCCGCCGCCTTTGGCGTGACACCGCTCGTCGTCAAGCGACGGCTCAAACTCGCGGCCGTGTCACCCCGGCTGATGGCGTTGTTTCGAGAGGAGAAGATCGGGCTGGACTGCCTGATGGCCTTGGCTTCGGTCGAGGACCACCAGAAGCAGGAACAGGCCTGGGCCGGCCTCCAGCCCTGGAACCGCCATCCAGAGGCGCTGCGCCGGCTGCTGTCCCAGGGCGAGATCGAATCCGACCGCGACCCGGTGGCCAAGTACGTCACCGTGAAGGCCTACGAGAAGGCCGGTGGCGCCACGCGTCGTGACCTGTTCAGCGACGACGAGAAGAGGGTCTACCTGCTGGACGGCCCGCTGCTGGAAAGCCTGGCGACCAACAAGCTCCAGAAGAAGTCCAAGCAGATCGCCGTCGATGGCTGGAAGTGGGTCGAGGTTCGATCCCGCTACGACCACGATGAGTTCGTCAAGTACGGACAATTGCGCAAGACGCGGCGCACCCCAAGTGAAGAGGAAGGCGGGGCCATCGCGAGCCTGCAAGCCCGGCTCGACACCCTGCGCGGTCAGATGGACGCGCTGCAAGATCAAGCGGGCGACGACGAGAACGACGACCAGGCATTCCTGAAGCTCGAGGCCGAGTGCGAGGGGCTGGATGCGAAGTTGAATGCGCTGCAGGAGGCTCTTTGCATCTGGCCCCCCGAACTCATGGCCCAGGCAGGGTGCGTGGTTTTCGTGGGCGGCAGCGCGAAGGCCGAGATCAAGTACGGCCTCATTCGCCCGGACGACCGCGGCGGCATGTCTGACCTGGCGCGGAAGGCGGGCGAAGCGTCCGGTGCTGGCGAGTTGCTGGTGTCCTTGCCTTCACCAAAGACGCGGCCGGTCCATGCGGAGAAGTTGATGCGGCGGCTCACTGCCCATCGCGTCGCTGCGGTGCAGGCCGAATTGCTCGCGCGGCCGGAGGTGGCGCTGGCAGCAGTCACGGCGCAATTGGCTGTCAAGCTGCTGCACGACGGCTTCCGCCGCTACCACGGCAGCGACAGCGCGCTGACCGTGAATGCCAGTGACGTCCACGACGGGTTGCGCAGCGAAGCCGATGACATGGCCGAAAGCTCGGCGTGGAAGCTGATGGATGCGCAACGCAGCGCCTGGCTCGAACGACTGCCTTCGCATGCCAACGCGGTGTTCCCGTGGGTGCTGCAACAGGATCAGGCGACGATCCTGCAACTGCTGACCTTCCTCGTCGCCAGCAGCGTCACCGGCGTGAGTGGCGTCGAACGCGACCGGCAGAGCACCGATCCGTTGGCGCTGGCGCTCGGCCTGGACATGACCAGGTGGTGGCAGCCAACGGGCGCTGCCTACCTGAACCATGTGTCGAAGGGCCGCATCCTGGACGTGGTGACCCAGGCGGCGGGCGCGAACGCCGCCAGCCCCCTGGCATCGCTGAAGAAGGACGCTGTCGTGGCTGGTGCCGAGCAGGCCCTCGCAGGGACTGGCTGGCTGCCGGAGTGCCTGCGCACGCAGAAGGGCCCGGTGCGGGCCAGCGATGAGCCGGACGACACAAGCGACGTTCGCACCGGCGGCCATGCAAGCGTCGCAAACGGCCAAGCGTCCACGGACCTGCCGCTGGCTGCTTGAAGCTGTCGGCCATTTCGGCCGAAGCCTTCACTGTGCCCCGCAGAAAGCGCCCGCCGCAGCAGGCCCCGAATCATCGGGGCACGAAGTCGTTGGCGGCGATAAGCCCTGCGGCTGCGACCGGACAGCACCGAGATAGGCACCGGCCGATCTGATTCTCGAATGCCCGGCCATGCGCGCGACGGCCTGGCGCGCCGCGTGGTCGACTTCCGGCGGCGGTGCGTCACCACCGCGAACCGGTGGCGCGCGGCCCGTCAGCGACTCGTAGTGGTCGATCAGCGCCTCGTGGCGCAGGCCATGGGCGGTGACACCGAGCTGCGCGGCGGCGATGCCGAATTTCCTCAGCACGTTGTCGAAGCGCCGGAGATTGCGTTTCAGGTCTTTGGCCGGGTCGCCCATGTGTGCGTCCTGGCCGCCTGCAACTTCCTGCGCGTACGCGACGGCGGCCTGCCGAGTGGGGCTGTCGATGGGCACGAACCGTATCCTGCCGCCCTTGCCCTGGATGCGCGCATACCGATCCGCACCCTGGTCTTCGGGCGCCAGGCCGGTGTCCGCGAAGGCCACGATGCTCTGGTAGGGCCGGAACAGCACCGACTCCTTGCGCCGAAGCCCCAGCGCACGAACCAGCCGCAGCGACGCGCCCACGTAGCGGTCGTGCGCCACCACCTGATCCACCACCGCGTCGATGTCCACGTTCTGTGCCGACCAGCTCTTGTCTCGCTGGGCGTATTCGTGCCGCTGGTATTGGGCGACGTCGAGCCCGTAGTAGCCCGGCTCGCGCACGAAGCCGTGCTTGCCGGTCCACATCGCCAGCCCGCGCAAAAAACTCAGGTAGGTCTGGATCGTGGCCGGCTTCAGATGCTCGTCCTGCCAGACCTTGACCATCGCGCGCAGGTGCTTCTGCCCAAGGTTGCGCGGGTCCGGCAGCTTCTTGAAGCCGGCCTTCTCGTGCAGATCGCGAAAGAAGCGGCGGAGAAACTGGGCCCGCTCCTGCCGCGTCTTGTGCGAGACCGTCTTGTCCATCGAGGTGTGCAGGGCGTTGAAGAGCGACAGCATCACCTCCAGCACGTGCAGCGGCGGCGCCTTGCCGGCGCGGTAGCGCGCCAGGATCTGCTGTGGCGTCTGCGCTGCCCAGCTCTGCCGGCGTGCGGGCTGCTGCTGCGGCAAACGCCCCGGGCTGCCCGGCGCCTGGCTGCGGCGGGAAGGTCGATGAGAGGTGCGGTGAGGGTGGAGGCGATGGGGTGCCTGGTGTGAGGAAGGGTCGGTCATGGCAATGCTCCGAAGGGGTAGGGGCCTGCTGCCCGATCAGCAGGCCGGTGTGGGCCACGGCTGGAATCGATTGGCGTCATCGACAGGGAGGATTCCGACGCCCGTGCCGATGCGTGGTCAGGCAACTCGATGCGGTGGCTGGCCACGAACGCCGCCGCATCGACCCAGGGGTTCGCCAGTCCGCTGCATGCGGCCTGGCTCGGTCGGTCTTAAAAATGAAACGTGTTGATCCGTCCCGCGTGCGCATTTCTGCGACTGCGGGGTGGGTTGACGCCGCCATGCCTCGAAGGCACGGCATAGGCATCGGCGGCAAGGTCAGGCCTTGCGCGCCACTGGTGGATCAGTTCTGGATTCGTAGCGCCATCCGCCCGCATGGGTCCACCCCTGACCGAGAGTCCAGGGCGGTGTCGAGCTTGTGAGCGAGGGCGCACGGGGAGCCTAAGAAGGCAAACACAACCGTGCGGTGCGTGGAACGCGTGCTCAAGGGATGGCGGGAACAACGGCGCGGCATCGGGTGCCGACCGGGTGATCGAAGGTCGTGGCGCGTTTCAGAGAACGCCCGGCTATGAAAGCCGGCGGGGCCACGTCACTTGCACTACGAGAAGAGTCCTCGGAGCCGCCGCCTCACAGGGCTGCGGCCGTTCCGGTTCGAGACCGGAGCTTGGAGGGCAGGTAACGACTGCGACGCCTTTCGCTCCACAGGGAGCATGGCCAGGGTGGCCATCGGGAATTGCAGTTGACATCGGCGAGCGCGCCTGGTCAATCGCGGCTTCCGCAAGCGACCGGTCGTTGCGCCGATTTGCAGTGGCGCTTGCCGCGGCGAGAACGTGTGCTTGAGGGCGGCTTATTTGCTGGCGGGCTTGCGATCGAGTCTGCGCATGGGGTTGACGAGCAGATCTGCTGCCTCTGGCACTAGCCGGAACCCTTCGAGCCGCTTCCGCGGGCTCGCGGCCGCATCGCTTTGAACGCAGCAAGAGGGGTTGACGAGCGGGACTCAGATGAGACCGTGGCTCGACATGCAAGCCCTACCGAAGCGCGTGGCCGCGCTGCTAGCACTTGAGTGTGAGCAGACGACGTTGCAGTCAGACCCGGGCGCGGGCTGGTCGCGAATTCGGGCGGTTTGGCAAGGTGTTTTGCGTGGACGGGTCGCATCGGCGTGTCGATGCTGGTCCGCCCTCAACCTCAACGGAGCTCTCCCATGGAAACGATCGTTCGGGCGGTGGATGTCGGATTCGGCAACACCAAGTTCGTGACTGGCATCGGCGGTGGCCGCGTCGGCGATATCCGCTGCGCCAGCTTCCCTTCGCGGGCCTACCCCAGCCCGCGCGACCCGTCGAAGGCACTGGGCAGCGAAGGGCGCAAGACCTTCGCCATCCCGATAGGCGGTCTGTACTACGAGGTTGGTCCAGACGTGATGCTGGCGGCCGATGCATTCCGCGCCACCGAGATCCACGGCGACTACATCGAGACGCCTCAGTACCTGGCCCTGGCCCGGGGTGCACTGCGGATGATGAAGGTCGACGCTATCGACTTGCTTGTGGTCGGGCTGCCGGTGGCGGCGTTCGCGGCCAAGAAGGCAGCGCTCGAGAAGCTGATGACCGGTCGCCACGACGTAGGCGGTGGCAAGACCGTGGTCGTACACAAGGCACTCGCGATGGCGCAGCCCAACGGCGCGCTGATCGACTACGCCACGCAGCACGACAAGGTCGAGGCGATGGAACATGAGCAGAGCCTCGTCATCGACCCCGGCTCGCGGACCTTCGACTGGCTGGTCGCGCGCGGCATGAAGCTCTCGTACAAGCAGAGCTACTCGGTGGAGCGCGGAGTCTCGAACATCCTGCAACTGGTCGCCGACGACATCAGCCAGGAGATCGGGCAGGCCTACACGAGCCTGGACAGCATCGACTGGGCGCTGCGCAACGGCAAGACCCTGACCGTCTACCAGCGCCAGTACAACCCGGCGCGCATGCGTCCGATGGTCGAGATCATCGCCAAGGATGCCGTCGCGGCCATGATGCGTCGCATTGGCGGGGCGTTCAACGTGCAGCACGTGATCCTGGTCGGCGGCGGCGCATTCCTCTTCAAGAAGGCGGTGAAGCAAGCATTCAACGCGCACGAGATCCTTGAGGTGAAGGAGCCGATGTTCGCCAACGTGCGTGGTTACCAGGTGGCGGGGACGAACTACGCCCACACGGCTCTGACTAGCGCGGTCCGGCAGCGCGCCGTCGCACCGGCGGAAGGAGAGGGCGCATGACCTCGGCTTCAAGAAGTGGGCAGGAGCCCGTGCGGTTGTTGTTCGAGATGACACGCGAGGACAACCCGCGCCTCTACGACGATCTGATCCGGTTCAACAAGGGAACAAAGCGAGTGAATCGGTTGCGATTTCTGGCGCATGAGGGGTTGATGGCGCAGCACTGGATGGCGGCACAAGGTGTCGCTGCGCTGGCCGTTCCGGTGCGTCTGGACAGCGGTCCGAGCGTCAGCCCATCGGCCGCGCGTCAAACGAACCAGGCTTTCGACACGCCACAAGTTGCGGAGACGTAGATCGTGATGAAGCGGCGCACCGCGGGAGCGCGCGATGGAGTGAGCGCGTCGGAACTGGCGGAGATGGGGGTGTGCGAGAGGCGGGTGCTGCTGGCACATCG
>Ga0307513_10004823_pt1 | contig 17907 bp, 15 predicted proteins | sample 15_EM_MG_FD_202174 | JGI IMG/M metagenome (GOLD analysis project Ga0307513, IMG submission 202174) | Populus trichocarpa ectomycorrhiza microbial communities from riparian zone in the Pacific Northwest, United States - 15_EM | ecosystem: Host-associated > Plants > Roots > Unclassified | place... | reverse complement strand
CGCTCGACCAGCGCCAGCAGCACGTCGAGCGCACGCGCGCCGAGCGCCAGCGGGCGGCCATCGGCCAGCACGCAACGTTCCAGTGGGCGCAGCTCGAAGGGGCCGAAGCGGCAGGCGTGGGTCAAACGATCTCTCTGAAGCAATGGGCGTTGATCGGACTGTAGTCGCGCGGGCCTTGGAACGCGCCTTGGAACGCGCCTTAGAACGCTTTAGGCGGCTTCAGGACAGCAGGGCGCGCGGCCGCGGACGATGGCGGCCGACCGTCAATCCACAGGGAAGGAAGACCATGAAATCCGCATCGAACCCGCGCCGCCGGCGCACGACCCGCAGCACGCACGCCAGCACGCCCACCAGCACACCGCGGCCGTCGGCCCTGCGCGCCGCTATCTCCTCAATGTTGCTGACCCTGCCGCTGGCCGCCCCGCCGGCCGGTGCTGCGGTGCAGTTCACCGTTACCAGCCTCAGCACCGTGACCGGGAACACGTCCAGCAGTGCGCAAGGCATCAACGCGGCCGGGCTTGTGGTCGGCTCGTCCTATGACCACGCCTTCCTTTGGCAGGGCGGCGGCATGCAGGATCTGGGCACCCTCGGCGGCGCGACCAGCGGCGCCCTCGGCATCAACGCGGCCGGGCAGGTGGTGGGCTTCGCCGACTTGAGCGGCAACGGGGCCCGCTACGCCTTCCTCTGGCAGGCCGGCGCCATGCAGGATCTGGGCACGCTGGGCGGCCACTCCAGCAGCGCCAACGGCATCAACGCGGCCGGGCAGGCTGTCGGCACTTCCAAGCTGAGCGGCGAGGTCGATTCGCACGCTTTCCTGTGGCAGTCCGGCAGCATGCAGGACCTGGGCACGCTGGGCGGCGCGAACAGCGGCGCCACCGGCATCAACGACGCCGGCCAGGTGGTGGGCTACGCCTATGCCGCGGACAACCAGCGTCCCCGTGCCTTCCTGTGGCAAGCCGGCCGCATGCAGGACCTGGGCGGCTTGGGCGGCTCGTACGGCTACGCTGCCGCGATCAACCGAGCCGGCCAGGTGGCGGGTTATGCCACGGTCGGCGGCGACGGTGCCACGCATGCCTCGCTGTGGCAGGCCGGCGCCGTGCTCGACCTCGGCACCTTGGGCGGCAGCGACAGCTACGGCCACGGCATCAACGCGGCCGGGCAGGTCGTGGGCCGCGCGATGACCAGCGGCAACGCCGCCGAACACGCCTTCCTGCGCGGCGCCCAAGGCGGCATGGTCGACGTGAACGCGCTGCTGGTGGCGGGCAGCGGCGCCACCGTTACCGATGCCCTCGGCGTCAACGATCTCGGCCAGATCGCCGCCACCGCAAGCATTTCCGGGCGGAGCGCCGCGGTGCTGCTGACGCCGACCGGATCGGTGGCCTGGCTGGGCAGCGGCGCCGGCGGCAGCTTCCTTGATGCCGCCAACTGGGAACTCGGCTTCGCGCCGACCCGCTTTCTCGACGCGGTGATAGCGCCCGCCGGCGGCCAGACCGTCTACGCCGGCGCGGATGCCGCCGTCAAGAGCCTGAGCATCGGCGGCGCGGCCGGCAGCAGCGGCCGGCCGCTGCTGGTGTTGCAGTACGGCGCCGTGCTGAGTGCTGCCAACGGCGTCACCGTCCAGGCCACCGGCACGCTGGGCGGCGACGGCCGGATCAACGGCGACCTCAACAACCTGGGCACGCTGCAGCCGAACAACCTCAGCGTCAGCGGCACGCTCGCCAACGCGGGCCTGATCAGCGGCAGCGGCTACCTCAACACGAACCTGAACAACGCCGCCACCGGCCAGGTGCGCAGCGGCGCCGGCGACAGCCTGCGCGTGGTCGGCAGCAGCCACACGAACGCCGGCACGCTGGACATCAGCGGCGGCGGCACGCAGCAATACAGCGGCGGCCTGACCAACACCGCCGGCGGCCGCATCCTGCTCGACCACGCGGTCTTGCGGCTCGACAACGGGCTGAGCAATTTCGGGCAGGTGCAGGTGGGTTACGGCGGCGCCACCGTCTATGGCACGGTGACCACCGGCGCGGGCGGCAAGATCATCCTCAGCGGCAACAGCGAAACCACCTTCTACGACGCGCTCGACATCCAGTCGGGCGGCGAGCTTCGCGTCTCGGGCGGCAGCAGCGCGGTGTTCTTCGGCACGGTCTACCAGCGCAGCGGATCGATCTTCTCCGGCTCGGGGTCGAAGTTCTACGAAGGCGGCTTGTCGATCGGCGCCTCGCCGGGCCTGGGCACCGACGGCGGCGACGTGAGCTTCGGCGGCGGCAACACCTACCTCGAAGAAATCGGCGGCCTGGCTGCAGGCACCCAGTTCGACAAGTACATCGTCGCCGGCAAGCTGGGCTTCGGCGGCGGTTTGAAGGTCGTCTGGTGGGGCGGCTTTGCCGGCCAGGCCGGGCAGCGCTTCGATCTGTTCGACTGGGGCAGCAGCGAGGGTGCGTTCTCGGCCATCGATCTGTCCGGCGCGCCCTTGGCGGCCGGGCTGCAGTGGGACACATCGAGGCTGTATTCGACCGGCGAGATCGGCATCAGCGCCGTGCCGGAACCGCAGTCCTGGGCGTTGTTGCTGGCCGGCCTGGGGCTGCTGGCGTGGCGCGGAGGTGCGCGCGCATCCCGCCTGCGGGTCGCCGCTGCGGCGGCCGCGTTGGTCGCCGCCGGTCCGGGTGTTGCCGCGGCCGGAGTCCGCGCGGTGAGTGTCGAAGAGGTGCTCCCGGCCAAGCCCTACAAAGCCGCGATGGAAGTCTTTGCGCCCAGCGTTCCCGGCGTTCACGCAGACGACCTGATCTTCGTCGGCGGTGACGGCGCGATCGGCATCACCAGCATCACGGTCACCAACAAGAACAACTTCCTGAAGTCGATCACCGTCTTCGAACCGCCGGCCGGCGCCGGCCGGGGTTGCGGCGCGCCGGTCTGGGCGACCCCGAACTCTTTCGTGGTGATGCTGCCGGCATCGTCGACGGTGCACCACGCCTTTCCCAGCCCGCTGGTCTTCAACGCGGTCAACGGCCACACGTGTTTCGGCCTGCAGGTGAACGAGTTCACGTCGAGCGTGCAGGTCATGTTGAACGGTTTCAGCCATTAGTACGACTCAGTACGACTACCAAAGGGAGTCAGCGATGAACAACTCGAGACGAGGCAAGGTTGCGGCAGCCTGGCTGGTAGCGTTGGCGGCGGTGGCCCCGGCGGCCACCCATGCAGCGACGTTCACGGTGAGCGGCGAGATCACGTTCGCCGACCCGGGTTTGCGGCTGATCGACGCCTACGACGTGACCTCGCCGGTGTCGGTGGGGCGCGAGGTCCACCACGAGGCCCTGGGCACGCGAGACTTTCATGCGCAGGCCGACTCGCTGGCGGAACAAGGGGGTCTGCATGCGCACGCGTACAGCCAGATCATTCATCAGGTGAGCGGCGAATCCGGCGGCGGCGCGTATACCGCGCATGCATTTGCCATGTCGTCATTCAATGACTTCGTGGTCAACGGGCCGATCGGCGCCCCGCCGATCGATACGTCGCTCAACTTTCATCTGTCGGGCCAGATGAGCCTGGGCACGTACCACGCGATCTTCGGTTCCTGGCCGAGCGTTTCTGCGGGCGTGAACTTTTCCGTGCAGGTGGACGGCGCCAGCGGCAGCGGCGACGGCGGCAGTTACGGCCTGAGCTATTCCAACGGAATCGCTTCGGCGCCCAATGCATCGGGCATGCTGGTGGGCTTCAACGGCAGCATGGACCTGAAGACCCGCGTCTTCACGCTGCCGGTGAATGTTCCGATCCCGATTGCGCTGTACCTGGACACGGTCGCTCAGGTCCAGGTCGATTTTGCAGATGCTTTCGTCACCTCGGCCAACACCGATTTCGGCAGCACGCTGACGTTTGCGACCGACAGGCCGGTGTTCGATCTACCGGCGGGCTACACGGTGAATTCCGTCGAGGCGGGAATCGTGAACAACGTCTTCACGCCTGCCGTGCCGGAGCCGGGCTCGGCAGGCTTGCTGGCCCTGGGTCTCGCGGGCCTGAGCTTGCTGCGTGCAAGGGCTCGTGCATGACGCCGAGCCGGGGCCGCGAGGGCGCCCGATGCCCGTCGCCTTCGGCGGCCCTGCTAGAGTGCGCGCATGTCGCCACCGCTAGACCTGCAAGGCAGGCACATCGTTCTCGGCTTGTCGGGCGGCATCGCCTGCTACAAGGCGGCCGACCTGGCCCGCGAGTTGGTCAAGGCCGGCGCCACGGTGCAGGTCGTGATGAGCGAAGCCGCCACCGAATTCATCACCCCGGTGACGATGCAGGCACTGTCGAACCGCCCCGTCTACACCAGCCAGTGGGACGCGCGGCCGGGCAACAACATGGCGCACATCGAGCTGTCTCGCGAAGCCGATGCGATCGTCGTCGCGCCGGCCAGCGCCGACTTCATCGCCCAGCTCGCCCAAGGCCGCGCCGGCGAATTGCTGAGCCTGCTGTGCCTGGCGCGGCCGGCCGAGCAATGCGCGCTGCTGGTGGCGCCGGCGATGAACCGCGAGATGTGGGCACACCCGGCGACGCAGCGCAATGTGGCGCAAGTCCGCGCGGACGGCGCCCGCGTGCTGGGGCCGGGCAGCGGCGACCAGGCCTGCGGCGAAGTCGGCGACGGCCGCATGCTCGAAGCCGATGAGATCCGCGACGAACTGATCGCCCACTTCCAGCCCAAGCTGCTCGCCGGCCAGCGGGTGCTGATCACCGCCGGCCCGACTTTCGAAGCCATCGACCCGGTGCGCGGCATCACCAACCTGTCGAGCGGCAAGATGGGCTTCGCGATCGCCCGCGCCGCGGCGGAAGCCGGCGCCGCGGTGACGCTGGTCGCCGGCCCGGTGTACCTCGCCACGCCGCGCGGCGTGCGCCGGATCGACGTGGCCAGCGCCCAGCAGATGTTCGACGCGGTGTTGCCGCTGGCGCCGGTGAACGACGTCTTCGTCGCCACCGCCGCGGTTGCCGACTGGCGGCCGGCGCAGTTCAACGATCAGAAGATCAAGAAGGATGGCAAGAAACTCGTGCCACGCTTCGATCTGATCGAGAACGCCGACATCCTGGGCGCGGTCGCGCGGCTGCCGGCGACTGAGCGGCCCTGGTGCGTGGGCTTTGCCGCCGAAAGCCAGGACCTGGCCCGCCACGCTCGCGACAAGCTCGAACGCAAGGGCGTGCCGCTGATCGTCGGCAACCTCGGGCCGGCCACCTTCGGCCGCGACGACAACACGGTGCTGCTGGTCGATGCGCACGGCGACCGCGCGTTGCCCAGCGCCGACAAGCTGAGCCTGGCGCGTGAGCTGGTGCGCGAGATCGCGGCAAGGCTGAAGACCAGACTGAAGACCGCATGACGACGATCGACGTCAAGGTGCTCGACCCGCGAATGGCCGAGCAACTGCCGCAGTACGCGACCCCCGGCAGCGCCGGCCTGGACCTGCGCGCCTGCCTCGACGGGCCGCTGCTGCTGGAGCCCGGCCAGACGGTGCTGATCCCGACCGGCATCGCCATCCACATCGCCGACCCCGGCCTGGCCGCGCTGATCGTGCCGCGCTCGGGCCTCGGACACAAACACGGCATCGTGCTCGGCAACCTGGTCGGCCTGATCGACAGCGACTACCAGGGCCCGCTGATGGTGAGCTGCTGGAACCGCGGTGCGCTGCCTTTCACCGTGCAGCCGATGGAACGCATCGCGCAATTGCTTGTCGTACCGGTCGTCCACGCGCAGTTTCGCCAGGTCGACGAATTCGGCGCATCGGCGCGCGGCAGCGGCGGATTCGGCTCGACCGGCAGCGCCTGAACAGGGCGGTGGCGTGGATTTGTGCAGCGGGCATGACGGCCCGCTGCTGCGTTTGCGGTAACGACTTGTTAAGCTAATGCGCGCGCGGGCCAGCGGGCACGCAAGAAGGGTTTGGTTTGAGCATCGATATACGAATCCGCGCTGCGCTGGTGGCGTTGTGCGCCGGGCTGCTGGCCGGCTGCGGCGGCGGCGCCAGCAACAGCGACGCGCCGGCGGTGGCGGGTGGTTCGCCGGCGTCGGCAGCGTCCGGCCCGTCCGCGTCGGCATCGGCGCCGCCGGTCAGCGTGTCGACCGTCGTTGCCGCCAAGCGCGACTTCCCGGTCGGCGTGCGCGCCACCGGCACCGTCGCGCCGCTGTCCAGCGTCGACATCAAGCCCCAAGTGGCGAGCGTGCTGAACAAGGTGCACGTCCGCGAAGGCCAGTTCGTCCGTGCCGGCGAACTGCTTTTCACGCTCGACGCGCGCAGCGACGAGGCCAACCTGGGCAAGGCGCAGGCGCAGCTCGCGAAAGACCAGGCGACACTCGCCGATGCCAAGCGCCAGCTCGAACGCAGCCGCGATCTGCTGGCGCGCAATTTCATCTCGCAAGGCGCGGTCGACACCGCACAGTCGAACGTCGACGCCCAGCAGGCCGCGGTGCAGTCCGACCAGGCGTCGATCGACGCGGTCAGGGTCAGCCTGTCGTACAGCCGCATCGTCGCGCCGAGCCCGGGCCGGGTCGGCACGATCGCGGTCTACCCGGGCAGTTCGGTTTCGCCGGCCGGCACGGCGCTGGTCACGATCACCCAGCTCGACCCGATCGCGGTTGCCTTCAACCTGCCGCAGCGCTATGTCGCCGACATGCTGCGGCTGCTCGGCGCCGGCGGCGGCCAGGTCACCGCGTCGCTGCCCGAAGGCCGCGGCCAGCGCGAGGGCAAGCTGCAGTTCGTCGACAGCCAGGTCGACGCGACCTCGGGCACGGTGCGCGTGAAGGCCGGCTTCGAGAACAAGGACCAGGCCTTGTGGCCCGGGGCCTATGTCGACGTGCAGCTCATCGTGCAGAAGATCGCGGACGCGATCGTCGTGCCGCAGGCGGCGATCGTGCAGGACGCGCGCGGCAGCGTGGTCTTCATCGTCGGTCCCGACAACCGCGCGCTGATGCGGCCGGTGACCGTCGTCCAGGCGGTCGGCCTGGAGGCGGTGGTCAGCGGCGTCAAGCCGGGCGAGCGGGTCGTGCTCGACGGCCGCCAGAACCTGCGCCCGGGCACCCCGGTGGTCGTGCGCGACGGCGCGCCGGCGAGATCTGGCCGCGCCGCTTCGGGCGCGGCGTCGGGCGCCCGGGTGTCGACGGCGCCATGAGCTTTCGCGCGTTGCCGAAAACGGGGGCCGCATGAATCTTTCCGAACTCTTCATCCGCCGCCCGGTGATGACGGTGCTGCTCAATGCCGCGATCGTCGCCGCCGGCGCCATCGCGTACAGCCGCATCCCGGTGGCGGCGCTGCCGAGCTACAACACGCCGGTCATCAACGTCGGCGCGCAGTTGCCCGGCGCCAGCCCGGAGACGATGGCCACTTCGGTGGCGCTGCAGCTCGAGAAGCAGTTCCAGACGATCCCCGGGCTGAACGTCATCAGCTCGACCAATACGCTGGGCAGCACGTCGGTGACGCTGGAGTTCGACGAAGGCCGCGACATCGACGCCGCCGCGGTCGACGTGCAGGCCGCGCTGCTGCGCGCCCAGCGCAGCCTGCCGCAAGAGATGACCGTGCCGCCGGCGTACCGCAAGGTCAACCCGGCCGACGCGCCGGTGCTGCTGCTGGCGATGACGTCGCCGTCGCTGGCGCTGTCGGACATCAACGACTACGCCGAGCACCTGATCCTGCCGACCTTGTCGACGCTGTCGGGCGTGGCCCAGGTCAGCATCTTCGGCGCCAAACGTTATGCGGTCCGGGTTCGAGTCGACCCCGATTCGCTGGCCGCGCGCAACATGACGCTCGACGAGCTCGGCGCGGCGCTGAAGGCAGCCAACGCGAACACACCGGTCGGCACGCTCGACGGCGCCCGCCAGACGCTCACCTTGCAGGCCAACCGGCAACTGCAGAGCGCGGCCGAGTTCGCCGACCTGATCATCAGCGTCAAGGGCGGCAGCCCGGTCCGGCTGCGCGACGTGGCGCGCGTCGAAGACAGCGTCGAGACGGTCAAGACCGCGGCCACCTTCAACGGCGAGCCGTCGATCACATTGGCGGTCCAGCGCCAGCCGGATGCCAACACGGTGCAGGTGGTCGATGCCGTGCGGGCGGCGATTCCGGCCTTCCGCGCGCAGCTGCCGCAGTCGATACGGCTGACGGTGATGAACGACCGCTCGGTGTCGATCCGCGATGCGCTGCACGACGTATCGCTGACGATGATGGGCACCATAGTGCTGGTCGTGCTGGTGATCTTCCTGTTCCTGCGCCGCTTCGTCGCCACCGCGATCCCGACCCTGTCGCTGCCGGTCTCGCTGGTCGGCGCGCTGGCGCTGCTGTGGGGCCTGGGCTATTCGCTCGACAACATCTCGCTGCTCGGCCTGACCCTGGCGGTCGGGCTGGTCGTCGACGATGCGATCGTGATGCTCGAGAACATCATGCGTCACGTCGAGGAAGGCGTGCCGCCGTTCGAGGCCGCGTTGCGCGGCTCGCGCGAAGTCGGCTTCACGATCCTGTCGATCTCGAGTTCGCTGATCGCGGTCTTCATCCCGATCTTCTTCATGCCCGGCGTCATCGGCCTGCTGTTCCACGAGTTCGCGGTCGTCGTCGCATTGGCGATCATCGCCTCGGCCTTCGTCTCGCTGACCCTGGTGCCGATGCTCGCCGGCCGCTTCCTCACCGACCAGGCGCACGCCAAGCGGCCGGGTGCGCTGGTGCGCTCGTTCGAACGCGCCTTCAACGCGCTGCTGCGCGGCTACTCGCGAACGCTGGATGTCGCGCTGCGCCACCGCGTGGTCGTGCTGCTGGTCGCGTTGGCCACCTTCGTCGCCACGGCATACCTGTTCGTGACGATCCCGAAGGGCTTCTTCCCCGAAGAAGACATCGGCCAGTTGAGCATCAGCACTGAGGCCGCCGAGGACGTCTCGTTCGACCGCATGGTCACGCTGCAGGCCATGGCCGCGGCGATGCTGCGCGACGACCCCGCCGTGGCCACCGTCAGCTCGTTCAACGGCGGCGGCAACAACTCGCTGAATACCGGCCGCATGTTCGTCAACCTGAAACCGCGCGCCGAGCGGCCGCCGATGAAGCAGGTCGTCGAGAACCTGCGCCGCAAGCTGCGCGCGGTGCCCGGCATCACGGTCTTCATGCGGCCGATCCAGAACCTGCAGCTCGGCGGCCGGCAGAGCAAGGCGCAGTACCAGTACATCCTGCAAAGCGTGCGCGCCGACGAGCTGAACGAGTGGGCGACGAAGATCCAGGACAAGCTGCGCACCGACACGATGTTCCGCGACGTCACCAGCGATTCGCAGCTGCGCGGGCTGCAGGCCACGCTGGCGATCGACCGCGACCGCGCGAACGCGCTCGGCGTGCCGATCGATGCCGTTCGCTCAGCCTTGTTCGGCGCCTTCGGCGAACGCCAGGTGTCGACGATCTTCACCACCGTCGACAGCTACCAGGTGATCATGGAGCTGGCGCCGTCGGAGAAGCAGGATGAGAGCGCGTTCAACGGCGTCTACGTTCGCTCCAGCAGTGGCGCGCTGGTGCCGCTGACGGCGTTCTCGACCGTCAAACGCACGATCGGGCCGACGGCGATCAACCACGTCGGCCAGCTGCAGGCGATCACCGTCTCGTTCAACCTGGCGCCGGGCGCGGCTTTAGGCGACGCCACCGGGCGGATCGACAACCTGCGCGAACAGATCGGGCTGCCGTCGTCGATCATCACGCGCTACGGCGGCGACGCCGCGGTCTTCAAGAGTTCGCAGGGCAGCCAGGCGATCCTGATCATCGGCGCGCTGCTCGTCATCTACGTGCTGCTCGGCGTGCTGTACGAGAGCTACATCCACCCGTTGACGATCCTGGCCGGGCTGCCGTCGGCGGCGGTCGGCGCTTTGCTGACCTTGCGCCTGTTCAACATGGACCTGACCTTGATCGCGACGATCGGCATCCTGCTGCTGATCGGCATCGTGAAGAAGAACGCGATCATGATGATCGACTTCGCGCTCGACGCCCAGCGCCACGGCGGCATGACGCCGCAGCAGGCGATCCGCGAGGCCTGCGTGCTGCGCTTCCGGCCGATCATGATGACCACGCTGGCTGCGCTGATGGGCGCGCTGCCGATCGCCATCGGCCTCGGCGCCGGGGCCGAGTTGCGCCAGCCGCTCGGGCTGGCGGTCGTCGGCGGGCTGGTGTTCTCGCAGGCGATCACGCTGTACATCACGCCGGTGATCTACCTCGCGCTCGACCGATTCAGCGGCCGCGGGCCGGTGACGACCGCCGAAGGCGCGGCGCCGCAGCCGGAGGTCGCCTCGGTGGCGTCAGGTCAGTGAAGTGAGCTCGATGAGGCGCCGGCGCCGAGCAGGCCCGGCGCGTCGCTGCCGACGCTGTGCGCTTCGACCTCGTCGTCGTTCGCCTCGCGCACCTCGCGAACCTGGATCGTCAGCCGCAGCGCGATGCCGGCCAGCGGGTGGTTGCCGTCGAGCACGACGTGGGTCGGGTAGACCTCGGTGACGACGTAGATCGCGTCAGCCGGCATGTCTTGTGTCGCATGGCCGGCGGGCAGGCCTTCGAAGGCCATGCCGGGCTCCAGCACCTCAGGGAACAGCTGGCGGTCTTCGAAGCAGACGAGCTCGGCCCGGTAGTCGCCGAAGGCATGCTCGGGTTCGAGCTGCAACTGGACCTCGTCGCCGGTGACGTGGCCGTCCAACGCTTCTTCGACCTTGGCCAGCAGGTCGTTGCCGCCGAAGAAGAACTCGACCGGGTCCTTCAGCTCGTCGATCGGGCGGTTCTGGGCATCGGCCAGCAACCAGGTCAGGCTGACCACGCAGGGGGCTGAAATCATCATCGCAGGATGATCGCACAGGGTCGTTCACAATCATCCGATGGACGTGGATGCCCCGCTCGCGCTGCTCGGCGGCCTGTCGCCGCAGGCCTTCATGCGGCGCCACTGGCAGAAGAAACCGCTGCTGGTGCGGCAGGCGTTGCCGGATGTCACGCCGCCGCTGGCACGGCCGGCGCTGTTCGATCTGGCCGGCCGCGACGGCGTCGAATCGCGGCTGGTCGTGCAGCGCGACGGGCGCTGGACGGTGCGCTCGGGCCCGCTGCCGCGGCGTGCGCTGCCGGCCGCCCGCCAGCCCGGCTGGACGCTGCTGGTCCAGGGGCTCGACCTGCACGTGGCAGCGGCCCGCGAGCTGCTGTCGCGCTTTCGTTTCGTGCCCGACGCGCGGCTGGATGACCTGATGGTCTCGTGGGCCAGCGACGGCGGCGGCGTCGGCCCGCACCTCGATTCGTACGACGTGTTCCTGATCCAGCTCCAGGGGCGGCGGCGCTGGCGCGTCGGTCCGGTCGCCGACGCGGCGGCGGCGGCTTTCGTCGAAGACGCGCCGTTGAAGATCCTGCGCCGCTTCGAGCCCGAACACGACTGGTTGCTCGAACCCGGCGACCTGCTCTACCTGCCGCCGGGCTGGGCCCACGAAGGCAGCGCCGACGGCGAATGCATGACCGGCTCGATCGGTTTCCGCGCGCCGTCGGCCGACGGGCTGGCGCGCGAACTGCTGCAGCGGCTGGCCGAGTGCGACGACGCCGATGGCCGCCTGCACCGCAGCCTGTACCGCGACCCGCGCCAGCCGGCGACCGCCAAGCCGGGCGCGATTCCCGAGGCGCTGCTGGCCTTCGCGCGCGCCGCGCTGGAGCGCGTGCTGACGCAGCCCGGCGCGCTCGAACGCGCGCTCGGCGAAGTGCTCAGCGAACCCAAGCCGCAGGTCTGGTTCGACGCCGGCGCCGGCTGGCAGGCGCGGCGCGGCGTCGCGCTCGATCCGAAAACGCGCATGCTGTACGACGCCGCCCAGGTCTTCGTCAACGGCGAAGCCTTCGTCGCCGCCGGCCGCGATGCCCGGCTGATGCGCCGGCTTGCCGATGAACGGCGGCTGGCGGCGAAGGATTGCGCGGCGCTGAGCGATGGCGCGCGCGAGTTGCTGGCCGAATGGGTCGCCGGCGGTTGGCTGGTATTGGGGAGCGAATCGGAAAGCGAATCGGAGAGCGAATGATGAACAACGAAGAGCTGCCGACGATCGGCTCGCGCGCCGAATTCGGCGCCGCGCTGCGCTGGGGCTTCGACCAGTCGATCGCGCGCGGCGCCCGGCGCATCGTCTGCGTCGACCGCGACTTCGCCGACTGGCCGCTCGACGACGGCGCGCTGCACGCGCAGCTCGCCGGCTGGCTGCGTCGGCCGCTGCGCAAGCTGGTGCTGCTGGCCAGCAGCTTCGACGAGATGCCGCTGCGCCACCCGCGCTTCGTCGCCTGGCGCGCGCTCTGGTCGCACGCGCTGGAGGCCTGGTCGCCGGCCGACAGCACCGGGCTGGCGCTGCCGACGCTGCTGATCGATGACGGCCCGATCAGCGTCGAACTGATCGATGCGGTGCACTGGCGCGGCCGGGTCGAATCAGACCCGCGGACGGCTCAGATCTGGCGCGACACCGTTGATGCGGTTTTGCAACGGTCGGAGCCCGCGTTTGCGGTCAACCGGCTGGGGCTCTAGGGAATGCCCTTAGCAAAGATATAATCGTAGGCTAGGCATGGAGGTAGCTGTTGCTGTCCCTGCCTGCTGATGGGTCCTCTGAGAGTTGTCGAAGAGCGCCCTGACCCCGATTGATCTTCGACCCATAATTCCTGAGGACACACGCATGAACAAGTCGCTCGTTCTGGCTTCCCTGATCGCTACCGTAGCGCTCGCCGCCTGCAGCAAGAAGGAAGAAGTCGTGGCGCCGCCGCCGGCCGTCGTCGTTACGCCGCCGGCCCCGGCCCCCGCCCCTGCGGATGCTGCCTCGGCCCCGATGGCTGCTTCGGCTCCGGACGCCGCGGCTTCGAAGTAAGTCGCCCGCCGACTGCCAAGACGCAAAAAAGCCGCCCTCGGGCGGCTTTTTTGCTTTTGGTAGCGCCGGGCTCGAGCCCGGCGCCGCTTCAGCGCAATTCCTTGATCAGCATGCCGACGATCTTCTGCCCGGTTTCACCCGACTCGGGTGCGCCGCTGCCGGTCAGCACCGAAACCTGGGTCTTGTCGCCACTGCCCTTCACGGCGATGCGGTAGCGGTCCGGGCCTTTCGGCGCGCTCTTGCCGAAGCTGAACAGGCGCGAAAAGAACCCGGGCTCTTCGCGGTCGGCGTTTTTCGGGTCGATGTAGCGCACGAAGTACAGCCCGCCGGCGCGGTCGCGGTCTTCGACGGTGAAGCCGCTGCGGTCCAGCGCCAGGCCGACCCGGCGCCAGGCGCGGTCGAAGGGCTCGTCGACCTCGAGCGCGGCGGCCGGCCCGCCGACGGCGCGGGCCCGTGACGGCGCCTCCGGCGCGCTGGCGACTGCCGTGCGCGCGACTTCTTCCTTGGTGCCCAGGCGCACCATCAGCCGGCTCAGGAATTCGGCCTCCAGTTCGGGGTCGGGCGCACGCGGGCGCCAGACCGTGCTTTCCTTGCGCTCGCCGCTGTAGACCTCTTCCATGCCGCGGTGGCTGATGTAGATCTCGCTGCCGGTGGCGGTGCGTTCGACGCGGGTGCGGAACAGGTCGCGCTCGCCGGTGTCGTACAGGCTGCCGAGGAAGCGGCCGATCGTGCTGCGGATCGCATCCTGCGGCAGCTTGGCGCGGTTCTCGGCCCATTCGGTCTGCATCACGCCGGCCTCGGCGTTTTCGCTCGCGATCGCGAAGCCGCGCTCCTGCCAGAAGGCCTTCAACTGCGGCCAGACCTGCTCCGGCGGCATCGGCACGACCAGCCAGCGCTGGGTCCCCAGGCGTTCGACGCGGACCTCGCCGCGCGACGACGGCGCGATCGTCGGTGTGCCGCTCGGCAGCGGGGCGGCCGCCGACGGCGTGGCCGCGGCGCTGACGACGCCGCCCTGCGGCGTATAGCGGTTGTCGCGGGCGAGCTGGGTCAGGTCGGGCGGCACCTCCAGCGGCTTGGCCTTGACGGTGCTGTTGCGGTAGTCGACCTTGTCGCTCGACAGGATGTTCTCGAACATCGAGCAGCCGGTGAGCAGCGCCGCCAAGCCGGCAACAGCGAGCAACGAGAGGCGGGCCGGGGGGACGGCGGGGAAACGTTTCACGGTTCGGGGTCTCCGGCGCGGCCGGGGCGGCCGCGCTTGGTTGTTTGGGCTCGTCAGCGGAGCAGGCCGGTGTCGCGCAGCGCCTGTTCGACCGCCGATTGCCCGGCCGGTGTCAGCGGCAGGATCGGCATCCGCAGGCTGTCGGTGCAAAGGCCGAGCCGTGCCATCGCCCACTTGGTCGGCGCCGGGCTCGGCTCGCAGAACAACTGGCGGTGCAGCGGCAGCAGATGGAGGTGGATCGCGGCCGCGCGCTTCGCGTTGCCTTCGATCGCTGCGATGCACAGCTCGTGCATCAGCTTGGGTGCGATGTTGGCGGTGACGCTGACGTTGCCCTTGCCGCCAAGCAGCATCAGCGCGACCGCGGTGGCGTCGTCACCCGAGTAGAGCGAGAAGCCGGCCGGCAGCTGCTTGACGAGCCAGGCCGCGCGCGCGATGTCGCCGGTGGCTTCCTTGATGCCGACGATGCCCGGCACCTGCGCCAGCCGCAGCACGGTGTCGTGCTGCAGATCGGCGACCGTGCGGCCGGGCACGTTGTACAGAACGACCGGCAGGTCGACCGCTTCGGCGATCGCGCGGAAGTGGCGGTACAGGCCTTCCTGCGACGGCTTGTTGTAGTAGGGCACGACCTGCAGGCTGCAGTCGGCGCCGACGTCCTTCGCGTAGCGGGTCAGCTCGATCGCTTCGGCGGTGGCGTTGCCGCCGGCGCCGGCCATGATCGGCACCCGGCCGGCGGCGTGTTCGACCGCGACCCGGATGATCTCGCAGTGTTCTTTGACCGAGACGGTCGGCGATTCACCGGTCGTGCCGACGACGCCGATGCAATCGGTGCCTTCGGCGATGTGCCAGTCGATCAGCCGGCGCAACGCGTCGTAGTCGACGCTGCCGTCCGGGTGCATCGGCGTGATCAGCGCGACGATGCTGCCAACGATGGGGTTCATGAGCGACCTGTCTTCGGTAATCGGCTGATTTTAGCCGCCGGCACCAGCCGGCCCGGCGAGCGCCGCCGGGCGGCTGCCGCCGGCCACCGCGACGATGCGCTGCACGCGGCGCGGCGGCCCGTCGAGCCGGCCGTCTTCGAAGGCGACGATGCGCATCCCGCTTCGACGGCCGACCATCGTTATCAGCTCCGCGGGCCGGAGCAGGAACTCCGGCCGCGAGGGCTTGCCGAAGGCCTGCTGGCCGTCGGCGAAGGTCTCGTGGATGAAGACGCCGCCGTCGGCGAGCGCATCGAGCAAGGTGGCGGTCAGCGGCCGCCAGAGGTAGTTCGTGACCAGCACCGCGTCGAAGCGCCGGCCGGCCAGCGGCCATGGGCTGCCTTCGATGTCGGCGACGATCGTCTCACTGAGCGCCGCCAGCGGCTGCAGCGCCTCGGCATCGCGGTCGACGCCGGTGACGACGAAGCCGCGTTCGTGCAGCCAGCGCAGGTGCCGGCCGCTGCCGCAGGCCACGTCGAGCACCGTGCCGCCGGGGCTGATGAGATGCGCCCAGCGTTGCAGCCACGGCGATGGCGGCGGCCCGGCGTGCATCAGAAGCAGGCCCAGACGCGGCTGGCCAGGTCGACCACCAGGTGCGGGCTGAAGTAGGCCGCGAACACCAGCGCCAGCACGGCCAGCACCGCCGTCCACGCCAGCGCGCGGCGGGGCGACATCATGCCGGCTGCGGCAGCGGGCGCGAGATCGCGCTCTCGCGCACTGGCAGGTTGACGATCGCGGCGAAGACGCCCAGGGCCACCGCGATCCACCAGACGAGGTCATAGCTGCCGGTCATGTCGTACAGACGGCCGCCCAGCCAGACGCCGAGGAAGGAGCCGATCTGGTGGCTCAGGAAGACGAAGCCGCCGAGCATCGACATGTACTGCACGCCGAAGATCTGGGCCACGATGGCGTTGGTCGGCGGCACCGTCGACAGCCACAGAGCGCCCATCGCGGCGGCGAAGACGTAGACGCTCCAGGCGGTGAGCGGCAGCAGCAGGAAGGCCGTGATGGCGAGCGCACGCAGCAGGTAGATCGCCGCCAGGATGTGCCGCTTGGCCAGCGTCTGCCCCAGCCAGCCGGTGGCATAGGTGCCGAAGACGTTGAAGAGGCCGATCAGCGCCAGCGCGGTGGTCGCGACATCGGGCATCAGGCCACGGTCTTTCAGGTAGCTCGGCATGTGCACGCCGATGAAGGCGAGCTGGAAGCCGCAGACGAAGTAGCCGGCCATCAGCCAGCGAAAGCTCGGGTAGGCGAAGGCTTCGCGAACCGCGGCGGCCACGCTCTGCTGCGGCCCGCTGCGCGCAGCGGCCGGCGGCTGCCGCAACCCGAAGGCCAGCGGAATGATCACCAGTGCCAGGCAGCCGAGCGCGAACAGCGCGTTCTGCCAGCCGGTGTGGCCGATCAGCCAGCTCTCGACCGGCACCATCAGGAACTGGCCGAACGAGCCCGCCGCGGCCGCCGCGCCCATCGCCCAGGAACGTTTCTCGGGCGCCACGTTGCGTGCGATCACGCCGTAGACGATCGCGTAGGTGGTGCCCGACTGCGCCAGGCCGATCAGCAGCCCGGCGCTGCCGGTGAAGGCCAGCCCGGAGGTCGCCAGCGCCATCATCACCAGGCCCAGCGCATAGAGCAGGCTGCCGATCAGCAGCACGCGAAACGCGCCGAAGCGGTCGGCCACCATGCCGGCCAGCGGGCCGGCCAGGCCCCAGGCCAGGTTCTGGATCGCCAGCGCGAAGGCGAAGGTCTCGCGGCTCCAGCCGCGGTCCATCGTGATCGGCTGCAGCCACAGGCCGAAGCCGTGGCGGATGCCCATCGACAGCGTGACGATGATCGCGCCGCAAACCAGGACCTGGGTCATCGAAAGGCGGGCAGGGGTCGCGGCAGGGTTCATCGAACGATTCTGGCGGAAAACGCCGCCGGCTACAGTGCTGCCCAAATCAGGAGGGTTGGCATGAAGGTTCTGGTGCTCGGCGGCGGTGTGATCGGCGTCGCGTCGGCTTATTACCTGGCACGCGCCGGGCACGAGGTCGAGCTCGTCGACCGGCAGAGCGGCCCGGCGCTGGAGACCAGCTTCGGCAACGCCGGTGAAGTCTCGCCCGGTTATTCGTCGCCGTGGGCTGGGCCCGGCGTGCCGCTGAAAGCGATCAAGTGGATGCTGATGCAGCATTCGCCGCTCGTTGTCTGGCCGATGCTCGACCCGGCGATGTGGCGCTGGGGTTTGATGATGCTGGCCAACTGCACCGAGCGCGCCTACGCGGTCAACAAGAGCCGGATGGTGCCGATCGCCGAATACAGCCGCGACTGCCTGAAGGCGCTGCGCGCCGAGACGGCAATAGCCTACGACGACCGGGCGCAGGGCACCCTGCAGCTCTTCCGCACGCAGAAGCAGCTCGACGGCATCGGCGGCGATGTCGAGGTGCTCAAGCAATACGGCGTGCCCTTCGAGGTGCTCGACCGCGACGGCTTCGTCAAGGTCGAGCCGGCGCTGGCGCTGACCCGCGACAAGTTCGTCGGCGCGCTGCGGCTGCCGAACGACGAAACCGGCGACTGTTTCAAGTTCAGCAACCGGCTGGCCGAGATGGCCGCCGCCTTGGGCGTCAAGTTCCGTTGGAACACGCGGATCGAGTCGCTGCAGGTCGGCGGCGGCGCGATCAGCGGCGTCTTCACCGATGCCGGCCTGCTGCAGGCCGACCGGGTGGTGCTGGCCCTGGGCAGCCATTCGCCGCAGATGCTGCAGCCGGTGGGGCTGCGGATCCCCGTCTATCCGGTTAAGGGCTACTCGATCACGGTGCCGATCACCGATGCGCAGTACGCGCCCGAGTCGACCGTGATGGACGAGACGCACAAGGTCGCCGTCACCCGCCTGGGCGACCGCATCCGCGTCGGCGGCACGGCCG
>Ga0307513_10004822_pt1 | contig 17909 bp, 8 predicted proteins | sample 15_EM_MG_FD_202174 | JGI IMG/M metagenome (GOLD analysis project Ga0307513, IMG submission 202174) | Populus trichocarpa ectomycorrhiza microbial communities from riparian zone in the Pacific Northwest, United States - 15_EM | ecosystem: Host-associated > Plants > Roots > Unclassified | place... | reverse complement strand
ACTAAAAATTGATCTCATATGAAAAAAAAAATCTCACAACAACATTTATACAATTATTAAGAACAAAAACAATTAAAAATAAAATAAAAAACAAATATAGTGAAAAAGATCATGAAAAAAGAAGAAAAAAAAATCTTACCTTAATGTAGTTGCAAGTGAAGCTAAGGAGAGAAAATTTTTTTCGTAAAGCATATTAATTAAAAAAAAAAAACTAAGAGGATAAAAGAACAAAGAAGAAGAAGACATACCCGAGCATGGAGGAGAAGGGAAAGAGATGAGGATAGAAGAGAAGAGAAAGAAATAGATATTGATGTTTTTTACATATAGTGAAGAAGAAGAAGAAGAAGAAGAAATGAGTATGTCTTTTGTGAAATAAGAGGCTTCATGCTTTTTATTGGGGCACGTTAGCGATGGAATTACCGACGAAAAATTAAATATTAATATTTTTTAATTATTCGGTCTGTAATATTTAATTTAAATTTTCAATTTCATAAAAAGTTTTTAGAAACCGCCAACAATCACCGACGATTTTTCAATTCGTCGGTGATTCGGTCGGTAATATTTAAATAAAAATTTTAAATTAATTGAATTTTTTCAGTAAACCGCCAAATAACACTAACGACTTTTCAATCCGTTGGTGATTTTGTCTGTAAAGAACAACAATTAACAATGCAATTGGAAAGTGAACAGTTCTGGAGCTCTCTGTAAAATACCGACGGCAAATTCCAATGGATTTATTGACAGAATTTATTTCTTTGGTAAAAATAACACATCATCATTTTTTTTCTTTGTTTTAATTTTTTTTCCTACTGTCATTCCTTCGGTATATACCGAGGGAATATTTCTGTCGGTAAAATCTCTCAGAAATTTACATACGAAAATATTTTCTCAATATTTTTATTTGTATTTATCAATTTTAGTGATTGAACTCTTACTTTTCTTTGCATTCGTAAAGGCTGGTGAAATTAGATTCTCTGAAACTTGGACAATCGTTTTTGAACTTCTTCGCTTACAAGTGACTGCTGAAATAAGGGGCAGCCAGGGTTGCCGGATTACAAGGGCGTTGGAGTCATGGGTAGTGAGTCATGACTTGTTGATTTCCCTTGAAGGCGTCAAAGTTGATGTCTGTTCACCACTCTTGCCTTGATGCCTTGTCATACTTCAATAATAATAATAATAATAATAATAAAAGGTACAGTTCTCTCACATTAGGTTGTGTTCGGTTATTTTTAAAAAATAAAAAACTGATAAAAATAGTTAAGATAAAGAGGAAGTGTTATTTTATGATTTTTATTTTAAAATATTATAAATTCATTTTAAAACTTTTTTACAAATATATTTATTTTTATTCCTACAACCAAACATGTTCGGTCTTTTCTATAACAATCCCTTATAAATATTAAGACACTGATCAAATATAGTTCAAGTTTCTCGTGATTCCTCGTCATCCAAATATTTATGGAGTTTATAAATTTTGTTTAATATTTTGAACCACTAATTGTATATCTGATGTTCTGATTCCTGCTATCCTAACCGTTTCCTTTTCTTGATCACATAAATTTCCCTCCATCTTTAATTTTTTCCATCTTCAAAAAGAGAAAAGAACAGAAAGAAAGATCATAGCAATTTCTTACGCAAACAAATACGACTTGTCCACTTCTATGTTACTTTCACCCTTGTAGATTGGAAACCATACCTGTATTCCATCTGTTACAGAAAGCAAAATAGTTCAAAGTTTTCCCAGTTGCTAATGGACACTCTTTCTTCAATGCTAATTATTATTGCGAATCTACTCCTTCTATTCTCTAGATTCTGTAATACAGCTAATACCCTTACTTTGTCTCAATCTATTCGTGATGGAGGGACAAGAACCTTAGTTTCGAAAGATGGAAGTTTTGAGCTTGGTTTCTTCAGTCCTGGAAGTTCCAGGAACCGTTATGTCGGAATATGGTACAAGAACATCCCGGTTACAACTGTTGTTTGGGTTGCAAACAGAAACAACCCAATCAATGATTCCTCTGGCTTCTTGATGTTTGACAAAACAGGAAATTTTGTACTTGTCAGCAACAACAATAGTACTGTTGTTTGGTCATCAAACTCAAAGAAAGCAGCGCAAAGTGCAATGGGAGAACTCCTGGATTCTGGGAATCTGGTCTTAAGAGATGAGAAAGATGCCAATTCTGGAAGTTATTTGTGGCAGAGTTTTGATTATCCATCTGATACATTGCTTCCAGGAATGAAGCTTGGATGGGACTTACGGATTGGACTTGATCGGCGGCTATCGGCATGGAAGAGCCCTGATGATCCATCTTCTGGAGATTTTACATGGGGAACACAACTACAGAGTAATCCTGAGTTAGTTATGTGGAAGGGGTCCAAGAAGTACTTTAGAAGTGGTCCATGGAATGGTATCGGGTTCAGTGGTGAGCCGGCGTTAATTTTTAATCCAGTTTTTGATTTTGATTTTGTCGACGACGGGGAGGAGGTTTATTACACATACACCCTTAAAATTAAATCTTTAATCACGAGGTTAGTTATGAACCAAACTACCTATTTTCGGCACCGTTACACCTGGAATGAAATCAATCAGACATGGGTGCTCTATGCAACTGTGCCGAGAGATTACTGTGACACTTACAATCTTTGTGGTGCCTACGGAAATTGCATCATTAGCCAGTCGCCAGTTTGTCAATGTTTAGAAAAATTCACTCCTAAATCACCTGAGAGTTGGAATTCAACGGACTGGTCTCAAGGGTGTGTACGAAATAAGCCACTAGATTGCCAGAAGGGAGATGGATTCGTTAAATATGCTGGTTTGAAATTGCCAGATGCTACAAATTCTTGGGTAAACAAAACCATGAATCTCAAGGAATGCAGGTCAAAATGCTTACAAAACTGTTCTTGTATGGCATATACAGCTACAAATATTAAGGAACGCAGTGGCTGTGCTATTTGGTTTGGCGATCCGATAGATATTAGACAGTTTCCAGCTGCCGGGCAGGAAATATACATTCGCATGAATGCTTCAGAATCAAGTGAGTGCTTATCCTTAGTCTTAGTTAATCCATGAGTATCTATATTATTATTTAAACATCATTTTGTAGCTTCTCTAATTTTTTTAGTTGTATGGTAACTGTATTTCTTTCTTTCTTCTTTCTTATCGACCATGTAGAGGCTAAAGCTGCATCTAAGATAAAAATGGAAGTGGGAATTGCACTATCTATTTTCGTGGCATGCGGGATGCTTTTGGTCGCCTATTACATCTTCAAAAGAAAGGCAAAACTCATAGGTAAAGTTACTTTGATTGCTTTCAGTAAATGAGCATCTTGTTTTTTGCGAGTTTAATAGAAAGGAACAGCTTTTTAACTGGCTTGGAGCTTATCGTTGGTTAGACTTTGGAGAAGCCAGTGAAGTTCAGTGTTGCCTCAGTTTTGTAATCATTGTCTCAACTGCTATCTTTGATCTGAACATTCAAAATCTTAGCTAATGAATCATTTCTCCTCGTTTATCATGTGTGTGATTCCCATTTTCTACTGTCTGAGAAAACAGGAGGAAACAGAGAAGAAAATGATCTGATAAATAGTGGACCAAAGGAAGACTTGGAGCTACCCCTTTTCCAGTTCACTATAATAGCCAAAGCCACCAACGGCTTTTCATTCAACAACAAGATAGGAGAAGGTGGTTTTGGACCTGTGTACAAGGTAAATTTCTCAGAATGACTACATTAACTTCTAGTGCCCAGTTTACTGAGATAAGCATAAGAATCTTGGGATACCATTTTCTAGGGTACTCTAGAAGATGGTCAAGAAATAGCAGTAAAAACGCTATCAAAGAGTTCTGGACAAGGATTAAATGAGTTCAAAAATGAAGTTATACTGATTACAAAGCTTCAGCACCGAAATCTTGTAAAACTTCTTGGCTGTTGCATTCAAGGAGCAGAGAAAATTCTGGTTTATGAATACATGCCCAACGGAAGCCTTGATTCCTTCATTTTCGGTACTTTTCTAAACCAGACAAGCTTTGTTATCCTATCGTTACATATTTCTTTGATTTTAATGCAATCAAGCTTGTTTCTAAGTGTTTAAGTGGCATGTTGCACTCACAAACACTTACAGATCAAACAAGAGGCAAACTATTAGACTGGTCCAAGCGTTTCAGCATTATATGTGGTATTGCTAGGGGGCTTCTATATCTTCATCAAGATTCCAGATTGAGGATTGTACACAGGGATCTTAAAGCAAGCAACGTTTTACTTGATAAGGACATGAACCCAAAAATCTCTGATTTTGGTTTGGCCAGAATGTTTGGTGGAGACCAGACGGAAGGAAACACAAACAGAGTTGTTGGAACTTAGTAAGCACTTACCACTTACATGCCATACATTATTATTTTTATTTTATATTTGTTAACAAAGCACATAATTTGTTTGCTGTAGAGTCAAACATAAGAAATCTGTTTATGAGCTAGATGCAATACTAGTATACTTACATTTATGTGTTTGTGTTTAAATGACATTCGGCAGTGGTTATATGGCTCCTGAATATGCTACTGATGGGCTCTTCTCAGTGAAGTCTGATGTTTTTAGCTTCGGAATCTTAATGCTTGAGATAGTAAGTGGAAAGAAGAGTAGAGGATATTATCATCCAGACCATAGCCTAAGCCTTATTGGACATGTAAGTGTCAAGGTTTCAATTTCTTACTTGTATGTACTGTACAAGTGAATGACGGAAAGTTCCTTTTCATTTCTAGGCATGGAGATTGTGGAAAGATGGAAAACCTTTGGACTTAATTGAGGCGTTTCCAGGAGTATCATGCAATTTATCAGAAGTGATCATGAGATGCATAAACATTAGTCTCTTGTGTGTGCAGCAGCATCCTGATGATAGGCCAACCATGGCCACTGTGGTTTGGATGCTAGGAGGTGAGAATACACTGCCTCAGCCAAAGGAACCAGGCTTTTTTAAGGGTAGCAGTCCGTTCGGACCATCTTCTTCCTCAAAAAATAATGAATTATTTTCGAACAATGAAATTACTACCTCACTCTTGTATCCTCGGTAGTTGATTGTGCTGGATGAAATATTCACAACTTTTGACTTGTTCCTCTACTCGCAAAAGTCATTAAACCTATTAAAAGGTATATTGAGTTTTCAGATGTATAAGTTGTTCCATTAATTAAATTGCTTAAAGGAGAGAGATAAGAGAAGAAAAATTACAAATTTAATTTTTAACGTGGTTCGATAAGTTTATATCCACACGTCAAGTACCAACCGTATTTGAATATTATATTATTTTACTATTCCAAGTGAAAGATACAATGCTCTTGATGAATCCACACCAAACAATTACACCATTTGAAGATATTCCCTCTTCAAGATTTTTTTCTTGATGACAATACCTCACCAATACTAATAGTTCATCCAAACTCTCAAGTGTTTACAATTATGATTTATTTACAACAAAATTCACTCTCTAAAATAGAAGATTGTACAATTGAAAATTATAATCTATATAACTCACTTAATAGCACTTAGAATGATTAAAGGTGTGTAAGTGTAATGAGTGTGAGATTTTATACTCTTGTGCTAGAATATAAAAATTTAATTTAACACAACTTAGAGTATGTTAGGATTGATGATTTCTAGTTGGTTGTTATTTTAGAATAACTTCTATATAATGCATGTTCAGAAATCTCACGAGATATATATATATATATATATATATATATATATATATATATATATATATAAAAAATAAAATATATTGTAATATATATATATATTCAAAAGAAACTAGTCGTTTATAGTCATTGAAATGTCTCTGATGGCTAAAACGGTCGATAAGTTAAAATGATCATATCATTTGGTCAACCGGTTCCTGCAAAATTCCCAAGAGTTCATCACGGATGAATAGCGGTCGACTGGTTCATTTGGTATGTCCAAGCGGTCGATTAGTTCAGCTTAAAAACTAGTTTTAGCAGTTTCAAACCTGGTAAAACTTGAATAGATTAAATATATATCAATCATATTTATGTATGCAATGTGAAGTGTGTAAGTTCATGTTAGTTTGTTATTGTGTAAGATATAAAGATTTAACAATAAGCTCTAAAATGAATCTTTAATACCTAAGTCTTCACTTATTTTGCATCTTGGACTTGTTAATAGATATAGTTTAAAGGTTTTGATGGGTTCCTAATGGGTAGTTTGTCTGATTTACTCTTATGATTAAATTTGGCATTTTAAATTTAGTATGGGCTCGTATGCCCAGATAAATTCTTAAGGGAAGGGTCCATGAAGGTGCCCTGACAAGGTTCACTTATCCTGAAAGGCAAAAGGGTTCTCCACAACTCGTATATTATGATGAAAAATACTCCCGATTAAAATTGATGAATATATAAAATAATTCTTAAATTTTTTTAGTTAACTCCTGGTATTTAAATACCATCCTACTTATAGCTCCAACACTTATATCAGGATGTTGACCATTAACTTTCATGAATTATAATTTTTAGGGTTATTAAAATATAGACCAAAATCCTTTGGAATTTTACAAACATAATGTAAAATCCATGCAATATCTTTTTAAAAACATGCCAAAGTATTTTCAATTTTTTAAATAAAAAAAGCTCAAATAATTTTAAGGATTTTTGCCATATACAAGAAAAAAGGTATTATTTTATAAAGTTTTTACAATTTTTATTGTGTTTTGTTTGACAAAAACCCATTATTTGTAATAAAACACCCTAAAACAAGCCAATGAGGTGTTTGCCAAATACACCCTAAAAAAAAAAAACCTTTAGCAAAAACATTGCTAGCCAAACAAAGCCTTAGCCATGGATTCAATTTTGACCCGACCAGATTAACCAAAAATCTTTGGTTCGACCATAAACCAAACTAAAAACATGGGTTTGACCTGAAAATAAGCAAAAAAAAAAAAACCAAACCTAAAAAAGATTAAACTTGTCAAAATCTCAAAAAAAATAGCGAAAATGGATCAAAACCTAGAAAAAACGAAGAACACAAATGAACATTCGAAGTGATTCTAGCAGCACGAACTCTAAACCAGACCATATTTCATGAAATAAAAGGAAACATAAAGGTTGTAAATCTTACAAGGATAAATAATCAAGCAACAAAACTCAACAATTATCACTCAATAATCCTAATTTGACTAAAAATGTTTATATACCAAAAACAAAATCATTGGATTAAAACTCATAAAAAGCAGTTATTGATGCATTTAGACCCTAGATTATTCTCTAATGATGTTATGCAAATGTGAAGATGCAAAGAAATGAAATAAAATAGGTAAAAAAACTTCTAGCTAAAGCAATGTTCTTGGAAAGAACATGAAGAACACCAACCTAAATTTTGCCCAGAAATGTATTAGCCTACTGCGAAACCCAGAAATGCATACCAAGCCTCCAAACTGAATATTTTTTGTTCACACAAACTACATTGTCATATTCTTATGCATTTGAATCAAAATAAATAACAAATCACGGAAAACATGCATGAAATCCCATTTTTCAAAACTTGCAAATAAAAACAGCAAGCTAATACATGCAATTTGGATTCAAAATTGATTTTCAAAACATATTTTGGTCATGACCAAAGCCTTATAAACCCAGGATTAATAGCATGACTTATCAATGCATTAACTAAACTAACAAAACTAAGAAAACAAGCATTGTTGTATCAAAAACTAACTTAACTAAAAGGCTTTTATTACATAAAAAAAAACAAACCCATCCTAAAATGCTTAAAAGAATAACATCAAACCATAAAATAAAAAATTACAAAAAAGAAAAGAAAAAAAACAAGCACATACCTACTTTTCAAGCATTCCAAGCACATTTCCATACTTGTAAACATAAATACAAATCAAATGACAATCAAAATCAACTCACACAGGCCACATGGACTCCACTTTTAGGTTAAGAAATATACCTTCAAACCCTTAGAATAGTTATCGCCCTTCTTTGTTTTTCTTTATAAGGTTTTGCTTCCACAAACTAGCTTCCCTTTGAAAAATGAAAAAACCCTATGCTAGGCTCGTCATCCTTCATAACTAGGGTACTTTCTCAGTATTTCTCATATTTGTTTCTCCTCTCTTTAACTCGAGTTTTTAAAAGTATTTATAGGGTTTTTCTAGGGTTTTTGATGGATTTCATCAAAGATTGATCAAAATTGAGCCCTTTGATCAAAATGAGAGAGTTCTAAATAAAATTTCACAGCTGGAACCTCTATCATTCAATGTTTTTTGCAATGGTGATTTATGCCTAGGTGGTTTTCCTTTATTTGAAGACAAAGGCATGCATTCTTTACCTTCTAATCTTAAAGGAATGATTTATAGCCCTTAATAAAAACCCTCAAAGAGCTTTAAAATATGAACACACAAAAAGATAAGGTGGTTTTGCACCAATAGGTATCTCAGTTAGGGCTGACCGAGTTGGCTATTTTTTATACTTCGTTGGAGCAATTCTAACGCCCTTATCGTTGAAGACCACCTAAAGTTGGTAAAGGGGGTGAGCATCTTTTGTTTGGATCCAACCTTGCTCAATTTAGAGATTTGTAGCTCCATATTCACTTGCTTGAAGGTGCCAACTTAATCAGCCTATAATCTGAAAATTAAGTTATGGTTGATCAGTGACAAGATGTTGGGCTTTTCTATGGAAGAATTTGGATGTAAACGTCCAATTTCATAGAAATGGGATTGTAGAGAGGATGTTCCTCTTTCATTTGCAAAAAATCACATGCCATGTAGAGGTCAAGAACTTCACAACAAGCTCTTGAAATGTGTCAACCTAATCATTGTGAACTGCGAAAGAAGAAGATGAGCAAATGCTAAATGACACGTCATCTAGGTTAAACTCTAAAATTTAGAGTTTTTAATTTAGGATTTGACAAAGTTTCAATTTAATCTCTATTCTTCCAATTGAGGTATATGCACCCTTAATTGACATAAAAATTTTAATTGCATGCAATTTAACCCCCGCCAGACTCAAATATCAGCCTGAAAGTGTAGCGTCATTTTCATTTTCGTTCTTGGTTTATAATTTGTTCAATTGGACTACTAATTAACCATCAAACTTTTTATTTCTTCAATTTTCCCCTTGATTTGGTCAATTTTAACCTTTAAAATCTTGCGCCTTTTACGATTTCATCCTTGATTTTGAATTTTTTCAATCAAACCTTTAATTAGCTATCAAATTTTAATTTTTCATAATTAAACCCCTGATTTGACCAATTAAACTTTAAAAAGTCTAATTTTAGTCCCCAAACTTCAATTTCTTCCAATTAACACTCGAATTGACTCTAAAAAAATGATTTTCCTTACAATTAAGTCCTTTATAAAATTAATTAAACCTTTCAAAATTCTCATTAAGTCCTTACTCATCCAAATTTGTATATCTTTACCCCAAATACAAATATTTTTGCCCAATAGTAGTTGTGGTCATCCAGGGCTTTGACTTATGATGTATCAAGGAAACAAAATTTTTTGATGAATACAACTTTAATGTAGACTATCAATAATTTTCTAGTTTGTGAAAAGGTTTCTGGTTGGAGCACGTATGACAAACTAGCATATCCATACTGTATAGAAAATAACAAAACATTCATGCTAACAAACAATAGGAAAGCATCTTTTTTCGACTGTCATCTATGGTTCTTGCTAACAGATTACAGGTTCAAAAAAACATAAAGGCCTTATTTGTTGGCAAAGTTAAAATGGATGTTGCACCACCACTTCTTTTAGGTAAAGAATTGTATAGCATGGTGTCGAAATACGGTGACCTTGTGTTTGGTTTTCAATCCAATAAGCATAAGTTTCTTGGTTATGATTTGACCCATGATTGGATAAAACAAAGTATTTTTTAAGAGTTTCTTTATTGAAAGGCCAATCTCCTCCACCATAACCCTGATATCATGCACATAGAAAAGAATGTGTTTGAGAACATTTTCAACAAGGTTATAAACATAAAGGGGATGACAAAGGACAACATCAGGGTTAGAATGAATATAGCTTTGTTTTGTCACCGTAAAAATATAAAGTTGGCTTATGTTGGGTCACAGATCACAAAGCCCAAAACCAACTTTACCTTAGACAAGAATACACAGTTACTTGTCTACCAATGACTTAAAAATCTGTATTTTCCTGATGGACATGCCTCAAACATATCAAGGTTGGTGAATTTTGAGGATTGCAAATTGTATGGAATGAAAAGTTATAACTGTCACATGTTTATGCAAAATACTCATTCCATTAGCGTATCGAGATTTATTGTTAAAGGGGATATGAGATGCACTCATGGAGATCAGTCACTTCTTTAGAGATATATGCTCCAACAAGTTGCAGAAACAACATATAAAGAGGCTTGAAACGAATATTGTCCAGACAATATGCAAACTTGAGATGATATTCCCTCCATCTTTTTTTGACTCAATAAAACATCTACCCATGCCTTTACTATTTGAGGCAAAGTTGGAGGCTCGGTCCAATATATATAAATATATGCATTTGAGAGATTAGGGTTTACACATACATCATAATTAAAATTTTATTGTCTTTCTTTGCATATTTCAAAACATTCATTTAATTATGTGATGAGAAGATATTTGTCAAAAATAGAATTCAAACAATCATACAATTATATGTTATTTAATTATGATGAACTGAGATCTTTTATTTAGTAAGTATACTACTTAACATATTGTTATTTTTTAACAATTTATCTCTTATAATATCATAAACTAATACATTATTGAATTTCTCGCAGGCAATATCATCAATATTTACGATTGCAAAACTCTCAGCTGACTGAATGCCAAATCTTTTGATTATAAGATGGAAAAACTTTCACGTGGTTTAGAACACATGTAAGTACTATTTAATTATTTTTATCTTTCGAGATACTTAATTTCTTTTCACATTTCATGTTAACTATTCATGGTTATACTTCATGTACCAGGTTTATCAATCGGGAGGGAATGCTAGTGTTACTTTGTCTTTACTAAGTCTCAGTCATAAAAATAAGGTGAAGTGCTACAACGGGTATTTTGTCAATGAACATGTGTTTTATACTGAAGAATATAGGTAGGGTAGAAAGACATATAACAGTGGGGTTTATGTTAAAGGATCGATTTTTAATGAATTTGAAGTTGACTACTATAAGCAGGGGCAGAGCAAGAAAAAAAAATTAAGGGGGGGGGAAATTAAAGAATTATTTTAAAAAGATTAAAATTTTAATTATTTTATACAAGGGAGGGCTAGGAAAAATTTCCTTGTAGGGGTCGGGGCCCCTACCAACCCCCCTACCTCCGCCACTGACTATAAGAAGTTGGAAGAGGTCATTGAATTGCAATATCATAACAAGCAGACTAGAGTATTTTTATTCAAATGCTATTTGTATGACACCACTGAGAAAGAAATCAAAGTAGATCCCCATCATAGGTTGGTCGAAATTAATTTAAAGGCTAAACTCTGTAATGTCAATGATGTCTTTGTTTTCTCTAATCAATTCCAACAAGTTTCTTACATATACAATCCTTCCTTTAGAAAGGATCGTTCAAGAGCTAATTAGTTATCCATAGTGAAAACCAAACCCAGGGGTCGTGTTGAGGTTATTCAAGATGACAACAATGAATTAATTGTGGGAGATATCAGTCTTTCAACTTAATGAGTTAGTCGATCCATATTAAGTTGCTATGTCTAATGACTTAGAAAAATACAAATTTTCACATTACTGAGAATATTTTTATTGATGTTGACACTAAAGAGTTGAATCTTGAGCTCTTACGAACATAAACAAGTAAATGATGATAATAGCGATGAAATCAACATACAAGATTGCGATGGAGATGAGGATATGTCAATTAACGAAGAAAAATATAATTCTGATTAATTTGCACAACACGAATGTGTAATGCCATAAACTATAATGTAATATTTATGGATGAAATTCACTTCAATGTAAAGACAATGATGTTAATTTATTATTGAATGACAAAGAAATATTTATTTTATTATTATGATGTGAACTTGTGTTATTGTGTTGTGTATGTTTTTTTTTATGAATTTAAATATTTGTAGGATGGATAAATAGGGAATACAGATACAATTTGTCATCAAACACTATTTTGTTATCAAACACATTACATACAGGTATACCGATGGAATGTATTCGTCTCTATATTCTAGAGACCATGAAAATTGTTCCTCTTCGCCAATTTGAATTTACAAACGGAATCACCAATGACAATACTAGAAATAATAATATTAAATATTTTGTCGGTAATCCTGTTAGTAAAAACTAAAATAAAAGACTTGAACCATGAGAGATCAAGGCTTTATCTTCTTCTCTCTTATTCTCTCACACACCCGTTTATCTCTCTTTCTCTTCTCTTCTCTCTCTCCTTCAAACCCGAGATCAAGCATTCTCTTTTCTTCTCATTCTAAGGTATATTGTCTTTTTTTTTTTTTGGTTTATAACAATGCCTTTTCTTTTTCTTTTCTTTTCTTTTTTTTTTTTGGTTTTTTTAATTAAGAGTTGAAATCAAGCACGCCTTAAGGTAAGATTTTTTTCATTCCTTTTTCTTTTTTTGTGTTTTTTTTGCATTATTTATTTATTTATTTCATTATTTTTGTTCAATTTTGTGTTCTTATTGTTTCAATGGAGCTAGGTTTCCAAAATCTTGAATGGAAACCGCAGGTCGATGCATGGTTTTCAAGGTTTAAGGTTAGTATTAATTTAAATATTTTTTATGTTAATTTGGATCATTTATTGAAATTTTCCTTTTATAAATTTTTATTTCAAGAGAAAATTTGAATGGGAGAGAGCCGATGATAATGCAATGAGGATAGTTTGGGAGAATCACGCTACAAATAGGTGAGATCGAATTCAAGATATTTTTTTTATTCCAATTATTGAAATTTTATTTTTTATTTACTAATAGATAATAGGTTGTGTGATTTTTAGTATGAGGCGCAACCTCTCCCCCCCAAAAAAAATATACGAAAGAAATAGAGCTTCTAAACTAGAATGATGTGGTGGTGTGGAAGTATTTCAGACCGTCGTACATCTCAAAGGCTATATGGGCGAAATACATTCATCATGTGACGTCAGTGTGTTTCATTATACAGTCATAGTCTGGTACGAATTACTGGAACCAACATGTTCATGGTTCTGTTACCACACACACCAATAACTTTGTTTTGTTCGTTTCGGATACGAAGCGGATTGTATGATTTTTTTATTACATTTATTTTTTTATTAGTTGTTTTTTATAAATATATTTAACTGAGAATATTTTTTTATCGCAGACAACGGTTCTTGGATGCGAGCCAAGCTTGATGGAGCTTTTTGTTGAAACGCATATGCAGAGTGATTACCGCAAAAAAAAAGTGTAACAATTTGTTGATAGCCGAGCTCAACACTTTGTGGTATGTTGGTTTTCAATCAATTTTTTTTCTAAGTTATAATTTCTTTGAATTTGATGAATTAATTTTTTTCTTTCCAAGATATATATAACAACCGGTTGAATGAGAGATACGGGGATGATCCTTCAACCCATCTGAATATCGATCCATATTTGTGGTTAGAGGCGAGATCATTCGATGGGCCCTATAGAAATCAAGTGTGCAGACTCTCTAACACTACGACCGAGAAAATATGGATGACCCATAGTACTTCAATAGTTGAATGCCCATACTCGATTCCAAGTGTTCAAACTTCGGAGTTCATAGCAATGTTAGACCAACGGGTACAAGATCGGATGACCCATCTTAATGATAAATATGAAGGACTCACTGCTAATTATGAATAACTCCACTGATTGATAATGGAGATGAGATCACAGATGAGTGGTTCATGTGCACCCTCCAATTGGCCCCGCGGTCCTGGCGAGGACCAGCCTTCTCCTCCTCCTCCAGCGCTGCCTCTATTTTATATTTATTTTATTTGAACATATAAATATTTAAATTTGTAATAAATATTTGATTTTTATACTAATTTATTTAAAAATTATAAAATAAATTTATTTTAATTATTTTTCTACTTTTGTTCAATATATATTGTTTAAAAATATATTTTTAAAATATTACTCACAAGATTATCAACAGAACTAGATTGTCGGTATATTCCAAAGAGTTGAAAAATAATTATTGCAAATGCCTCTATTACTGATGGGGTTACCGACAGAACTATTCCGTTGGTATATTCCATAGAGTTGGAAAAGAATTATTGCAAATTTCATTGATACTGTTAACACTTCGGCATAATTACAAATGGTATTTTGTCGATGCTATATTATATTTACCGATGAAATAAAACATATATTTTTTTGACATGCTTTATCCGTCTGTAAATCTATCGGTACATTTATTACAGATGAATTTACCGATAGTCCATAAATTACAAACGAGAATTTTTCTAACGAACTATTTATGTCCGTGCTTATATTTTTTTGACATGTTTTATCCGTTTGTAAATCTATCGATACAATTATTACAGATAAATTTATCGATAGTTTATAAATTACCGACAAGAATTTTTCTGATGAAATATTATATCTATAATTTTGTCGGTAATATATATCTTGATGAACTAATAATATAAATACCAACAAAAAGTGATGCATGTTCCCTTGATGGACTTTTCTCAAACCAATAGTCTTGATCAAGTAGAATGTGTATTTTTCCTTTGGAAGGGTTGAGTGAGGTTGGTGTTTTTTCTTTTCAGGTTTCCTGGATGCTACAAGTTTCATTTTCTCTTCAATAGACGACGGTAGCTGTCTTGGGTTGCAATCTGTAAGTTATGGACAAATGTCAACCACTTTTGGGGTCAAGGTTGTCTCTTCGGTACGGTGATAAGCAGACAAACATTGAAGATGTGGTGGCCACACCACCGTATGCCTACCCTACCCTGGCCTGGCCTGGCCTGGACTGGCCTAGCCTTGCAGTGGTACACCTCTATTTCTTGCAGGGCATCGAGTTCGACGAAGAAAATTTATTATTGTCCAACCAACATGATTGAGGACTGGACGTATACTGAGGTTACATGACCTTCTATGGTTAAAAGTTATTTAAAGTATTTTTTTATTAAAAAATTTATTTTTAATATTAATATATTAAAATGATTTAAAAATACAAAATAAAATTAATTTTAAAAAAATTAATTATTTTTAAAAATATTTTTAAAATATAAAAAGATATAGTTTCTAATTATGATTCTCGCACCTTTTTCAAGACTCAATATATAAGCCTTCTAATAAATCAAAAGGAAAGAAAAAAAAGAAAAGAAAAAAAAAGCAAATATAAATAATGTCTCCAAAATATATAGACTGTTTTTTTTTTCAAAACAATTTCTTACCAATTTTATTTTTAAACTTTTAGATTATTTTTAATTAAATACTTTCATCCAAATAGATTGTATTTCTTATTTTGAGGCAAAATGGTGTCATTTTTTAAGGAACTTAATGTATTTAATTTAATAATATTAATTAAGAGAAGTTCTTGATTGAGAAATAAATATAAATTATATAGTAAAATTGATATAAGAAATAATTTAGAGGAAAAATTGACACTATCCCAATATTGTGAGGGTATATTTGAGGTTTATCCAATGAAAATAAATAAATAAAAGAAGTACATATATAGTTTGCGAACCCTGACACTAATTTTCTTTTGGTGTAAAAAAAATGAAAAGGTGAGTAGTTTATTATATACTCTATGACATAGAACATTAATTTAATTTTAATTGCATTGATATAGTCATATGTTTTTAGCAAAATAATTAGTTAGTCTCTCTTGTTTAAGAATCTCAAAACCGAGTCCCTATATTTTTATTTTCTTTGCTATTTTAGTCCTCTTCATTAAACGTCTACTAATAAACTAAGATCAAAGAACATAGAATAGACACAGCTGGAACCTCTCTCTCTCTCTAAAAAAACCCACCAAACACCTTCATTAAACCTTTAAAACAACAAAAAAGCAAACTTACTAGTGGTCGATAAGCATCATTAAATGTTTTTTTTTTGTGAAAAATCAACAATTCTCTTTAATGTCACTACTGTCACCACCCTAACTTTATTTCTAGTCCTACAAGCAAGATAAACATACTATATTGCTATAATATTTTTTGGTTGAAATAAAATAATTGTTTAGGTTGAATTTAGGATTTATGGTGAATTTAGAGTTTGTTGAATTAATATGAAATTAGTTAAGAATATTATCAATTAGTGTTGAATTGATATAGTTAAACATGAAAATAAGTTAAATTAATTATGAAATGATAGTTTTAATTAATTAATTATGTGTTGCATTTAATTAATGTTAAGTTGTCAAATTATAGATTTTATGTGTATTGTTGGAATCAATTAATAATGTAATTAACTATGCTTGATGATTTCATGAATAAGAACATACATGCAGTAAAATTATGATGAATTAAATGTTTCATTAAATTATTGATAAGTTAATAAATTTAATATTTTTCTTAATTATATTAATTTGTTATATTGACCAAACTGGGTAATGCAACAATTTGGCTACAAACAACACGTTCTAATAGACATCAACACAAGTGATGCGTTGCATGCCATAACTCATCGGGGTAAAAATGATAATTATGACTGGTTAAGCCGACATGAAGCTTATGTATTAGAGTGAGATATACGGAGAAATGAGATATTTACATAGATGCATCATGTGATTACAAATAAGAAGTATATGATTTGATACATGAGTATCATACGTCGGGTCATTATTTCTGATCTCAAGTAGGTTCCTCCACCTAGATACATGCAATACAAGCAGCATGCCTAGCGGATCCAAAATCTCATGAGTAATCAAGTTTTTTCATAATTAATATTTGTTAAATATTGGGTTTTATATATTAATTTTTTAATTTAAAATTAATGTTTTATTAATATTATGTTGGCTTTATGTTATGTGAAGGTCAAGAGGCCACATTTTATCCTCGTAATACTGATGAGCCAGTGGTTAAATGTTTGGCGCATTGAACTTGATACTCTTGGAAAAATATTAACTCTTGATGATGTCATAATAGAGGATAAGGCCACTTAAGTAGGTGTATGAGCTGGATCCAGTCATGCTATTGATGAGCTCAGATCATTCAGTAGACGACATAGACGTAGATAGATAAATAGATAGATGAGTTATGTTTATATATTTTGAGATTACTTGACTATTGTATTATTGAATTATTTTTTATTCATTTTGCAAGTATATATGTTTTTTTTGTTTGCATTCCTAAGACTACTTATGATTATAAAATGTGAGAATTTAATGAGTTTAGTTAGAATTTGTTGATTGAGGTTATTATAGTTTTTTTAAGCAAGATAAAATTTTGGGTATAGTTCTTATATAGGAGAAACTCTATTCAAATTTTGTTAAAATTGTAAGATTTCTAGCTCTTTAAAATCATTAAGTAAGTTAAATTTTAAATTAACATAAACTATGATTTATGAGCTTTTTCAGGCTTAAAACACAAAAAAATTTCCAAAACTGAATAGTAGCCAAAACGGTTATAAACTATGATTTTATGAGTTTTTTCAGGCTCAAAACATAAAATATTTTCAAAACTAGACAGTAGTCAAAAGATCCGACTGTTTGAGAAATGATCAAACCCTTTTGGCTACTATCCAACTATTTTTTTAAATATTTAGTGATTTTTCAAAATAGTATATTAATATATATTCGGTTAAGAAACATAACATCCTTAAGCTATTCTATTTCACCGAAACTTTTCATGCTATGTTGTTAGTTCACCGTTTATTTGTATTTTTTTGTGGTAATTTCCCAATATATCCTATACATAATCTCCCATTCATATGTTTGATGTAAAATTATTTTGCTTGTAATTAATAGTAAATTGATTGACCTATTTTTAT
>Ga0307513_10004821_pt1 | contig 17911 bp, 13 predicted proteins | sample 15_EM_MG_FD_202174 | JGI IMG/M metagenome (GOLD analysis project Ga0307513, IMG submission 202174) | Populus trichocarpa ectomycorrhiza microbial communities from riparian zone in the Pacific Northwest, United States - 15_EM | ecosystem: Host-associated > Plants > Roots > Unclassified | place... | reverse complement strand
ACCAAAGGACGCTTATCCATATGATATCAGCGAACTAGTTAAGCTGAAGCTTGATGATTCTGATGCTTACGATATCAATCATGCTCAGCTCTGATGGAGAAGACGATAAGTTCTTAGAGAATAAAATATTGTGACTGTAAGAACAATGGAAAGACATATCTACTGTCTCTTCATAGCCTTTCACAATATAATTCCAATAAAATTTGCTTTTAGGCATTAGTCTCAAGAAGCAATAATAATTACTTAATCCTTAATCATTTGGATATCATACTTAAACTCCATTCATAGAAGGATTTATTCTTAAAGTATAGAAGTCTATTCGGAGATACTCTTGCCATTAAAATTGAAAGAAGGATGCATTCGTACTTACATAAACCAAAACAACTTCATTTTTATATTTATATCTGTGAAATCTCGTATGTACGGACATGATAGGTTTAAAGATCATGGCTTCTGCTGCTAGCGTTAATTAATGTCTCAACAAATTTCTAAACTGATTGTGTTCTGCATGACTTTGACATATTTTTTAAGCTCTTCTTAACTCTTTTTCGTCATGATTTTTTTAAAAAACTATACTCGATTATACTGGGAGTGAGACGAGAGGATTTCAAACCTAACACACATATCCAAGTGTATAAATTAAAACTTCTTTCTTTTTGTATTTAATTTAGAACTCTTTTAGCTTTGTTTGTGATGTTTTTACTATTATATATACAACCAAAGAGAGTTGCGATATTTAGTATTGATTATCAAAATACTGAGTAATAAAAAATAAAATTAGGTTTCTTATGGTAAAGATTAATTTTTATATATATAAAATTCTATATATATATATATATATGATTGCTATGTTTTTTTTTTGCGTCAAATTCTTACCATTATGGGATATAATATATTTTGGAGGCGCAAAATAAAACTATACCATTATAAACATGAATGTCTAAATAGTAATTTACCACTAAAAAGTACTCCAATACGATACTATATATAACGTATCAAAAAAAATAATGATAATCTAATTAATTAGTAAAATGGGAAAAATAGCCAGCAAGGAAGTGGCTTGAGAAGCTAAATCAAGATGACAGCCAAGCCAAAAATTTCATTTCCCTAGCTAGACCATGCTATGTTTAAAAGGTCAGCCACCCTATTTCCTTCTCTATGTACATGATTTAAGGTATGGGATTTATAAGCCATACTTATACAGTAGATTGCATTAAACTCCTCTGTTTCTATTACAATGAGATAGAAGTCCTGCATGGACTTTCTTTTATTTTTGTTACAGCCCCTCTCAAGCTCATGGGGAGATAACGAATCATGAGCTTGTCTCTTAGCAGAAGAAAACGAGTTGTGGTGAGACCCTTTGTAAAAATATCTGTTATTTGATCAACTATACTGATATATTGAGCTGAGCTATCTTTAGCAATAATTTTCTCACGAATGAAGTGATAATCAATTTCGATATGTTTTGTTCTAGCATGAAAGATAGGATTTGATGCTAGAGCAAGAGCTCCAATATTATCAACCCAGAGGGTTGGGGAAGCTGTCAAGGGAAGATGCAAATTTTTGAAAAGCATCCGAATCCAATAGAGCTCAGCAGTAGTGATTGTCATGGAACGATATTCAGCCTATCTGTACTAGAACGAGCAACAACAGGTTGCTTCTTCGCCGCTCATGAGATTAAACAAGGACCTAAGAAAATCCCGTAACCAGTGGTGGAGTGCCTATCATCCGGGCTCCCAGCCCAATCCGAATCACAGTAGCCATATAATTGCAAAGAACCTTTTGAAAAGTAAATGCCATGCTCAATTGTAGATTTAAGGTATCGAAGGACCCTCTTTGCAGCTGTAAAGTGTGTAGTTGTGTGAGCATGTAAAAATTGGCAAAGTTGATTCACACTAAATGCAATATCAGGTCTTGTCAAGGTACAAATTTGTAATGCTCCAACTATATGACGATAAAGTGATGAGTCAGGAAGAGGATCACCATCAAATTTTGATAACTTCTTACCAGAAATACATGGAGATTGATATGGTTTAGCTCCTGTCATATTGGCACAATTCAATAAGTCAACAATATATTTAGATTGATGCAAATGAAGACCTTATCTATTTCGATGAACCTGAATACCCAGAAAATAGGAAAGCGGTCCTAAATCCTTCATTGAAAATTCATATTGAAGCTTGGTAATGAGATCAGAAATAGCAGTTAGCTTATTGCTTGTAACAATAATATCGTCAACGTAAATCAGAACATAAATACGCACTGCCTCTTGAAGAAATACAAATAGTGATGTATCCACAGTGGATCCCATAAAACCAAGATCAAGGAGTACCTGGGAGAGACGTTGAAACCAGGCGCGAGGAGCTTGTTTCAAGCTGCAAAGAGATTTGTGGAGGCGACAAACAGAATCAGACTGAGGTGAATCCACAAAGCCTTGTGGTTGTTCCATAAATACTTCGTTCGTCAACTGTCCATGTAAAAAGGCATTTGAAACATCTAATTGCCAAATAATCCAATCATAATGAACTGCAAGAGCAAGAATGAGACGGATAGTAGCTGGTTTAATAACCGGACTAAAAGTCTTAGTGTAATCGATGCCATCTTGTTGCTCAAAACTCTTTGCCACGAGCCTTGCCTTATAACGATCAATAGTGCCATCTGATTTTTGTTTAAGTTTGTAAACCCACTTGTTTCGAATCACATGTTTATGAGAGGGTCGTGGACACAAAGTCCAAGTACCATTGGATATTAAAGCATTATATTCGGCAGTTATAGCATCTCTCCAATGTTGGCTCTTTGAGGCTTGTGAAAAGGTAGTTGGTTCAGGAGGAAGGATGATAGTATGAAAGGCTTTGAGAGGATGTTTTGTAGAGTGATAGAGGTGAAAGTCAGAAAGTTGTTTAGGTTTGAGAGATCCAGTAACGCTACGAGTAATCATCCGAGAGGGCAGAGAAGAACACTCTAAGGACGGTTGTGTAGTAGAGGAAATGTCTGGGGAAGGAGAGGGTATAGATTCTGCTGGTGCAAATATCTCAGGCATATGATGTGGGGATTCTGGAACTATAGGTGACAAGGATAAGATGGATGGAACTGGAAGAGATAAAGAGGATGAAGGATCTTGTGGGAAAAGATATGCAGATGTGTTAATAGCACGAGAAATAGGAGTAGATAAGTTTGAAGTTGGTGGAAGAGATAAAAACTTACTTGTCAATTCCGTGTGAGAGATAGTAGAGGGACAATCATGTTATGGGGGAGTAGCTGAATATATATCCTTAGCTGGAAACACATGCTCATCAAACGTGACATGTTGCGAAATATAAACTCTATTGGTTAAAGAATCAAGACATCGATATCCTTTAGAATTGGAACAATAACCCAAGAAAATACACCGTTTACTGCGAAAAGATAATTTATGATCATTTTAAGGTTGCAGTAATGGATAACACACACAACCAAAAACTCTAAGAATAGAATAATCTGGTTATGCATTAAATAACTTGGTGTATGGAGTATTGTTATTTAATGTTGGTGTAAGTAATATGTTGATGAGATAAATGGCAGTAAGAAAAGCATCAACCCAATATTTGTTAAGCAAGTGTGAGTGAGTAAGAAGAGTTAAGCCAGATTCAACCACATGACGATGCTTGCGTTCCGCTATACCATTTTGTTTGGATGTGTATGGACAAGAAATTCTATGAACAATACCATTATTTGCAAGAAACGTTTTGAACTGAGAAGAAGTGAATTATCCACCCCCATCAATTTGTAATTGCTTAATTTTTCAAGATAAAAGATTTTCAACTAAGCATTTGAATTTAAGAAAACAAACAAAGACATCTGACTTGTGTTTCAATGGAAAGAGCCAAGTGAAACGGGAAAAATCATCAACAAATAAGACATAAAACTTGCAACCATTTATTGACTCTACTAGAGAGGTCCACACATCAGAGTGTATAAGTTCAAGAGGAAAATTCGATACGTGACTAGAAATTGAAAAAAGAAGCTTTTTGCTTTTTGCCAGTTGATATGGCTCACATAAAGATTCTTGTCGTTGTGAACCAGACACAGACAACTAAGAATGACGTAAAAAATGTTGGAATACAGAAGAAGATGGATGACCGAGTCGATTATGCCAAACTGAAACTGGAGCTTTGAAACCAATGAAAGCAACCAAACTGCGACTTTTATTTGATGAGAAATGTTTCAAGTATATCGGATATAGACCAGCTTTACTCGGTCCCTGCAACATAATTTCTCCTATCTGCATGTCCTTCACAAGAAAACGACTAGAAGTAAGTTGAAAATAACAATTATTATCAGCACAAAACTGTTGAATAGAAAGCAGATTAGTAGAAGCTGAAGGACAATGAAGAACATTATTTAAATGAAGTGTAGATGTAGGTGTTTGGATAAGTGTGGAACCAGTATTGGAGATTTGCAAACCACCACAATTGCCAACAGTCACTGTTTCTCCATCTTGATATGGTTGTTGTAGGGCCAATTTATCCAATGCAGTAGTGATGTGATTGTTAGCACCACTATTAGCAAACCATGGTTCATTGTCATTGACATTGTGAGTGTGTGCTGCCATTGCAGCCAACTGAGATGGTGGGTGTCTCCCTTGATGGGAGAAATCCATGCAATGATAGCAATCCAATGCTTGATGGTTTGGCTTGTTATAAATCTAGCAGAGAGTACGATTTTTGTTAAAAACCGTAGATAGAGGCTGATTCTCATTTATAGAGAAATTTCCAAAACTTGTGTTGATGGTGCTGCCATTCCGAGATGGATGCTGTATACGAGGAGAATATTTGGTTTGACCAAATCTATGCTTTTTGCTGAATCTGAATGAACCCCGATATTGATTAAATAGTGCAAATTGGCCAGCCTCCGGAGGTACTGTCTTGGTCTGATTTTCCAACAAAGTTTCACAACTAAGCAGTTCATATTGAAATTCATTGAACGAGAGAGAAATATCTCTGGTTGCAAATGAGAAGGAAGTGATGAAAGAAGTATAGGCAGTACTAAAACCACCAATAATATGAGATATCAGATCATCATCTTCAATAGGCTTGCCCACAACAGCAAGTTGATTGGCTAGGCCTTTAGCAGTATGAATATAATCTACACAAGATTTATTCCCTTGTTGTAGATTTTGAAGTTGTCTCTTCAAATGTGAAACACAAGAGCGATTTGGAGCAGCAAACCGATTAGCCAGTGAATCCCATACCTTGGTGGAAGTATTCAAGCCAAAAACTGTAGGGAGAATTGTCTCCGAGAGAGTAGCATTCAACCAGCTAAGTAAATACTGGTCCTTTTTGGTCCATAAAATAAATTGTGGATCCACTGTGAGTGTAGCTTGTCCATTTGAATCAACAAGAAATTTAGAAGGACAAGATTCTGAGCCATCAACAATACCCAGAAGATCATTACTCCTTAAAACAAGAAGAAATTGAGACACCCAACCAACATAATTAGAGCCATCTAATTTGATAGAAATAAGATGATTAATAATTGAAAAAGTGATGTTTGGACTAGAGGAAGCCATGAAAAAGGATTTGTTTAAGGGTGTTAGCCAAAAAGCTCTGATACCATGTAAACAATATAAGTTCAGAAGAATCTTATTGATTATTTTCACTATCATCACATGTACATTTATATTGTTTATAGAGGGGAGTTGTTACATGAGATAAGAAGATAAGAAAGGATTCAAAACCACTACTAGATAAGGATGAGATAGAAGTCCTGCATAGACTCCTCTGTTTCTGTTACAATTAGATAGAAGTCCTGCATGGACTTTCTTCTATTTCTGTTACACAAATTAAGTTCTTTTGATTGCAAGAACTTTCACCTTATTTGAATCTATAGTACCAGATAAAGATGAAAAAAAAATATGAGAAGTGAATGGCATTGTCTCTCAAAAATCCACCAATCCCTAATCTATTAGTTTTTCAAATGAAGCCGAATTCATTAATGAATCAAACTTTATTTTTTTTATTTTTTTTACGAAGTCGAGATTTATTAAAGATGAGCAGCAGCCAGTAAGATGGTGGCCATGAGGCCCATGACTGCAAATGAAAAAGCAATCTATGGTCAATTTATATAATCAGAATCTTTACCTGCTAAGGAAACTAAACCTACAACAATCTTGTGACAGCAAGAGAGACACAACAGAAACAATACTCTAGACCTGGAAATTAAACAGGGATGTAAAATCAAGTATGACATTCTTTAAACTCTTCTCTTCTGTTCTCAATTTCCTAGAGTAGCTTTGCTAGGCCATCTGCTAGTACATTTTTAATAAGCATAATATATTATATTTTTTAATGTTTTTTTAAGTTTATTGAAAGTTATTTTTATGATTTTCATATATTAAAAAAACTTTATGAATTAAATATTAAAAAATAAAATTTTTAGTATTTTATATTTTAAATCTTGCTTCTTAGGACAGATTTTTTACGAGTTCCATAATGTTGAGTCAAAGTTGAGTGATTTGACAGTGTTGATGTGGAAGGGGTTACTGAAAATTCCCATTATTTCCTATAGGACAATTATTTGAACTTTTAATTATGAATTTCTTGAAGTGGAATTTCGAGGGAGCTGGTCATAAATCATTTATGCCTGCGCGCGTAACAGTTTCTCATCTAAGTACGTAAGCTACATCTTTATGTTAAAGTGATGTTTTTAAGATTTAGTTTTTTCAAGAAATTTTATAATTGATGTAATAAATTAACTTTCATATTAATATTTCTTAAATTAATGGCATTGGAGTTATATTAATAGAAGTTTAATGAAACTTTTGTTGTATAAATACAGATTGTTGGTCTTTAAGTTCACATACTGAAATACAAACTTTTATCTAAAAAAATAAACCATTAAATTTGAGTGTGTCGTAACTTAGAAATACCAAAACCTTAAAAAAATTCCATGAGTGTTTTTCATTAATGACAGGAGGTATATTTTGATCTATTTATTTTTTTACATCAGATCTAAATGCAAATTATTTTAGAAACATGTTTAGATATATCAAATCTAATAGTTGGTATCAGAGTCGCAATGATAATACATTTTTCTTGATATCGATGTTGATATATTTGTCTAAGAATTCTTGTTCTCAAAGAAATTAATTAATCTGCTTAATTATATTTGTCATGGAATTATTTAGTGGTCAATGATTTTTTAATTCTATTATATTTTATTGACCCTGAATATTTTAGGAACAACATTGGTTTCCAAATTAAATTAATGATTATCTTGACTTTATTTATGGCTTGAAAGTTTAGTTTATGGCGGAATGAGCTGCTATAATTTCCATAACAATACCCACTAGCATAGGAATAAATTGAAAAACATTTGTTCCAAAAATAAACATTTGGGGGTTTTTGTTGGATGGGTGTTGTCATAACCTAATTTTGGATTTTCTAATTTTTTTTTTTACAAAAATACATATTTTTTTATTAAAAAACCAAAAATTTTAAATCCAAAAAAATCTTCGGCACACGAGGAAATAAGCCTTCAAGATGCAAAAGACCAAAATACCAGAAGAATAGTTAGATTAAGATATTTTGAGAAGATGAGATGGAGAAAGAAAGAAAATTGAGGTTGAAAACATGACGAATTAATTAAGTTTAAGAACTTATTTAAACTTCTAACAAGTTTAATTGACCTATTTAATGACTTAATTGAAGAAAAAATAAGTTTGAAAGTCAATTAGGCAAACATTGGAAGAATTAATTAAGTTAAAGGACTTAGTTAAACTTCTAATGGGTTTTATGGATTCAATTAAGGACTCAATTGAAGAAAATACACAATTGAAACTTTGAAAGGTCAAATTGGTGTCATCAAGGGTTCAATTGAAAGATATTTGAAGATTGAAGGCTAATTGAGGGTCAAATTAAAGAATTTCAAAACTAAGGATCAAAGCGCAAAAAGAGTTTGAGTTCGGGGATTGAAATTAATAAAAAAGGTCAATTTGAGAGAAACTGAAAGTTTGATGGTTAATAGGGGTTAAATTTTTTAGTGTGAAAATTAAGGATCAAAGTAGAAAAGGCGCTCAAATCAAAGGATTTTAATCAAGGTTTTCAAGGGTGCAATTGTAAAAGGTAAGAAGTATCAGGATCAATTGTGGGTGTTTATGCTAAAATAAAAAAAAACAATGACTAAATTAATTTTATTAAATACCCAATTAGAAACCCTAAATTTTAGGGTTAATATATACAAAATGTCACTCGATTTTAACAAAGAGAATGAGTGACACGTCGTCCAATCCCTGTTTACCATCTTCTTCAATAGACAAAAGATGATCGAGATGCCATTTTTAGGCGAATAAATTTGGCATCTCTGACCACCTCAGGGGGTTTGACCACCTTAGGGGGTCTAACCACCATCACTCCATTAAGAAACATCTCCTCTACAAGGACCAGTTTTCTTCATCACATGTTTGTATCTCATTTAGCTTAATAAAATCAACATCTTGTCCTTGATCATCCATCTCTGCATTGGCAGATTCAATCTGATCGAGAGCTCATCTTCCAATCAATGAATGTGGATTTCTAGACCTCTAAATCAAGTGTGGTTTGTTCCTAATAATATATCTACATCCATTTTACAAGGTTTAGGTCTATCACTGATATGTTTATGGCTTAATGTTCATAATGAGTTTGAAAAAAGAACCTAACCCAATCATTTGTGACTGAAGAAAAATTCATCATGATAAAAAAGACTCCAAGGCTATTTTCTCATGTGTGATTTTGATTTACAAGGCACCACCTATTTTAGAGATGAAGGTTTTGGAAGAGAAAGGATAAGATTCTTCCATTAAACTTCTTCGCAAAACCACCATGGTTTTGAAATTTCTAGTTTTTGATTGCATATAAAAAGGGCATTCGCTTTTGAGCATAAGGGAGGTCGCTTTGGAGATAAAGAAATCACATGGAGAAAATAAAGAGGAAACACAGAAGAATTGATAGAAAATACCTTATAGTTGGTTAAGAGAAAAACTATAAGAATGGTGTGTGAAGTTGAGAAAGAAAGAAGAAAAGCAAAAACAAATTCTAGATTAAAAAGAAATTAGAAATCAAGAGGAAATAAGCATACAACCCAGAGAAGGAATCAACTTTTCCCTTGCAATGTATATCTTCAACTTTGAAGGGGTGTAGCTTAGTGAGCACACACCCCCTCTCTTTTATTTGTCTTTTAAATTCATGTTTGAATGTTTATTGTGCACCCACTATGATTGTTTTGCTAGTTTAATATGCCATAGATACTTGTGCTTAGATAGTCAGTTATGTCATGATTTAGTATGCCTATGTATGTTCATGTTTTGTTTGATGCATAGGTTATGTTTTAGGGTTGGTAATATAATGATAAAAGTAGTTTAAAAGACAATTTAGCATATTTTATGTTTAAGTTGATCATTTGCACTATCAAATTTAACAGTTTTATCGACAAAAATTTATGTTGGTATTTACACTCATAGTCCTTCAGAATGTATTTTACCGATAAGCTTATGGATGGAAACAGTCCATCAAAAAAACACTTGTCGATAATTTATGGTATATCAGTGATTCCATCGGTAATAAATTTACTAATGGATTTAAAAATGGACAAAACAAGCCAAAAAAATTTACCCGCTTCATTCTGTCAGTATATCCATCGGTAAATTTAACATATCCCCGACAACATAACTGTATGTAATGCCATCGATGTTTTTATTTATGCGTTGGTATATCTATTGGTAAATATAACATATTATCGATAAAATACCATCTATAATTTTATCAGTGAGTTTGCAGTGGTATTTGTAGTAATTCTCTTCCAACTATCTGAAATATTTTTAAAAAATATATTGAACAGAAGTAGAAAAATAATTAAAATAATATAAAAATAAAATATTTATTATAAATTTAAACATTTGTACGTTCAAATACAATAAATCTAAAATAGAGACAGCGTTGGAGGAGGAGGAGGCTGGTCGTCGTCGGGACTATGGGGCCAATTAGGAGATGCACATGTACCACCCATCTGTGATCTCATCTTCATTACCAATTAGCGGGGTTCTTCATAATTAGCAATAAATCATTCATATTTTTCATTAAGATGAGTCGTTTGAGCCTGTACTTGTTGATCTAACAGAGTCATGAACTCTAGAGTTTGATTGCTCAGAATCGATTACAAGCATCCAATGGTCAAAACATTATGGGTCGTCCACAAGTTCTTGGTCGTAGTGTTAGATATTTTGCACACCCAATTTCTATCGGGTCCACCAAACGATCCTACTTCCAACTACAAATCCAAATTGAGATCTAGATGGGTCAACAGATCATCCTTGTATCTCTCCTTCAACCGGTTGTTAAATGTATCCTAGAAAGAAAAAATAAATTCATCAACATGAGTAAGGTGGTCTAACATGTCCCTCACCCCCTATAAATACCAACCTCATAATGACCAGGGGGAGGAAAACCAGGAAAAAAATGAAGAATCCTTTTGCACTAGTTTCCTCTACTAGGAAGGTCTTAGCTTCAGCCCAAAAAACCCATGGCCAACCTCTTATCCTAGACCTTGAAAATCCCAAAACCACCTTCCTGGAAGCCATAAAACCAACCTCTCTTCCTCATCTTAGCCAACAAACCTTTTTTTTTAGCTACACCAAATACCCTTCAACAACCATTGATTCAAGCAACTTCACCTCAAGCCCCACAACAAAAGTTGCAAACCTCAACCTTAACAGTGTTTCCGTGACCAACCTCAAGCATAGCAAAATCTACACTTCCTCTTCACAGTGACCAGCCTCAGCCAACAACACCGTGAATGGTAGGAATCCCCTTCTCAGTCACGCCAACCTTCATATTGGGCCACCAGGCACACCACCAGTAGTATTTTTCCTTTGGCTAGGCAGGTCTTCTCATTTCCCTTCCTTTATTTTTATTTTTTTTCTTCTTTTGATAAAAGCATGCAGAACATGAATTAATTCACGTTCTGCAAGCTTTGCATAGCTTGGTCACTAGACTGGGCCAATGACCAAGTTATGCGGGCTAGACTTAGCTCGGCCCGTATGGTGGGGATAGGTCCAGCCCATTCTTAAATAAAAAATGATTGGGCCAGCCAAACCAACCGGGCTAAGCTTGGGCCTCGGGCCTAAGTAGGCCAGCCCCTAGGCTAAGGGTGTGTTTGGCAAACACACCATTATACCTTTCTCTTAGTTTTGTTTTTTTAACTTGTCTTTATTTTAATATATAGCCAAACAAGCCTTTAAAAGAAAACTTTAGAAAATTCCAAAACATTTAGGGACCATTTTGAATTTATTTGTCGATCGGTCCCTTGTATGTTTTTAGCAATTTTACCCAATATAGGACCGTAGACTTATATAGTAAGATACAGACCTGGTTTTAAAAAATACCTTATTTTTTATCCAAAAAAATCTCTCAAAAATTTTCAAAAAAATAAATAAATAAAAACTTTTATTTAATTTTTTATAATATACCCACAGGAATTATAAATTGATTACATGATTCGATAGTTTTATTGTAAGGTTTAGGATAGAATATCAAATTATTCTCATAATATATACCCATAAAATTATGAATTAAGTATGTAATTTGATAATTTTATCTTACAATATATTTTAATATGCTCGAATTAAAAAATTAGCCCACATGCAATTTTTATGTCATTAGATTTAATTTTAGCATGAATTACAATGGTAAAGTATGAAATTTTATTTATTCCTAAATTTTGACATAAACATGTACTTTAAATGTGTTTTTGCAGTTATACAACCAACTAACTTCTCTTATATTCATTATGGTATTCCTGATATAAAGGGTGATAATTATAAAGTATGGAAGGAAAGAATTCTCTTTCATTTGGGGAGTATGGATATAAATTATGCAATTAGAAAAGACGAATCACTTGTAGTTACTAATACCAGCACTTTAAAGGATATTACACTTTATGAATGAATGATGGGAGTGATCTAGTCGCCTTAGTATGATGTTCATTGTTGCTACTCAAATTTTGACCCCATTTTCTAAACAAATTTGAAAAAAAAACCAAAAATAACAAAACAAAACCCAAAAAATATATTCTTGATGTATTTGTGTCGTTTTCGGTATCTTTTTCAAAGAATTTAAAATAAAATAAAAACAAGAAAAAAACATTTAATTTTTAGTGATCTAATTATAATTGTGGAAAGGAAATGATCGATTTGAAAATTGAAAATCTTCTCACCAAGCAACCTATTTTTTTAATCAAATGGTCTACCATCATTTTTTTAATTTAAAGGTCTATTTTCTTTGTTTTGTCTCCAAGTTATCAAATAAATGGTTAAGATTTATTCTTAAAATCAAATTTTGTTTTGCTTTACCTTTAAGCTAAAAAACATTATTTACCTATTAATACGTGGTTTTTACCGCACCAAAAAAGAGAGGGGATGGAAGGATTTTGGAGAGGAGAAATTGGTTAAAGCATGAAAAAAGCCGCACACATCATAAAAAACACTCTCTCTTCCACCTAAGAATAATAAGGAAAACCGACCCCCCCTCTTTTCCCAAGAAAAAAAAAAAAGCAACAAACCAGGGGACCTCTCTCTCTCTTGAGAAAGTAGAACAAGATTAAACTAGCCCCTCACAACCAGCAATCCCAACCAAAACTGAACCAGAAATTCCACCCCCTATCTCAGCTAGCTCCTCTTTGTTTTTATTTTTTACACCATTAACAACAACAGCCTTTCCACCTACACCATTGCCCCTCTCCGCCATTAATCACCACCCACACACAGTGATCTCTCAAACGCAAACTACTTTCTATCTCACTAATTACAAACTCATTGACAACCCCTCACCATCTCCTTTTTTTATATCCCAACCTCTTCTCCAACAACCCCAACATTACCAGCAACCTTCAACCTCCAACCGTAGCCTTCACCGGTGGCAATGAGCCACCAGCAGCAGCTGAGCCAAACCACAACGCCACTTTCACCCGGGAGAGACCCCATCTTAAACCAATCTTCTCAAAACCCATTCATGTTTCCTTGCACACTTTCAAAGAGAGACCTATTTCAAGAACAAGAAAGAAGCAAACCTCTTTCTCTGTCCTTATAGTCCTCTACCACCATACACTATAGCCTATATCAATGTCGTCAGAACATAGCCAACCTCTCATCAATCGACACCAGCAGCGACCTTTAGTGGCTTACCCATTTTAGCCATGGCCAGCCATTGCCTTGGTTCTCCCTCATACCTCCAAACAATAACCCAAATACGATTAACCAAACACCACCAACAACTAGTCCAACCTCAACACCGTTGTTCCCAACCTCTTCAAATCAAATCACCTAAACCCGAAACCAACAAGCCATAAACCCGACTTTGTTGTTGACCCAATTAGCCTCCTCCACTATTACTGAGCAAAACCCATCTCCTTCTTAGTGTTGACTGTTGAAACAGCTAGAAAAGAAAAAAAAACACAATCAAGAAATAGATCGGGGGATAAAACTAAAGAAATAAATAAAACGAACTGTGTTGGTTGATTTCATTTTCTTGCAGATCATCATGAGAGCCACTACTAGCATGAGAAGAAGGAGATAAAAGAGAAGATCCCGATCCACTTAATTTTTCAATCAGACAGCATGTGGAACCACGCGTCACCGTTGTGTCTTCCCTAAGCTATCATCAACCTCAGGAAGGTTTATATTTTGAAATCCAGATGATTTATTTTATTTTATTTTTTGTTATGATTTGTGATTAATTAAATGTTGTGTAAATATTTGTAATTGTATTGGTGTGAGTTAATTACTAAAAGGATTGGCTGTGTATTTGTATTTTTCTTATATGTGCTTGAACTTTATCAGATTATCAGAGTACCTTCATGGATCCTTTTATAAAACTTTATATTTATTTAGGTACACGAGCCATAATAAATTTTTAATATCAGATTTATTCACATAAATAAATCTCAATCCTAAGCTATAGATATACTAACAGTTAGAAACCTATTAAAATCTGTAAATCACATTTAAATCATATAATGCAGCTTATCTCAAATAAGGTGCGTTAAGGGTGCTAATATCTTTCCTAGCCACAATCAATCTCTTATCCTTTGAATTTTTTTATTAGATTAATACACTCGGGTTTCCTAGCGACCATAAATCAAACAACTAGATGACGAGTTCCAATGACCTCTCGACGTCACGCGTCCACGTGCAATAGAATGACGACTCCACTAGTGAAGGTATTGTTTTTTATAGTATTGGACTAAACTTTGTGTTGTTTTGTGTGGTTTATTTGTTTTGATTTGTTCATATTTTTGCATTTGGCTTATTTGATTTGATTTATGATTTATCATATTTTATCATATTCATACTTGTATGTTTTCATGCATCATTAGTTTATTTAAGATATATCGCTCTAGTTTGCGCACATGGAAACTTTCGGTTAAGTGTGGGACTAACTGCTTACCTTATGACTTTTAGTCAAGGTTTAAGTTTGTATAAACTCAACTCTTCATTGAGTGCTTAGATTGATAGTAATTGGTGCACGTGTCATCTCTTTAACTATTAAGCTCCTATATTGCTTTTACAAGGGTAATTATTTGGACAACAAGTGACTTTTTTTTAGAGATCAAGTAGTAAACATATCCCCTGTCTCACGTAAAAAATTAGAACTTGCATTTAAAGTGTATACTCCAAGCAAAAAATACATATTTCTCATAATTAATTAATACAATAGAAGTAATACTGAACCAAGCAAAGACATGTAATAACAACAATGACTAAGACGACAAGCTCTAATTTTACAGGGAATATTCTTTAAATTACTTTCTGGGAAATATTATGCATTAATTAAATGAGCTTGATCACAGAAAACTTGCAATGTGGGGATAGCTAGGTGCAGTGCCGCTTGCAACGAGAAATGCTGTGATGAAAACTGTGCCGCTAAATATCCCGGACCAATGGAAGGTTATGGGATGTGTCACCAATTTATAGCTTTTGCGTCTGATATTTCAATTGTTAGAGATATTTCATTGTAATCCTCGAGGGTACGTATCAAATAAAAATCCATTTCTATAGAAATGAGTTTCCTTCTACATGTGAAAAGAAAAGGAAATGAGCTTCTACAAGAGTCTCATATCTAGAGCGAGGAAATCCTTTTTTTTTTTTTTTTTTTCCAAACTGTTAATTAGATTCTATTTAACAGCACTTTTATGAATGATTATTAGAAGGGGCCGATGCTGTCGCTTTCTTTTGGGCACCCATTTTTTGCTAATTCATAATTGGACCCTATGTTTCTTCCCTTTTTCACAGAAAACAGACAGCAAAGGTTATTAATAAATAGATCAATGGAACACATAGCAAACTATAACACCATGCCAATGTAACAACAGTGAAGGCAGAATGCAGAGCTCAAAGCCATCTGTAGCAGGTAAACGTGGTCAATTTTTCCCTGATGAGGAAATCAAATCCAGTGTTGGCATGGAAATTGGCAGCCAGGTATATTTCGCAGGTTTAAAGGAGGCAATTCCACTACTTCACATGTGAAAGAGCATCAGTTTGAGTGAGGAAAAGCAATCTGCAGCTTACTACTCTCATTTATGAAGATGTATATTGGAAGAGACTAATAACACGTTGCTCATGACTAATTTGCTTTCTTCCATGAAGGTTGATGGCTGTCAATTTCATGGGCGTGTTCCTTTGGCAGGCAGTCACGCTGTGCCTCCGAATAAGCACACTATTGACTCGCTGAAAACCAATCCTCTGAAATTGTTCATTATCTTCTTTAATTTGCTGATATTGGCCCAGTCCCTCCATTTTGCTTTTCTTATAACATCAAAATCTTGAGTTTGTATTAAGGGAAACAAGATTAGTATATATCTATTAGGAAAAAAAGGAGAGAAAGAGAGAGAGAGAGAGAGAGAGAAGGGAAAAAAGAAAAGCCTAGAGAGCCAAAGAGTAGGCTGAAGAGTCATTTATTCAATACCAACACCATACAAAAAATGCATTAGCCCTCTGAATTGAACATCTAAATAGACAAGAAAGAGGATAATAGGTGTGCTGACAAAATTTCTGCACCCTCAAAAAACTTGCAGATGCATTATTTAAGAAAAAATTGAGACAAAGGTTTGTCCTTGAACACCTTCATATTTTTAAACCTGAATGAATGGCTACAACTCCCCCAACGAGATTCTCATACTCAACCTTCTGAAATCCTGCATCTGCAATCATCGAAGCAAATTTCTCCTGCATTCATCACTTGCAATAAGTCATTAAATATACCAGACAAAGGTGAATACACACACACAATTAAACCTAGGTTATCAGCGAGCACATGCAATATAAGCTCCTAGATAGTCCATTGTCCTCATGCCTGCCTCCCCTCTCTCCTCTCTCAGCTAAGGTAATTTAATTCCAATCAGTTAACTCACAGGGATTCACACATAGGGTTCAAATTTATCAAAGTGCACAACTAATGAATTCAATATAAGGCTTACATTTTCTTCAAATGATACTTTATATAGTCAAACTTTAGCCAAGTGCTTCTGTTTACTTAGATAGATACTTGAAATCACAAGGGCATGTATTTAGGTGAAAGGAAAATGTGGAATAGAGCGTGAAAAATTAAAGCACATAATTTCTCTGTTTGGATGGTTAATAATTTGTTGAAGTGCTAATGTTTGGTATAGAGCTTGAAATATCGGGCTTCCTACCACACGAGCGGTCCTTTTCTTTCTAATTAGAGGAAATATATATATATATAGTTAGATGCACTGTTTCAGAAAAAAATACATGCCAATAACACATTACTGGCAGTTCAATGTAATAAAAATGAGTTGATTCTTTTCTTTTTTTAGTAAAAGAAATGAATTTTATAACCTTGAGCCATGTACAATGATCAATAAAACACTCTTGCATTCACAAAATACACCAGTTGTTTTAATTTTTATTTTATATCTTATTTTCAGAAAACGCTCCGCTGAAGTATGTATTGGGAATATAGAAAACCTCAATTCCTTGATTGAGTTATAGCAGTATATGTAACATCCAGGGTTCCTTGATTGTGGTAATATTTGCAAAAGTACGTAGGACAAAATTATGACCTGTGGAGGAAAACGACGTATGCTCTCAACTAAGTACTGATAAGAATCCCGATCACCTGCAACTAGCTCTCCCACAGCTGGAATGACTGAGAATGAATAATAATCATATCTGCAAGAAAAAGGAACATTCTTGAAACAGGATAGATGATGCAGTGTTCTGAAAAATATGGGGAAGAAAAAACAAATTGAAGTGCAAAGAAAGCTAAGCTTCACTAAGATTAGCTGGGACAGTAGAAGTCTTTTTCTTGCTACAAACAATCATAAAGTCTTCCATGTGAGTGCTTTCCACATGCCAGAGCATGCAAGGATTAAAAACTAATCAACAAAATTTCAAGCACTCAAATTCAAGCGAAACAGCAAGATCTTCTTAACAATTCAAAGTTCATGTAATTAGTAAAAGCTAATTTATTTCAGGATCTACATGCTATTGTTGTTTTGTTTGTATTGCAGCATGAGCATAATGTTAATCTGGTTCAATCACAGTATTTGCCACTTTTTGTACTTCGTATTGCAACATCTACAGAACACTAATCTCCATAGCCATGATGTTTTGACCATATTCTATTAAAGTTCATCATCTTCTCAATCAACATTATGCTCCCAGGTAACAATCTGTTTGCACCCTGGTGGGATTAATTGGTTAGGAAACAACAATTGTATATAGACTAACACCAGGTATGTAGTGCACAGAAAAATCAATTAGAGACAATAAATAAATCAATCTACTCTTTATAAACTTTAGATTCATAATCAATACAAATATAAACTCCTATAATAATATGAATATAGAAAAATGAATCCAGAACTCCAATGAGAAAGA